>Ga0136651_10000230_pt1 | contig 29442 bp, 40 predicted proteins | sample Mar14236cmmetaG_FD_94867 | JGI IMG/M metagenome (GOLD analysis project Ga0136651, IMG submission 94867) | Marine hydrothermal vent microbial communities from Guaymas Basin, Gulf of California to study Microbial Dark Matter (Phase II) - Marker... ... | reverse complement strand
GTAGCTGGTGCATTTGATATCGTATTTAAGTGTCCCGAGATCGACTCCGCAATCATGGCAGGCCATGGATTCTTCCCGGTAATTAAGATAAGTGAGATATGATAAGTTATAGATGTTAACTGCTCCACAATTTTTACATTGAACTGTTTTTTTAAGATTGATACTGGGCACTAAAAAACCCTGCACTGAGAGTAGCGGTTGTACCGAGAGTCTCCCTTAAAAACTGCCTCCTGGTTATCTCTTTGCCCATGGTTATCACCGGGCAATATATAAATTTGTGCCTTTGGGATGGATTATCATTGCAAGTGCCTATTCTTTTCAGCGCCTTTTCAATTTTCTATAAAGTGTGATTTTCTGAAGAGAGATTTTGTTCTTTGGTAATATTGCATTATCGGCATTATCTCCCCATTTCTTGAACCAAATTTGCCCCACAGCCACCTTTGCATCCCTGTTTTTTGAGCGGAATCATGTTTCAAGCCCTTTGCAATTCAATCGTTCTATCTCTATAATCTCTATAATGAATTCGATATAATGAATTCGATCCGTACTTTGTGCAAAGGGAGACCGAAAAAATGAAAATCCATGCAAATTTCAATTTTTTTTATTGGTGGTCGGGGTTAATAGCCCTGTTGATTTTCCATACCAGCGGCCATGAGTCCCTTGCCTATGACCTGTCGCAATATTATCCCCTTAGAGCAGGAGATGTCCGCCTTTATCTGGAGGGCGAAACAGGGGGCGGCCAGACCAGGTGGGAACTGAACAGAGAGTGGATTTCCAGGACAGAGACCATTGGAGGAATAGAGACCTTTGTTACAGGAGAGCTTTCCAGCGGATGCTGGTGTGAAGAATATGAGGCCCAGGCGTGGGATAACGAAGGTCTGAAATTCTATCGTCAGGTGGAATACGATGGCGGAGAAATTGAATCTATTGATTTTGATCCGCCCCTTCTCATAGTACCGAGGCAGCTTGATCTAAACCAGACAAAAAGCTGGTCCGCCTCGGCAGGAGATGAGGCGATAGAAATAGAGATCACCCTTGAGGCCGTGGAGGACGTCACGGTATATGCCGGCACATTCAATAATTGTCTTCGAATACAGTTAAGTTTTGACTCTGGAGATGAATTAGAAACGTGTCGTTCCTGGTTTGCCGAGGGCATCGGTCTGGTTAAGGAAGAGTGTACCATGACAGAAGACGGCCAAACCAGCACAGAATACGCGGAACTGGTCGCGGCGGCGGTGAATCGGTCACTTTACGGTTCCCCTCTCAGGCCGGGGGAATTGTTTTCCTTCTATCTGGCCGATATATCAACAAACAGCTGCGGCGAAATGTTAATGGAAAATGTCGCCATAGGCCTTCCGGGAGAGACACCCGGGCTGTGGTGGATCAAGTTTGTCCTGAACCTGTCTGCGCAGCCGGTTGCGTGGACAATAACGGATTTCGGGCAGGGGACACCCCCTTCGCTTGACCCCTCGTCGGCCAGTGCCTGTGCGATACCCGGCCTGGACTTGAGCCAGGCCCTGCACAAAATGAACATTAATGATCAGACGCTTGACCCCCAGCTCTGGATGCGCTTTCCATATGATGGAAACGAAAATTATGCAGTGGCGGGTTTCTGCTTTCCTCCGGAGAAGCTCTCATGGGATTTATATTTTGCCCTTCCGGTCGCTGAATGATTCGGGATGACTTCTTTCTTGTCAGGCGGGGCATGGTCTCAATAAAAATCAGGAATCAGCCAGGGCAGATTTAAGCGGAGTGTTGATTAAGAGACATAGATGGTAAAAACCATATCCATCCCCATCACACCTTACCTGCCCTGCCTGAAGGCCTTTCTTAAACGATCCTCTACAAACGGCGGGACAAGCCCCTCCAGGCTCCCGCCGAAACGCGCCGCCTCCTTCACTATGGTGGAGCTTATATAGATCCATCGGAACCCGGTCATTAAAAATACAGTCTCTATATCCGGGGACAGCTTGCGGTTCATCAAGGCCCGCTGGAGTTCATAATCAAAGTCCGAGACTGCTCTCAGCCCGCGCAGTATGGCGCAGGCCCCGTATCTGGCTGCAAGATCCACCAGGAGACCGTCAAAGCTGGTGATCTGTACCCTTCCGTTTATTCCAGCGGTCTCGCGCACCATTTCCAGACGTTCCTCGATTGTAAACAGGCTCTCTTTTACCGGATTGGTGCCGATGGCAATCACTACCTGGTCAAACATCTTCAGGGCCCGGTCAACAATGTCCAAATGACCGTTGGTAACCGGATCAAAGGTGCCGGGATAGACGGCTGTGCGGGATAACGGATTTGATTGCATTATTTTCACCTGTAAAACCAGAGTTCAGTCTGGCCGTATACGCGTTTGTCCACAAGCTGAAGGGAAGATTTTGTCCCCTCACCTTTTCCCTTGGTTTCATCACTGGATACAGCCTGGAGAGGGAGCTGTTCTCCCTTGAATTCTTCAATGATCACAAAACCCCCGGGGACCAGGGCACAGGAATCAACCACCCAATCCATCGCCCTTTTACCAAGGCCCTGAGAATAAGGAGGGTCGGCGAATATCAGATTAAAGGGGCCGTATTCAAGAACACGGTTAAGTAACTTTGAATTGGTCCTGACATCGGCCCTGATCACCTTTGCCCGGTCTTTAAAACCGCATAAATCCAGGTTTCGTCTTATAAGGTCAAGGGCGGATCCGTGATGATCTGCAAAGACCACCTGCCTGACCCCCCTGGAGAGGGCCTCAATCCCCAGCGCCCCTGTGCCGGCAAAGAGATCCAGGACATTGCACGATTCCCACGGTAATTCCATATGGGCATGCAGGATCTGGAACAGGGCCTCCCTTACGAGATCTGATGTAGGACGCAGAAAGCGGCCTTTGGGCCCTAACAAACGACGACCCCGGGCATGACCTCCGGTGATTCTCATGAGACGTTAATCGTCGAAGCCGCCCTCCGATCCATTATCGCTACTGGATTGTGCCGGCCCTCTCAACAATCCTGCTCTCGGTCCATTCCAGTGCATCCTCCAGCCGATCTGTCTTGGGACCAAGGTCATAGGACCCTGCGGTCAGTATGGCATCTATGGCCAGGGGTGCAGTGTCCCGGGCGTTAAACACATTGACCAGCATATTGTATACAAATGCCTCCACACGATCGGCCATTCTCTTTCTTATATCCATGGGCAGTCCGAGCAGCTTGTTCTCAAAGGGCAGGTTCAATTTTTTATAATTGCCCTTTTTGAGTCCCTTGGATTCGGCATAGGCCGTCATCTCAGCCCACAGCTCCTCTGTTACCCCCTCTCCTTCAACCTTGATAAAATTCCCGTATTCATCCGTTACCGCATTGCCGTAATCATTCACCTCAAGGCCCCATGAGATCATCTGAAGGGCGGTTGCCACATTGGCCTTTGTGGTATTGGTCGTTGAGGCAATCTCCCTCAATCTCTCGGAGTTATTTCCCGAAGTGCCGTGCTGAGCACCCGAGACCTTGTATCTGGCCAGGGCCTCGTGGATCTCTCTGGTCAATTCCACCTGTATCCCCAGATCACTCGCTTCAATACCGTGTGTGGAGCCGTTGTTAAGGGCTATCCAGTCAGGGAAGACATCATGGGCGTTAAGGCCCTGAATCAGAAACAGGGCCTCTCCAACCGTCGAAAGCCCTTCTTTCCCCTTGATTTCACCTACCTCTGTCTCCAGCCCGGCCCATTTAGGGACAAGGGGTGCCAGCTGCAGATTCGCAAGCAGGTTCTTGTCGTCCGGGAGGTGTGATGCATCGATCGCTATGGAGGTCATGCCGGCCTCAAAGAGGGTGGGAATCTCTACCTTTGCCGGTTTCACATCCTCTTCTTTCTTTATGCCGTAATGATCGGCATGAATTGCCACCGGTATTGTGATTCCCAGCTCATTACAGACCTGATCAACCAGCGTGGCCATATTCCAGTAATTAACGGCACAATAGGCATTCGCACCGCCTTCCGACCTGGCTATTTCTATTATTATAGCTGCATTGGCCCTCTGGGCCGCGGCCAGAACGCCGCGAATGACCATATTATTTCTGCCGTTGGCCGCAATAGTCATGGCCTTGCCCTTGGCCAGCATTGCCCTGTCGATGACCTTGCCGCTCACCAGCATGGCCTTTGAGTTGGGGAAAAGCTTCACCACATTGGGCGGACGCCCTATTTCCAATGCCCTGTTAAAATCCGCAGAGTAGTGACCTGCCTTTTCCGTCATGACATACCTCCTTTCAGTTTTACAGGTTCAACGGTTACAAATAACTTTCCGCCAGCAACTCCGCTATCTGAACGGCATTAGTAGCGGCACCCTTTCTGATATTGTCCGCTACCACCCATAAATCAAGCCCGTTGGCCTGGGAGATATCCTCCCGTATCCTGCCGACAAGGGTAAGATCCTGTCCTTCGGCATCCAGGGCGAGTGGATAGACATTACGTGACAGGTCATCAACGACCTTGATTCCAGGCGCCTTGGAGAGGAGTTCTCTGGCCTTGGATACGCTGACCTTTCTCTCGAACTGTACATTCACAGCCTCAGAGTGGCTATAGAATACAGGGACCCTGACCGTAGTGGCGGAGACCTGGATCTCGGGGTCCTCCATGATCTTTCTGGTCTCATTGACCATCTTCATCTCTTCCCTGGTATAGCCGTTGTCCATAAAGGCATCTATGTGGGGAAGGCAGTTGAATGCGATCTGGTGAGGATAGACACTGGCCTCAGGTGTCCTGCCCTTCGCCCATGACCTTACCTGGTTTTCAAGCTCGCGTACGGCCTTAAGGCCGGAACCAGACACGGCCTGATAGGTGGATACTACGATGCGTTTTATGCGTGCATAGTCATACAATGGCTTGAGGGCCACAACCATCTGTATGGTAGAGCAGTTGGGATTGGCTATAATGCCTTTTGCCTTGTAGCCGGAAACGGCATGGGGATTTACCTCCGGCACCACCAGAGGGATTTCGGGGTCCATACGCCATGCGTTCGAATTGTCCACAACCACCGCCCCGGCACTGGCGGCCGAGGGGGCAAAAGTGAGGCTCCTGTCGCCGCCGGCGGAAAAAATTGCAATATCCACTCCGTCAAAGGAGTTGTGATCAAGCTTTTGAACTCTGACCTTCTCTGCCTTGAAGGAAAGCTCTTTTCCTTCGGAACGTTCAGAGGCCAGAAAACGTATCTCCCTGACAGGGAAATTACGTTCCTCCAGGACCTTTATCATAGTCTGACCGACTGCACCGGTGGCACCGGCTACCGCCACACTGAAAGTCTTTGCCATAACCCCTCCGCAATATAATTGATAGCTGAATTACCAAATCTAATCTATTTCATTATATAACCGGCCACTAAATCCCCAACCTCGCTTGTGCTGCAGCCCATTCTGCCGGCGGAAAGGCTCTTCAGATCCTGAGCGACCACCTTCTTGACGCCGTCTTCAACGGCGTTTGCCGCATCGACCTCGCCCAGGTACTCCAGCATCATCTGACCGGCGCATATGGCGGCCAGGGGATTAATAACATTTTTACCCTTATACTTGGGGGCCGAGCCGCCTATGGGCTCGAACATGGAAACGCCCTCCGGGTTGAGATTGCCTCCCGCGGCAATACCCATGCCTCCCTGTATCATGGCCCCCAGGTCTGTAATGATGTCACCGAACATGTTATCAGTGACTATCACATCAAACCATTCGGGGTTCTTGATCATCCACATGCAGGTCGCATCCACATGGGCATAGTCCGTTGCAATATCAGGATACTCTCCCGCAATATCATAGAACGTCCGCTCCCACAGGTCAAAGGCATAGGTAAGCACATTGGTCTTTCCGCACAGAGTGACCTTTTTCCCTTTATTGCGGCGCCTGCAGTAATCAAAGGCAAAGCGGATGCATCGTTCCACGCCCTTTCTTGTGTTAATGGATTCCTGAACAGCCACCTCATCAGGAGTACCCTTTTTGAGTACACCGCCGGCCCCGGCATAAAGGCCTTCGGTATTCTCTCTGACGACCACGAAATCTATGTCCCCGGGTCCCTTGTCTTTTAAAGGCGTATCCACGCCTGGATACAGGATGACCGGTCGAAGATTTATATACTGATCCAATGCAAACCGCAGGGCAAGGAGTATCCCCTTTTCCAGAATGCCCGGCCTTACGTCAGGATGACCAATGGCCCCGAGATAAACCGCCCGGTATTGCATGAGGTCTTTCGCTGCTCCTTCCGGAAGGACCTCTCCTGTCTGCAAATACCTTTCACCACCATAATCATACCACGTAAGGTCAAGGTCGAAACCGAAACGATCGGATGCGGCCTTGAGGACCTTGACCCCTTCATTTATAACTTCAGGACCTGTCCCGTCCCCCGGAATAACAGCAATTTTATATGTATTCATTATTCAAATCCTTTACAAAAAATATTGAATGCTGAATATTCAATATTCAAAATTCACAGATTTTTAAGCACATGGGGAATCAATCCCCCGTCTGAAATCAACTCCTGCATGAAGGGAGGTATCGGCTGGGCGCTGAAAACATCTCCCGTAGTCAAATCCCGGATCTCTCCCGTATCGGCGTTCACCTCCACCACGTCACCCGCTCTGATGCCGCCGGATATTCCATCGCACTCAAATATGGGCAGCCCCATATTAAAGGCATTGCGATAAAAAATCCTGGCAAAGCTCGGTGCAATTACACAACCGATACCCGCCGCCTTGAGGGCTATGGGTGCATGTTCCCTGGAAGAACCGCAACCAAAATTTTTCCCCGCAACAATTATGTCTCCGGGTTTTATCTTTCTGGAAAAATCAGGATCAGCGTCCTCCATGCAGTGTTTGGCAAGTTCTTCAGGGTCCGAGGTGTTGAGATAACGTGCAGGAATAATCACATCTGTATCTATATTTTCCCCGAATTTCCAGACCTTTCCTTTGATTTTCATGATCACCAATCCCCGGTTGTATTAAAGTTCGTCAGGACTTGCGATTCTGCCCAACACCGCACTTGCAGCGGCAATGGCCGGATTCGCCAGATATACCTCGCTCTTGGGATGTCCCATGCGGCCGACAAAATTCCTGTTTGTGGTGGCAAGCGCACGTTCCCCCTTGGCAAGAACCCCCATATGCCCTCCGAGACAGGGGCCGCAGGTGGGCGGGCCTATTACCGCCCCGGCATTCATAAAGGTCGCGAGAATCCCCGCGCTGAGGGCCTGCATATACACCGTGGGAGTAGTAGGAAGGACAATAAGTCTAAGACCTTTCGAGACCTTTTTCCCGGATATGACATCAGCGGCCAGAGCCAGGTCTTCCAGACGGCCATTCGTACAGGAACCGATCACCACCTGATCCAGGGGTATATTCCCCACTTCTGAAATACCCTTTGTATTTTCAGGCAGATGTGGAAAGGCCACCTGAGGCTCTATTCCACTGCAGTCATAGTCGATAACCCTTGCGTATTCGGCATCCTCATCGCTGCGATATAGGACAGAATCCCTGACGGCCCGGCCATTCACATAATTCAGAGTCGTGTCATCGGGATTGACAAGCCCCACCTTGCCGCCCGCCTCAATGGCCATATTTGACATGGTAAAACGGCCGGCCATGGACATGGAATCCATCACCGGACCGGTAAACTCCATGGCCATATAAAGGGCCCCGTCCACACCGATATCTCCTATGGTGTAAAGTATCAAATCCTTGCCGCCCACCCATGGGCTTAAGTTTCCTTTATAAACAAACTTTATGGACCTGGGCACCTTGAACCAGGTCTTTCCTGTTATCATGACAGCAGCCAGATCAGTGCTTCCTACTCCAGTGGCAAAGATCCCCATGGCACCGTATGTACACGTGTGGCTGTCGGCCCCTATAACCACATCACCGGGAACCACCAGACCCTTTTCAGGGAGCAGAACGTGCTCTACACCGGATTCTCCGCCATCATAGTGATGAACAATACCATGCTCAGCGGCAAACTCTCTCAGGATCAGGGCCTGCTCAGCACTCATAATGTCCTTGTTGGGGACAAAGTGATCTGATACCAGGGCCAGCCTTTCTCTATCAAATACAGTTTTTACGCCCGCCTGCCTGAAGGTCTTTATGGCAATGGGGGCTGTTATATCGTTGCCAAGTGCAAAGTCTACATCGACTTCCACCAACTGACCCGGCTCCACACTGTCCAGACCGGCATGTGCGGCCAGGATCTTTTCAGCCATTGTCATCGATCGGCTCATAATATCTCTCTACACACCATTGACGTTGTAAAAATGTTGAATACGAAATCTTAAATAGGGAATAATCTTTTCAGGTATCCATTGACATACAGGCTGAAGATCTCTGTTCAGTATTCTAATCGTTTTAACGCAATTCACAATTCAATATTCACAACTCAACATTTCTTTTATGCAATGCATTTTCCTTTGAGTGTTCAAGGCGATTCAGGGCGTTCAAATAGGCCATGACACTGGCGGTAATTATATCAGGATCTGTACCGTGTCCTGTAACTACATGGCTGCCTTCTTCAAGACGCACAGTGACCTCTCCCAGGGCATCAGTGCCTCCCGTAATAGAGTTGACGGCAAAACCGAGTAAACGGCTCTCGGTCTTTACAAGCTTTGCCACCGCCTTATATGCCGCATCTATAGGACCGGCCCCCAGGCTCACTCCGGAAACTTCATTGCCGTCTATTTTAAGTATTACTGTCGCGGTCGGTTTGATACCGCTTCCACCGGCAACATAGAGATAGGCAAGGTGATAACGATCTGGAATCCGGAGCACTTCCTCCGCAACAAGGGCCTCGATATCCTCTGGATAGATCTCCTTTTTCTTGTCTGCAAGGGACTTGAACCTGGTAAATACCCTGTCGATTTCTTCATCGCTGAGCCTGTAGCCTATTTCTTCGATCTTTGCCTTAAGGGCATGTCTCCCGGAGTGCTTCCCCAGTACCAGGGTCCCTTTGCTGAGTCCTATGTCTTTGGGGTCGATAATCTCATAAGTGGTACGTTCCTTTAAGACCCCGTCCTGGTGGATTCCGGACTCGTGTGCAAAGGCATTGGCCCCTACTATGGCCTTGTTTGCCTGGACCACCATTCCGGTAAGCATGCTTACCAGTCGGCTTACGGTCATGATATGCTGAGAACATATCGCGGTATCAAACGGAAGGAGGTCCCGCCGGGTGCGGATCGCCATGACCACCTCTTCCATCGCGGCATTTCCGGCCCTCTCACCTATGCCGTTTATAGTGCACTCAACCTGTCTCGCACCATTCTCTATAGCCTCAAGCACATTCGCCGTGGCCAGACCCAGGTCATTATGACAGTGCACACTCAAGACCGCTTTATGGATATTTGCCGTGTGCTCCATCACATATCGAATCATCCTGCCGAAATTGTGTGGTACGGCATATCCCACCGTGTCCGGGAAATTGACAGTGGTGGCACCGGCGTCTATCACTGCCTCAAAGACCTTACACAGGAAGTCAAGATCGCTCCGGCTTGCGTCTTCAGCGGAAAACTCCACATTACCGGTAAATTTTACTGCATACTCTACCGCAGACCGGGCCATATCCAGTACCTGCTCCCGTGTCTTTCTCAGTTTATACTGAAGGTGAATATCAGAGGTGGCAATGAATGTATGTATTCGAGGGTTTTCTCCCTCCTTCAAGGCCTCCCATGCGGTATCGATGTCTTTCTCATTGGCACGGGCCAGGGCGGCAACCTGCAGGCCCTTGAGTTCCTGCGAAATACGCCTTACACTCTCAAAATCACCTGAAGAGGCGACTGGAAATCCGGCCTCGATCACATCGACATTCAGCTTTTTCAACTGTCTCCCGATCTGGAGTTTTTCCTCGACGTTCAGAGACACGCTGGGGGACTGCTCCCCGTCTCTTAATGTGGTATCAAATATTATTATTCTTTCACTGTTGTTCATTTTTTCTGCGTCCGATTGTCTTTGCCGAAAGAAATACCCTTTTCGTCACTTCTATGAACCGCTCCAGACCTCACCAGCCTGGGCCTCAGTGCCTTGGAAGACATCAATACAGGCCCTGATATAACATATGCGGCCACGAGGAAAAACAACGTAACCCTGGGCTCTACGGCAACTACCATTATGGCCAGAATCAGCAATACCATACCGGAAAAGGGGTGTTGCTGAAGCCACCGTACCTCCTTGAAACCATAGTAACGCACATTGCTTACCATAAGGAAGGAAAGACCGTAAACCATGATCAGCACTGCCACATGACGCACAGGCCCGAATATTCCGCAATACTGGCATAAAAGCACGGATGTAGCCAATACTGCCGCTGCAGAGGGACACGGCAGACCGAGAAAGTAGCCTCTGGTGCCGCTGTTGCCGCTCTGACTCAGTATGTTGAATCTGGCCAGCCTGAGGGCGGTTGTCGCCACATACAGAAATGCGGCAAGCCATCCCAGCCGGCCGTAATCCTGAAGTCCCCAGATAAAGGCAAGTATGCCGGGGGCCACCCCAAAGGCCACCAGGTCTGAAAGGGAATCATACTCCATACCGAATCTGCTCGTTGTGCGGGTCCAACGGGCCACCCTGCCGTCCAGACCATCTAAGACACCGGCTATCAGTATGGCAACCGCAGCGGCATGATAATTTCCATTGATCGCGGCAATAACGGCATAGAATCCACTGAACAGGCTCGCCGAGGTCAGCAGGTTTGGAAGTATATATATGCCCCTTCTTAAAGCCTTGTCATCTGAATCGCCGCTCTGTTTTCGTTGCATGGGGAACCTCCGTGGAAGATAAGGGGTGGAAATTAATCTCTTAATTATATGATATTCGGGCCTTTACAACAGGACATTTTTAGCAAGAATCGTCTGTCCTGCCGCTGTCCGGTCGCCCTTTTTCACCAACACTGAAAAATCTTTAGGGACATACACGTCGAGACGGGATCCAAAACGAATGAGTCCAAAGCGTTCACCGATTTTAACCCTATCCCCAACCTCAACCCAGCAGACAATCCGCCTGGCTATTATACCTGCCACCTGTACGACGGTCAGCTCCACTCCGTCCTCGCCGCGGATCAAAACGGCATTTCGTTCGTTTTCAAGCAAGGCCCTTTTACGATCAGCAGGCCAAAAGGCCCCGGACCGGTAAGAGATCTGTTGCACCTCGCCCGTAATTGGCGCCCTGTTGACATGTACATTAAAAATATTCATGAATATACTGATCCGTCTTACGTCTTTTCCGTTAAGAGATCCCCGGTTATCTTCAGCTATATCTATGACCCTGCCGTCGGCAGGTGATACCACCAGGCCCAAACCCGACGGAATTACACGTTCAGGGTCTCGAAAGAAAAAGAGAATAAAGGCCGAGATCACAAAAAAGACCACGGCCGGTACAGGCCACTCCAGTATAGCACATATCACAGCGGCCAGGACGGCAATACCTATAAAAGGGACTCCTTCCTCGGCAACCGGAATGCGATGAGAAAGCATTAAGGACTCAGAAAAAAGGGCTACTTCTTGAGCCAGCTCATCATATCCCTCAGGCGGGCGCCGACCTTCTCCAAGGGGTGTTCCTTTTCCCGCTGTCTAAGGGCGTTGAATACAGGGCGTTTGACCTGGTTTTCCAGCATCCACTCATTGGCGAATCTGCCGCTCTGAACCTCATCAAGGATCTTGCGCATCTCCTTTCTTGTCTCTTCGGTTATTATACGTTTTCCTCTGGTAAGGTCTCCATATTCCGCCGTATCACTGATCGAGTATCGCATCTGAGACAAACCGCCTTCATAAATCAGATCAACTATGAGCTTGAGTTCGTGGCAGCACTCAAAGTATGCTATTTCCGGTTGATAGCCCGCCTCAACCAGGGTCTCAAAACCGGCCTTTATCAGCTCCGTGACTCCACCGCAAAGGACACACTGTTCACCGAACAGATCGGTCTCTGTCTCTTCTTTATATGTGGTCTCAATGACCCCCGCACGGGTAGCCCCTATGCCGTTTGCATAAGCAAGCGCCCCCTTAAGGGCTTCTCCGGTGTAATCCTGATATATGGCTACAAGGCTGGGCACACCCGCCCCCTTTTCATATTCTCTGCGCACTAAATGCCCAGGGCCTTTGGGTGCCACCATGGTAACATCCACGTCGGCAGGAGGGATTATCTGGCCGAAGTGAATGTTGAAACCATGTGCAAAAAGGAGCATGTCCCCTGTCTTCAGGTTCGGTTTGATAGCACTTTCGTACAGCTGGCTCTGGATATGATCAGGTACCAGGACCATAATGAAATCCGCCATGGCTGCAGCTTCTGCGGCATCCATAGGCTCAAATCCGTGTTTGACTGCAAGATCATGATTTGGTGTCCCGGTCAGCTCGCCCACCACAACGGATACTCCACTGTCTCTCAAATTTTGGGCATGGGCATGACCTTGGCTGCCGTAGCCGATTATGGCTACAGTCTTTCCTTGAAGTATGTCCATGGGGGCGTCTTTTTCGTAATAAATCCTCATCCTCTATCGCTCCTTCTTAAATCGTCTTTTTTTCTCTCATCATAGCTATGTTACCGGTTCTTGTAATTTCCTTGATTCCAATTGGACGAAGCAGCTCTATCACTGCCTTTAGTTTTGATTCCGGTCCGGTGACCTCCAGGGTGTAAGATTTAGGGCTTACATCAACAATCTTGCAACGGAATATATCGCTGATACGTAATATCTCGGCCCTGTATTCCTCCTCGGCCCGGACCTTGATCAATGACATCTCACGCTCAACAAACTCGCCTTCACTGACATCCACGACCTTTAAGACATCTATCAGACGCCTGAGCTGTTTGATTATCTGCTCAATTATGTGTTCATCGCCCCTTGTCACCAATGTGAGGTGTGAAAGGGTCGGATCCAGGGTCGCAGCCACATTAAGGCTCTCAATATTAAACGCCCTCCCGCTGAAGAGACCGGTTATGCGGGAAAGGGCACCAGGAGTATTTTCAACTAATACAGAGAGAGTATGCTTCATAGGGTCAAGCTCCTTATGCTAAATATCAAACGAGCAACATCTCAGTCGTAGCCTTTCCGGCCGGGACCATCGGGAACACACCTTCTTCACGTGCTATGGCAAATTCCATAATCGCCAGGCCTTCCGCTTCAAGACCCTTGCTGAGCACATCATCGATTTCTTCAGGCCTGGTTGCCCTGAACCCCTTGGCGCCATAAGCCTCAGCCAGTTTTACAAAATCAGGGGTCATTTCAAACTCGGTGGATGCATAACAACGATTATAAAACAGCTCCTGCCATTGTCTGACCATGCCGAGAAACTGGTTGTTAAGAATGACTATTTTAACAGGCAGGCGCTGCTCCATGGCGGTCGCCATCTCCTGGATATTCATCTGTATGCTGCCGTCGCCGGCCACATCGACCACGAGTTTGTCGGGAAAGGCCATTTGTGCCCCGATGGCTGCGGGGAATCCATAACCCATGGTTCCAAGGCCGCCGGAAGTCAGGAGGGTCCGCGGATTGTCAAATTTATAGAACTGGGCGGTCCACATCTGATTTTGGCCTACCTCCGTAGTAATGATAGCCCGTCCCTTTGTCATCTCATAAAGCCTTTCAATGACATTCTGGGGTTTGATTACACCGGGTTCCATTTTATATGTGAGGGGATGGCGCTTTTTCCATGTATCAAGCTGCTGCAACCAGGCCTTGTGCTGGTCTATCCATGCCTCATCAGGACGGCCTACATCCTTCACTATGTCTAACAGCTTCTTCAGTATTCTCTTGCAGTCGCCCACTATCGGCACATCCACCTTTACGTTTTTCTGAATGGACGTCGGATCTATATCCACGTGAATTATCTTGGCCAGCGGGGCAAATGCCTCGATTTTCCCGGTAACCCTGTCGTCAAAGCGGGCGCCTACGGCAATGATGACATCGCTGTTTGCCATTGCCATGTTGGCACAGTATGTACCATGCATGCCCAGCATACCCAGGCTCAATTCGTGGCTGCCGGGAAATCCGCCCAGCCCCATCAGGGTCATGGTTACAGGAATATGCATCGCTTTAGCAAGCGCCCTGAGCTCCGTATCCGCATTAGAGATGATTATTCCCCCTCCTGCATAGATAACAGGCCTCTTTGCCTTTTCAATTAATCTGTAGGCCCGCTCGACCTGTTTGCCGTGCGGCTCGATTACAGGATTATAGGAACGGAGCTTTATATCCTGCGGATAATCAAACTCGGCCCTGCCGTTCTGGACATCCTTGGGAAGATCTATAAGGACCGGACCCGGTCGACCAGACCTCGCAACATAAAAGGCCTCCTTAAGGACCCGGGGAAGGTCATTGACGTCTTTAACCAGGTAATTGTGCTTTGTACAGGGACGGGTAATGCCTACGATATCCACTTCCTGGAAGGCGTCATTGCCGATCAGGGCGGTAGGCACCTGACCGGTAAATATGACCATGGGGATCGAGTCCATGTATGCTGTCGCTATACCCGTAACAGTATTAGTAGCCCCCGGACCTGAGGTGGCTATACACACCCCCACCTTTCCGGAGGCCCTGGCATAACCATCGGCAGCATGGGCCGCTCCTTGTTCATGTCGGACCAGGACGTGCTTTATAGTGCCGTCTTTTTCCAAGGTATCGTAGACATCTATAATGGCCCCGCCGGGAAAGCCGAAGATAACATCTACACCTTCCTGCTTGAGGGCCTCTACGACCATTTCTTTTCCGGTCATCTTTGTCATATACTTTACCCCTGTAGCGATAGAATTAGGTTGGGAGCACAAGATAGTTTCTGAAGCTTATTACCCTGTTTTTACGTTGTCAATAAAGTTAACCCCCTTAAGTCGCTTTATTAACAAATAATGCCCCCAAAACCTGCAGCTTTGAGGGCAATCAATTCGATTTGAAGCATATTTTATATTACCCGGCAATCGTTTACACCCTTTACCAGTAAACTAATAACTACGATACCGGATGAAATCCATATTTTTTATAAGGGGTCGGGTCAAGTCTTACCTGTCTCTGAACTCTCTTCCCCCTTCTTTTCTTCGATCTCTTTTGATTCAACATCCACCACGGAGGTCTGATCACCAGGACTTTCGTCAACCGCGTCCGCCTCTGTTCCCAGGGCCTCCTCCGCAGGAAGCTCTTCCTTTACACTTAGCCCCTCGACAACCGATGTCTCCTCACTGATTTCAGTTTTCTCAGCAAAGTCATTCCCCTCTTTCACAGGTTCCGGCCTATTCACGGAAACCGGACCTGCCTGCGGTATCAAGGCGTCGGCAGACACCGTTTTTGAAGGTTTACGTTGAGGCTTGGGGCGCTCCAGGGAATCGGTAACCAGTTCCACAACAGACATCATGGCGGCATCACCCCTCCGCTGGCCTATCTTTACTATCCTGGTATAACCACCATTGCGATCGGCGAATTCCTGCCTCCATTTATCAAAGAGTTTTATAACGACTTTGCGGTCATGGATGACTGAAAAGGCCTGGCGCCTCGCATGGAGGCTCGACCCCTTTGCCAAGGTAATCATTTTGTCGGCCACACGCCTGACCTCTTTGGCCCTTGGGACCGTTGTAACAATTCGACCATACCTCAATAAGGATGTCACCATATTCCCGAGCATCGCCTTGCGATGAGCTGTCTTACACCCCAGTCTATTCGTCTTTCTTCGGTGTCTCATTACTCATCACCTTCTTTTTCGTCAGTATTTTTCCCCTCGTCCGTCTTCTCCGGCGGGGTCCATCCCTTAAGCTTCATCCCCAAATGTAAATCCATGCTCTCGAGGTTTTCCTGAATCTCTTGCAGAGATTTCCGGCCAAATTTCTTTGTCTTTAGCATGTCCTGTTCTGTCTTTTGTACCAGTTCGCCGATATAGTGTATGTTGGCGTTCTTAAGGCAATTGGCCGAGCGTACGGAAAATTCCAGTTCATCAATTTTCCTGTTCAGATATTCACTTTTACCTTCAAATTCAGAAGAGAGCTTCTCCTCTTGAGACTCCTCCTTCTCATCAAAATTAATAAATACCGTAAATTGATCTTTCAGAATCTTTGCTGCATAAGCTATAGTGTCCTCAGGAAGGACCGTACCATCGGTCAGGACTTCAAGGGTCAACTTGTCATAGTCCGTCATTTGACCAACACGGGCTTTGGTAACAACAAAATTGACCTTCTTCACCGGAGAAAACAGGGCGTCTATAGGTATAGTACCTACAGGCTTATCAGGATCCTTATTGTTTTCAGCAGAGACGTATCCCTTGCCCCATTTAGCCGTCATTTCCATCCTTAATTCACCATCTTTTGTCAATGTCGCAATATGATGATCGGGATTCAGTACTTCAACTCCGCCATTCGGGGCAACTAAATCCTTGGCATGCACTTCTGCCGGCCCCTGTTTTTCCAGCAGCAAGACCTTTTCTTCATCTTTGAAGATCTTAAGGCGCACACCCTTCAGATTCAGGATAATATCTGTTACGTCTTCAATCACTCCCGGTATGGTTCCCAGCTCATGTAACACACCTTCAATCTTTACGGAAATAATCGCGGCGCCCTGTAAAGACGACAAGAGCACACGACGCAAGGCATTACCCAGTGTGATGCCATAACCCCTCTCCAGAGGCTCACAGCTGAATTTGCCGTAAAATTTCGTGTGTGTCGCACTATTGACTTCCAGCCTGTTTGGATAAATTAATTCCCGCCAGTTGCGATAGTATGGAGTCTGTTCAGCAGTCATATTGTCTGTATAATCCTCTTGAACACCGGATATAATTTAATTCTTTCGCCCTGGAATTTATTCAGGATCCGTAGCAGCATCACAAGGTTGTTATTTAGAATAGAATTCGACTATAAGTTGTTCCTGAATGGGCATGGTTATATGCATTCGTTCAGGCATTGCCTTCACTGTCCCTTGCAGCTTATCCTCATCCAGTTCCAGCCAATCAGGCACACCCTTGCGGGCAACGGCCCCCAGCGCCTGTCTGATCGGAAGTATTGACTTGCTCTTCTCCGCCACCCTGATTTCGTCTCCCTGTCTTACCAGATATGATGGTATGGACACCCTTTTCCCGTTTACGGTGAAATGTCCATGGCGGACCAACTGACGTGCCTGTGATCTGGACTCGGCAAAGCCAAGACGATAAACAACGCCGTCAAGACGCCTTTCCAGCAATACCAGAAGATTAGTGCCTGTGACCCCCTTTTGACGATCAACCTTATCAAAATAACTCCTGAATTGTGCCTCCTGCAATCCATACATGCGCCTGACGCGCTGTTTTTCTCTCAACCGAATCCTGTAGTCAGAGGCCTTTATCCGGCCCTGGCCATGCTCCCCAGGCACATAACCGCGTTTTTCAAAGGCACACTTATCCGAATAACACCTGTCTCCCTTAAGAAAAAGCTTGCACCCCTCCCTGCGACACAAGCGACATCGTGGTCCTGTATATCTAGCCAAAATACTTCCTCCAATAACTCGGAAACATAAAAAAATAAGCCTACTTAATATCTAAGATAAGCAATTAGCTGTTAGCCATTAGCGTTTAGCTTCGAAAAATGGTTTTGTAATAGCAAAACATCCTGTAATCATTAAACTAATAGCTAACCCCCAAAGGCTAATTGCTCAATTTAAGCAATACTCTGATGCAGTCCTATACTCTCCGTCTCTTAGGAGACCTGCAACCGTTATGAGGTATTGATGTCACGTCTCGAATAACTGAAATTTTAAATCCTGCTATCTGAAGGGCCCTCACTGCCGCTTCTCGTCCGGAACCAGGCCCGTTGAGATGTACCTCAACACTTCTCATGCCATGGTCCGCCGCCTTTCTTACTGCATTTTCAGCGGCTACCTGAGCGGCAAAAGGGGTGCCTTTTCTTGATCCCTTAAAACCCTGAGTACCTGCACTTGACCAGGAAATTGTATTCCCCTGTTTATCAGTTATGTTTATTATAGTGTTATTAAAGGTAGACTGTATATGCACAACACCTTCCGGCACATTCTTTTTTTCTTTTCGACCACCTCTTCTCGGTGATGCCATATTATTTCACCCTCCGTTACTGAGCCCTTCTCTTATTTTTGACTACTGAGCGTCTGGGACCCTTTCGAGTACGAGCATTTGTTTTGGTGCGCTGTCCATTGACAGGAAGTCCTCTGCGGTGCCTGAGACCCCGATAACTTCCAAAATCCATCAGTCGCTTGATGTTCAATGATACCTCTCTGCGGAGATCTCCCTCCACTTTATAGCCGGCATCTATAATCTTCCGCAGCGACGTAATATCCTGATCAGTCAGATCATCGGTCTTTTTATTCCTGTCAATTTTTGCCTTATCTAGAATTTGCTGGGCACTTGTACGCCCGATTCCATAAATATATGTAAGCGCAATCTCCAGCCTCTTATTCTTTGGCAGCTCAATACCTGCAATTCTTGCCACTGATCAACCCCCTAGCTATCCCTGTCGCTGTTTGTGTCTTGGATTTTTGCAAATCACCCGCAGTATGCCCCTGCGTCGTATTATTATGCAGTTCTTACACCGACGTCTGATTGATGCTTTAACCTTCATGGCATATCCCTTTTCACCCTTCGCACTTTCGCACTGCTATTCAATCTTTATTATACACACAGACCAAGTCTACCTGGCCCTGTATACAACGCGGCCCCTGGACAGATCATAGGGCGACAGCTCTACAGTCACTACATCACCAGGCAATATCTTTATATAGTGCATACGCATTTTACCTGAAATATGTGCAAGGACCTTATGGCCGTTTTCAAGTTCAACGCGAAACATGGCATTGGGTAAGGTTTCAAGCACCTTTCCCTCGACCTGTATGGCATCACCTTTGGACATTTAGTCTTCCTTGTTTCCCTTTGCAATCATTCTATCTTCTTCCCTTCAACCTGGCCCCCTTCATAAAACCCTCGTAGCTCCTTGTGATAAGATGGGACTCAATTTGAGCCATGGTATCCATTCCCACACCTACAACAATCAGAAGGGCAGTTCCTCCAAAATAAAAAGGGACATTGAACTTTGAAATCAATATGCTTGGCAATACGCAAATCGCCGAGACATAAATGGCACCTATCAGGGTAATCCTGGTAAGGACCTTGTCAATATATTCGGAAGTACGCCTTCCGGGTCTGAGACCCGGGACATAGCCTCCGTGTTTTTTCATGTTCTCTGCTATATCAACCGGATTGAAGATCATGGCGGTATAAAAATAACAGAAAAAGATAATGGCCATTACAAAGATCGTCTCGTAAAACAGGGTCCCGGGCATCAAACCCTGGGCAATACTCTGCATCCAGGGCACCTGTATAAAATTGGCTATTGTAGCAGGGAACATCATAATAGACGACGCAAAAATCGGCGGTATAACCCCAGCAGTATTCACCTTTAGCGGCAGATGTGTACTTTGTCCTCCATATACCTTCCGTCCCACTACCCTTCTGGCATATTGGACCGGAATACGCCGTTGAGACCGCTCCATAAAACAGATAAACCCGATTACCGCTGCCATCATCACTAAGAGAAATATAACCAGGGCCAGGTGTATATCACCTGTGCGCATCAGACTGAACGTGTCTATCATGGCCGAAGGCATCCTGGCTACAATACCGGCGAAGATAATCAGAGAGATACCATTACCAACGCCCCTTTCTGTAATCTGCTCTCCAAGCCACATCAGAAATACCGTCCCCGACATGAAGGTCAGGGCACTTAAAAGCCGAAAAGACCATCCGGGCTCCGCAACAACCGGGGCACCGTCCGGTGCCGTCAAGCTCTCAAGGGCAATAGCAATACCCAGACCCTGAATGATACTAAGGCCCACTGTGCCATATCTGGTATATTGGCTGATCTTCTTTCTTCCTGCCTCACCTTCTTTTTTTAAGGCCTCAAGATGTGGAATAGCCACTGTAAGAAGCTGAATAATGATGGAGGCGCTGATGTAAGGCATTATGCCCAGGGACAGAATGGACATATTCTCAAGCGCTCCACCGGAAAACATATTAAACATGCCGAATAGCGTCCCCTTGGCACGATCAAAAAAGGACACCATGGCCGCAACATCAATACCGGGAGTGGGGATTTGGACTCCGATACGGTATACAGCCAGCATAAGCAGCGTAAAAACAATACGTTTACGCAGTTCAGGTACCTGGCCTATGCCACCTAATCCCTTAAACAATATCCGCCCCCTGGGCATGGTCGCTGATTATCTCTATGCGTCCTCCGGCAGTCTCTATTTTATCCCTGGCGGTCTTGCTGGCAGCATGGGCACGAACCGTTAAGGGCCGCTGTATCTCGCCGTCACCTAATATTTTCAGAAAGTGATTACGCTTACGTACAAGTCCCAATGCCTTCAAAACGGCAATATCCACTACTCCTTCATGCCTGAGTTCTGCAAGGCTGCCCACATTCAATACACCGTAGACCTTTCTGAAACGGTTCTTGAAACCCCTTTTGGGAAGCTTCCTGTACAATGGCATTTGACCGCCTTCAAATCCTGGACGGATATTACCGCCGGAACGGGACTTTTGGCCATTTTGACCACGACAGGCCGTTTTCCCATGTCCGGATCCCGGTCCCCTCCCCACACGTTTTTTCCTGCGCGTGGATCCCGGATCAGGTCTTAATGCATCCAATGTAATCATATGTGCTCCTAATAAATTTAGAAATTGAGGTTTTATAAATTAAAAAATGACCCTCTATTTCCAAATTCTTATATCTCAAATCCCTATTCTACGCTCCTGCCCCGGCACTTTGCCCTGGAGACCGACGTGCGTAAGGTTTCCAGCCCGTTAAATGTAGCGTGCATTACATTGTGTGGATTTTTGGAGCCGAGACACTTTGTCAATATATCATGAATTCCTGCCGCCTCCATAATCGCCCTTACTACGGCACCCGCTATGACACCGGTGCCTGGTGACGCGGGCTTCAACAGGACCCTGCCGGCGCCGAAATGACCAACTACCTCGTGAGGTATAGTCTTGCTTATCATCGGTATTTTAGTCATAGACTTGGTAGCCTTCTCACGTGCCTTTCTGAGCGCCTCAGGCACCTCTCTGGCCTTTCCCACAGCAAAACCGACCCTGCCGGCCCCGTCACCTACTACTGAAAGGGCACTGAAGCTGAAGCGTCTTCCACCTTTGACCACTTTGGCCACGCGATTAATATAGACTATTTTTTCTATCAGTTCTTGTTCGTTATCTGTATGGTCCTTCTGCAACTTTACCCCCTGATAGCAGATCACTACTATAATTCAGAATTTAAGGCCGACTTCTCTGGCCGCTTCCGCAAGGGTCCTGACCCGGCCGTGATATAGATATCCGCTTCGGTCAAATGCCACTGCATCTATGCCCTTTTCCCTGGCCCTTTGGGCGACAATTCGGCCGACCTCTTTAGCTACTGCCTTTTTGTCTTCAAAATCGCCTGCCTTGTTTTTGATCTCTGGAATCAAGGAGGAAGCAGCCGCAATTGTGATACCCTGTTCATCATCGATAATCTGAACGTATATGTGTTTACTGCTACGGAAAACCGCCATTCTTGGACGATCCGTCGTCCCTGATATGTGCTTTCGTATATGCTGTTTACGCCTTAAACGCGCCTTCAACCTAGGATTGGTCTTTGCCATAATTATTTCCGTTTGCGGTATTACTGATGTTTCTGATATACATAACTACTATGCAGCAGTCTTTCCAGCTTTGCGGACTATCTGTTCATCCGCATACCTGATTCCCTTGCCTTTGTATGGCTCTGGTGGCCTGAGAGATCGGATTCTGGAGGCAGTAAGTCCCAAAAGCTCCTTATCATATCCCTCCAGGATTATTCGAATTTCCTTTTGCCTCTCTACTCGGGCATTGATCCCTTCAGGAAGAGGAAATTCTATTGGATGAGAATGACCGACGTAAAAAACCAGCCCGTTCTCCTTCTCTTCGATCTTGTAACCAACTCCTGCTACCAGAAGTTCCCGCGTAAATCCTCTTGTGACCCCGACAACCATGTTGTTTATAAGTGTTCGAAACAACCCGTGTATGGAGCGACTCTGTCTTGAATCATCAGCTCTCCTGACTAACAGGCGCTCACCGTCTTTTTCAACACTTGCCAAGGGATGTATTTCCCGGCTCAAGACACCCTTGGGACCCTGAACAGTAAAAACCGGTCCATCTATGGTGACCTTGGCCTCTGAAGGCACATTTATGGGTAACTTACCGATTCGAGACATAAAAAACTCCAGATTACCAAATGGCGCAAATAACTTCTCCGCCCATGTTATTTTGTTTGGCCTCGACATCAGTCATGATACCCTTTGATGTGGAAATCACCGCGGTGCCAAGCCCAGATCTTATCTTCGGGATTGTGCCTTTTTTACAGTAAACCCGGCACCCAGGCGAACTTATTCGCTTTAATCCGAGAATAATAGGCTGCCCGTCAGAGTATCTGAGGAACAAGCGAAGAGTTTTCTGCCGCCTGTCTTTGAAAATGCGAAAGTTGCTTATATAGCCTTCTTTCTTAAGTATTTTTGCAATTCCAACCTTCAAATTAGAGGTAGGAACATCAACCCTTTCATGCCTTGCTTTATTGGCATTTCTGAGCCGTGTAAGCATGTCCGCTACAGGATCAGTCATAGACATATTTAAGCTCTCCCGGATGTATGGAGTCTTGGGATTACCAGCTGGCCTTGGTTACCCCTGGGATTACTCCCTGAGACGCCATTTTTCTGAAGCATATTCTGCATAAGCCGAATTTCCTTATAAAGGCACGTGGACGACCACAAATCGGACACCTATTATACTTTCTGACACTAAACTTGGGTTTCCTCTGTGCCTTATTTATCAATGCCTTTTTAGCCAAAGGTCCCTCCTCAATAAAATCTACTTACGAAATGGCATACCTAAGGTATCTAATAAACGCCTGGATTCACTATCGGTTTCAGCACTTGTAACTATCGTCACATTCATTCCCTTGATCTTGTCTATTTTGTCATAGTCGATCTCCGGAAAGATAATCTGTTCTTTAATACCCAGGGTATAATTGCCGTTTCCATCAAAGGACTTCGGTGGAATACCTCTGAAGTCTCTGATCCGGGGAATGGCAATATTAATGAGCTTTGTAAGAAAATCATACATTCGTTGCCTTCTAAGGGTCACACGACACCCTATGGGCATTCCTTCTCTTACCTTAAAGGCTGCAATTGATTTTCTGGCCCTGGTTATTACCGGTTTTTGCCCGGAAATAAGGGTTAATTCCTCCATCGCGGAATCTAATACCTTTGGATTTTCAATTGCTTCACCAAGCCCGATATTTAAAATAACTTTTTCGATCTTAGGCACTTGGTGAGGATTTTTATATCCAAAATGTTCCATTAATTCAGGAACACACTCTTTCTGATATCTCTCTTCTAAGAGGACCATACCTAAATGCCTCCACAAGGCCTACTTCTTTTCTGTGGGGATAGTTTCTCCGCACTTTTTGCACACGCGAACCTTGATCCCGTCTCCCAGGACCTTCCTGGATATCCTTACTGAATCAGTACATTTGGGACAAATCAACATAAGATTGGACAAATGAATGGAGGCCTCCTTTTCTAAAATGCCGCCACCCGTACCAGGGCCTGGTCGCGTATGGCGCTTTACTATCTGCGCGCCCTCGACAAGCGCCCTTCCCTTTGCAGGTAAAATCGAAAGAATCTTGCCGACTTTGCCCTTGTCTCGGCCGACCTTAACCATTACCCGGTCATTTTTTCTCAGATATGTCTTTACAACTTTCATTGGCCCAGCCTCCTTGGACTAAAGTACCTCGGGTGCAAGCGATATTATCTTCATATAACGCCTTGCCCTTAATTCCCTGGCCACTGGTCCGAAAATTCGAGTACCAACCGGTTCTCCATATTGATTTATCAAAACCGCTGCGTTCTCGTCGAACCGTATCCATGAACCGTCAATCCTGGATATCTCCTTCTTGGTTCGTACTACAACAGCTTTAACCACATCGCCTTTTTTTACTTTGGAATTCGGCATAGCCTCTTTAACCGAGACTACCACCGTATCCCCTAAACTCGCAAAGCGTCTGCGAGTTCCGCCTAAAACCCGAATACAACACACACGTTTTGCACCAGAATTATCAGCGACATTTAATAATGTTTCTTGCTGGATCATGATATGATCCTTTCCTTTCTTTTCCCGTTCTAGAGAGCCTTTTCAATAATCCCTCTAACGACCCAACGTTTGTGTCGACTCAGAGGACGATACTCTTCTATTAGAATTTTGTCGCCTATTTTACAGCTATTCCCTGCATCATGGGCCATATACTGCTTTTGTCGCTGCATATACTTCCCATATATTGGATGCTGCACGCGCCTAACCACCTTAACAACCACTGTCTTTTCCATCTTGTCACTGGCAACAGTACCTACAAGTGTCCTACGAGATTTCTTTTCGGCATTCATGCCATACTCCATTGCTAGATCTCAGAATCAAAAGCTCTCTCCGCCAGTACTGTTTTAGCCCTTGCTATTGAACGTCTCACAGCACGAATCCTCATTATGTTTTCCAGCTGGTGAGTGGCCTGCTGAAAACGAAGATTGAAAAGCTCCTGCCGCAGATTCTTTTCTTTCTGTTGAATTTCTTCTATGCTAAGTTCCCTAAGTTCATCCGCCATACTCATGGCATTTCACTCCTAGCGACAATCTTGGTAGGAATGGGTAGTTTATATTGTGCCAGTCTCAAGGCCTCTCTAGCGGATATTTCGTCAACACCTTCCATCTCATAAAGCATCCTGCCCGGCTTTATCTGTGCCACCCATGAATCCACTGCACCTTTACCCTTACCCATTCTGGTCTCGGCAGGTTTGCTGGTAACAGGTTTGTCCGGAAATATTCTTATCCATATTTTCCCGCGACGTTTTACGCACCTTGTAATAGCTATGCGAGCGGCCTCTATCTGCTGTGCCGTGATCTTGCCGCGGCCAATGGCCTTTAGACCGTAATCGCCGAAGGACAAACTGTTCCCACGCTGTGCCATGCCTCTTATACGGCCTTTCTGTTGCTTGCGATATTTGACTTTCTTTGGGCTAAGCATTTACTTCTCTCCAGCGGAAACGCTCCATCACCATCATATTTCCATTGCCGGGGCCTCAGAGTCCCTGTCCGGCAAGACCTCTCCATTAAACACCCATACCTTGACACCGATCACACCATAAGTAGTCATTGCCTCAGCTACTCCGTAATCAATATCCGCCCGCAGGGTGTGCAGAGGAACCCTGCCGTCAAGATACCACTCGGTACGGCACATTTCAGCACCACCCAAACGGCCTGCACTGGCAATCCTTATACCCTGAGCGCCAAACTTGCGTGCCATACTGATAGCCCTCTTCATTGCCCTGCGGAAGGAAATGCGCCGGACAAGCTGCCCCGCAATGTTTTCAGCTACCAGCTGTGCGTTTATTTCCGGTCTTCGAACCTCTGTAATGTCAATTATTATCCGACGCCTGACCATCCTCTCCAGAGACCGCTTAAGACCCTCAATTTCAATACCTTTTTTACCAATAATTATTCCGGGACGCGCGGTGAATATTCGGATACGTAATCTCTGCGCGGCTCTTTCTATCTCAATTTTGGATATTCCTGCATGACTGATCCGATCTTTAATAAACTTTCTGACCTTGTAGTCCTCAAGAATCAATCTGGAATAATCCTTCTCAGCAAACCATCGCGAGTCCCATGTACGCGTTATTTGTAGCCTGAGGCCGATTGGGTTTACTTTCTGGCCCAAGGTATCCTCCTAATTTTACTGCTCATATTAATTTACCCTTCGTCCAGCACTATCGTTATGTGGGAAAAACGATGTTGTATCCTATAGGCCCTGCCCATTGCCCTTGGATGAAACCTCTTGAGTTGAGGACCTTGATCCACAAAGATCTTTTTAATGTACAGAATATCCACATCAATATTCGGATTTTGATCCGCGTTGGCCAAGGCCGATTCAAGTACCTTCTTAATCATCCTTGCGCCCTTTTTGGGCATGAAACTGAGGATCTCCAAGGCCTCTCCCACAGATTTGCCTCGAACGGCATCCGCAACCAGACGGGTCTTTTGTGGAGACATTCTTAAGTATTTGGCAACTGCCCTGGCTTCCATTAGTGCAATGCCCTCTCTTACTTTTTCCTAATCCTGGATTTTTTATCAACAGCGTGACCGTAATAGGTGCGTGTTGGCGAAAACTCACCAAGCTTGTGCCCAACCATATTTTCAGTAATAAATACAGGGATGAATTTCCTGCCATTGTGTACCGCGAAGGTTAGTCCCACCATATCAGGCACAATCATGGAGCGTCTAGACCAGGTCTTAATAACACGCCGGTCTTTAGTCTCAACGGCCTTAAGCACTTTTTTCATCAGGTGGTCATCAACAAAAGGACCTTTTTTTACCGACCTTGGCACCTGTTTTCTCCTATTTCTTAAAACTTAGAGCCCTATGGGCGAATTCAAAAAATCTCTGACACGGATTACACTGTGATATCCGTGTTCAACCATGTAATCTGCGTCCAAAAATGAGACTTCCCGTATTATACAAATATAATGCCTTAAATCTCTGACTCGCCGATCTTCCCGAAACTACTTCTTCTTATGCCTGCTTCGCACTATGAAGGCATCGCTGGGCTTGTTCTTTTTTCTCGTGCGATATCCCTTCGCCGGCAGACCCCAAGGACTGCAAGGATGCCTGCCGCCGGAAGATCTCCCCTCACCCCCACCCATAGGATGATCAATGGGATTCATGGCAACCCCGCGCACACTCGGACGTCTTCCAAGCCACCGGCTCCTGCCTGCCTTGCCCAGTTTAACATTTTCATGATCAAGATTTCCCACCTGACCGACAGTGGCCCTGCAGGTATCAAGAAACATCCTTACTTCTCCACTTGGAAGACGCAACTGCACATATTTGCCTTCCTTAGCCATTACCTGAGCTGAGCTGCCGGCACTCCTGACAATCTGTCCGCCCTTACCGGGACGCAACTCCACATTATGGACCTGAGTACCCAGGGGAATACTTTTTAAGGGCATGCAATTTCCAGGGTGTACGTCCGTTACCTCGTCTGAAACAACAAGCTCGCCGACCTTGAGTCCCAACGGGGCCAGAATATATCTCTTCTCCCCGTCAAGATAACTAAGAAGGGCAATCCGGGAAGACCTGTTGGGATCATATTCGATAGCAGCCACTTTTGCCGGCACTCCGAGTTTATTTCTCTGAAAATCTATCGTCCTGTATTTACGTCTGTGCCCGCCGCCTCTATGTCTGGCGGTAATCCTTCCGTATACATTTCTCCCGCCACCGCGCTTAAGTGACTCAACCAATAATTTTTCCGGGGCCTTGGCCATAATTTCATGGTCTATCAATACGGTCATACCGCGTCTGCCCGGAGAGGTTGGCTTATATTTTTTAACTGGCATTATACACCTTCAAAGAATTCAATACTTTCACCATCATAAAGCCTTACAACGGCCTTTTTAATATCGGAACGCCTGCCTGTAAAACGGCCGACTCTTTTGGGCTTTCCTTTGAGCTTGATAGTTTGGACAGACAGCACTTTAACTTTAAAGATCTTTTCCACAGCAGTTTTTATTTCAATTTTATTTGCCTTTTGATCCACATGGAAGACTAACTGATTCGCCGCCTCTTTCTGTAAAGTGGCCTTCTCGGTAATCAGTGGAGCCTTTATCACCGAATACAGTTCCTTCATGGCCTCAGTCTCTCCTCAATCAATCCAACGGCGGGTTCCTTGATTATCATATATTCGTATTTCAGTAAATCATATACATTAATGCCTTTCAAAGGCAGAACCTTAACATTAGGAATATTCCGTGAGGATAATTCCAGGGTCTGATCCGGCATATCGGTGACTATTACGGCCTTTTTTACGGCAAAACGGTCAAGCAGGCCTTTCATGTCCTTGGTCTTTATTTGCTCCAATCCAAAATCCCTTAGTACCAAAATTCTATCACCCTCGATTTTTGTACTGAAAGCCATTCTCAGAGCTAAACTGCGGACCTTTTTAGGCAGGCTGTAGCTGTAATCCCTTGGCTTCGGACCAAATACCGATCCACCCCGCTTCCACAAAGGCGATTTGTTGCTGCCTGCCCGGGCACGACCGGTCCCTTTCTGCCGGTACGGTTTCTTGCCGCTGCCACTGACTTCACTACGCGTCTTGACGCATGCATTGCCGGCCCGTTTCTTTGCCAACTGCCACTTGACTACTTGGTGAAGCACACCCTCCTTCGGCACCACGCCAAACACAGTGTCGCTTACCGTAAGCTCACCGACCTTCTCTCTGTGTGCATTATAAACCGCCAGGGTTGTCATATATTGCCCGGTCTCCTCTATTTTAATCTTACATATACGAGTTGATTAACAGCACCCGGGATACCGCCCTTAACCAGCAGAAGGTTCTCATCAGGTCTAACGTCGACAACCATGGAATTCCTCACCGTAACACGATTGCCTCCCATGCGTCCGGGCATCTTTCTGCCCTTGATGACCCTTGATGGACTGGCACTTTGCCCTACCGAGCCTACGGCTCTATGATGCTTGGATCCATGGCCCATAGGACCCCTGGAAAATCCGTAACGTTTTACCGTTCCGGAAAAGCCGCGACCCTTGCTGACTCCGGCTACGTCTACCAAGCGGCCGACATCCATATCTTTCAATGTGAGAACTTGACCCACTTCAAAGGCATCGGGATTATCTACTGACATCTCCTTAATATAGCGAAAACCATGAGACAGCCCGGCCTTTTTAACATGGCCCTGTTCCGGGAGTTTCAGCCTGCTTGAAGGGTTTGGATAAAAACCGAACTGCAGGGCATTATATCCCTCTCTCTTGATTGTCTTCTTTTGAAGCACGGTACAGGGACCAACCTCAAGCACCGTAACCGGGATGACCTGACCATCCTCGGCAAAGACCTGAGTCATTCCCAATTTACGTCCCATCATGCCTATTAATTTCGACATTGCTGTTCTCGTCTTTATTCCTATAGCTTAATTTCAACATCTACCCCGGCAGACAACTCCAGCTTCATCAAAGCATCTATTGTCTGTTGTGTGGGCTCCAGGATATCTACAAGTCTCCTGTGGGTCCGGACCTCAAACTGTTCCCTTGACTTTTTGTCTACATGAGGAGAACGCAAAACAGTATAGCGTCTGGTCGAAGTGGGTAACGGAATCGGCCCACCAAGACGGGCTCCGGTCCGTTTTGCCGTATCTACGATTTCACCTACAGACTGATCAAGCTGCTTGTGATCATATGCCTTGAGACGAATCCTTATTCTCTGGGTTGGGATCATCATCCCTCATTCCTCAATATTACGCTAATTTAGTAATTAGTAAATAAACTACTCTATGATTTTGGTTACCACGCCGGCTCCGACTGTTCGACCTCCTTCACGGATCGCAAATCGAACCCCCTCTTCCATGGCTATGGGCTGAATCATCGAAACCTCAAAAGTTACGTTGTC
>Ga0136651_10000228_pt1 | contig 29456 bp, 23 predicted proteins | sample Mar14236cmmetaG_FD_94867 | JGI IMG/M metagenome (GOLD analysis project Ga0136651, IMG submission 94867) | Marine hydrothermal vent microbial communities from Guaymas Basin, Gulf of California to study Microbial Dark Matter (Phase II) - Marker... ... | reverse complement strand
GTAGCTCAGTGGTAGAGCATCAGCTTCCCAAGCTGAGGGTCGCGGGTTCGATCCCCGTTTCCCGCTCAATTATAACGGATCACAGAGCTTTTGTTGATCCTTTCTTTGACTTAAGTTCCTATTTTAAATAAATGTTCTTGAAATTGTATAGCCAAAAATAACACCATTTTCAAAAGGAATCCAACGGGACATTTCTCTTTTGGAAACGCGGGTACAAAAGCTGGTTGAAGAGTTTTCCAACAGCCAACCGGCCGGGAGACCGTATAACGCTGGGATAACCTGGCACAAATACGACTTTAAGCCTGCCGGAATTAGCCTTACCTATCCGGAATCATGGACCCGCGATACCACCACTTCCGTGAAGATAAGGACTTTGGGCCTGCAAATCTTTCCCTGGAAGGAAGGAGCACATCCTGTATTTTCTGCAAACCAGTCTAGGCTGGAGGTTTATACAGTTAAACCCGGCACCGCTGATCCCTCTTTTGCTCCACAGGTGATAAATCTGGATCAGAAGCTGGGCACAACAGCAAATCAGCAGGAGGAACCAGTCATGGGGGGTGGCATGAGTAAAACTTTACGTTATTCCTTGCTGGCCGGTGCTCTGCTATTTCTGCTTATCATTGCCGGCATGGTTATTATTCTGAAGCAAAAGCATTAATCCACATTGTGAAGTTACTCCTGGACAGGATAATTCCATGTTAAAATCTCTGATCCACGTAACCTAAGCGTATATGACAATCAGGTTCAGGAATGCTCTTACAGCCAGAAGCTATAGTTCAGTTTGAAGATCAATTGGTTGGACTCAAAAGCAAAACGGTCTTCGATATTTTTAGCCATGTTGTGGTTATAGACGATGAAAAGATCACCTTTGGGAGCAAAGGTCCAGCGAAAACGGGTATTGGCTCCGATTGATCCGCTCATATTATCATATTGTAAATAGGAACTGAGCTGCATATCCGAAGAAAAGTTCAATTGCAGTCTTCCGCCGAAGAGACTCTGATCAAAATCACCGTAAGGCAGTGTGGCGATATTTCTTTCATAATTCAGTTCGATGATCATCCACAGGAAAGGCCGCAGGAACATCTGTAACTCAATCTGATCGAGCCAACCTCCGTAAAAACCTCCAAACCACCAGGTAGCCTCTCCGTTTACCGGTCGTTTGGTAGCAGTCTCCATTTCCAGGCGGGAGCGAACCCAGTTATACCCACCTTCCGGAATGATCACACCGGGAGATATCTCAAAAGGCTCTTTCAGATACTCCCCGGCCGGCTTGATGTTAAACTCAAAACGGTCCCCGCTCTCCAGCCGGAAATGAATAGGTGCGGTAAATACGGTATAACTCTCCCAATGATTGCCGATATCGGTCACCAGGGAATAATAGGATTCGAAGAAAAACTGACGGATAAACTTAATTTTCTCAGGCCGTGGCATGTAATCTACCGAGAAGGAATACATTTTTACCCCCCGGCGCGGCACAAAACCCAGAGAAGGATTAAACTGCCCGCCAACATATTTATAGGAAGCAACGATGTCCCATTTATCATTGGGGAAATCCAAGGATGCCCCATAGGCCGAGCGGTCGCCGGTCAGGTCCTCCCGCCAATTATAAAGTCCCCACACGCCCGCTTTAAGGTTCTTATCACCTTTAAAATGACTTGTCTGATAAGTAAAATCCACACCGGCCATGGCGCTGCCGCTGCGTCCTGCCGGATCACCCATGGTAGAAATAAAACCAACGGTTGACTCTTTGAATATGTTTTGCTTAACTCTGACCACCCCCATGTTGGTGGGAGAGAGGGTCGTATCCAGCTTGCTCGTATGGGTTACCAGCGCCCCGAAATTGGTTTTATTCACTTTTCCGTTGATCTTGCCTCCGGCAACCAAAGGGACTTCCCTGCCCTGGTACAAACCGATACGCCGGCTGTTAAAAGGCAAGAGGTTGTTACGACGAGAAGATAATCCCAGTCCGAAAGAATAGATATCCGCTCCTTCCAGAAAAAACTGACGTTTTTCAGGAAAAAAGAGAGAGAAACGTGTCAGGTTGGTACGCCGTGTATCCACTTCTGTCTCTGCAAAATCGGTATTAATCGTCAACTGGCCTGTGATCTCCGGCGTAATACGCTGAATCACGTCCAGGCTCGGTTTCAGATTATATCCTGCCTCTTCTCCTGCCGAACGGGACATATCGCCCACCACCGAAGGCTTGATGGTCATCCCCAGCCCCAGGTTAAAACGGGGCAGTTTATCCAACAAACCCGCCACATATACCTGTGCTACCTTATAATCCATTTTTGCACCGCACCAGCGATCGGTTTCCTGCAACCGCTGTATCCTTCTTTCTATATTGAAACCCCATGTGTTCAAGTTTTTTCCGAAGGTCATGGACCGAACAGGGATACGTATCTCCACAGACCAGTAATTTTTCCCCCGGAAAGTTTTGGCATCCCATATCCCGTCCCAGTTCTGGTCTTCATCCTCCCCATGACGTTCAGACAAAGCATCATAACGCGCTCCGCCGGGATTTACCGCAAAAATATAACCGGTACGTCCATCCTGGTATGTATCAAAAACAAATTTTATATAATCTTCTCCCCGGAGATAAGAATCCCTGGCTTTGGAATAACTGACGATTTTGTCCGGTTGACGGTCATAGCAAATAATACCGAGGTAAATCTCCTTGTCATCAGCCATGACTCTTACCACTGTGGGAAAAGTCGGGGTAGCCCCCTCCGCAGGCTCTACCATGATCAGACTGGGAATAGAATCTATCCTTTTCCAGCAAGCCTCATTTACCCTTCCGTCGAAATGAAAACCTCCAGTATATTTTCCTGTTTTCAAAAGTGGTTTGGCCACCGTTTCCTGCGACAGAACCACAAAACTGCTATGACAAACCAAAATGATCGTAACTAGAATAAAAAGCAGCTTTTGTTTCATCATCCTCAATTTTTCTGTTTCTAAAAGTAAAACATTCATCCAAGCAAGAAAATGAAAATGTACAGTTTCTTTTAAAATTATTAATATTAAAGGATTTTTTCTTATTTTTATTGTAACGATTGATAGAAAGATCGTTAATACTATAGTTTAAGGATATTAAATAGTAATTTAGGGATATTATGAAAAGAATAATTTTTATTTTCACATTCTTCTTTATCATTTTCTTATTTACTGGGATGACTGTACCTGCACAGGAGGTAAACTACGATGAATCCAAAGTGCCTGAATATACATTACCCGACCCGCTGGTCATGGAAAACGGCGAACATATCACCTCACCCAAAGCGTGGTGGAACGAACGCCGCCCGGAAATATTAAAACTTTTCGAAGAAAATGTTTATGGAAAAGTCCCCGGGAAATTACAACATATAACATTCCATACCTTTTCTGTTGACTCGAAGGCATTGAACGGTCTGGCCACACGCAAACAAGTCTCCATACTCTTTACAGGGAATAATAGTGGTACTGGGATGGACTTGTTGATTTATATTCCAAACACCGGGAAAGAACCTTTTCCGGCTTTTCTGGGTTTGAATTTTTACGGGAATCAGACAATACAAAGTGACACCGGGATTAAAATAACCCGGTCGTGGGTAAAGAACAACAAAGCCTATGGTATAACAAACCATCAGGCTACGGAAGCATCACGGGGAGCACGTGCATATCGCTGGCCTGTAGAAATGATACTGAAACAGGGCTATGCTCTGATAACAGCATACTATGGAGATATCGATCCGGATTTTGATGACGGATTTCAAAATGGCGTACAACCCTTGTTCTATAAAAAAGGACAACATAAACCTGCTCCGGATGAGTGGGGTTCGATAGCTGCCTGGGCCTGGGGATTAAGTCGAGCATTGGATTACCTTGAAACAGACCCTGATATAGATGCCCAACGCGTTGCGGTAATGGGACATTCACGACTGGGGAAAACAGCGTTATGGGCAGCTGCCGAAGATCAACGTTTTGCACTGGCAATATCAAGCATGTCGGGATGTGGAGGTGCCGCTCTTTCACGCAGACGATACGGAGAAACCGTTGAGAGAATCAATACTTCTTTCCCGCATTGGTTTTGTACTAATTTCAAAAAATACAATGATCACGAAGACTCCCTTCCGGTTGACCAACATGAATTGATTGCCCTGATAGCGCCACGACCCGTTTATATCAGCGCGGCCGTAGAAGATCGATGGGCTGACCCGAAAGGAATGTTCCTGGCAGCCAAATATGCAACTCCCGTTTACAGGCTCCTAAGAAAAACAGGTCTGCCGGAAAATGCAGAGATGATTACAGGACAACCGGTTATGGGCACGATCGGCTTTCACATGCGCCCTGGTAAGCATGATGTAACAAACTACGATTGGCAACAATTCCTGATCTTTGCCAATAAATTCCTGAAAAATTATTTTTAATCGGTATTTATTCCCTGATAACATTATAATCAATCCTGTTTCAGGTTATCTTTGCCCTCCGTTAAAATAAACAGTGCATGGAAATAAAAGCTGAAATTATAACCATCGGTGATGAGATCCTGATCGGTCAGATCGTAGACACCAATTCAGCCTGGATGGCAGAAAAACTGAATAATGCAGGTATTTCCGTTTATCAGATCACTACCATATCCGACAACAGGGAACATATCCTGAAAACAGTGCAGGCGGCACTGGACCGCGTGGATATTGTTCTGGTTACAGGCGGTCTGGGACCTACAAGTGATGACATTACAAAGAAAACACTGGCTGAATTTTTTCATTCAAAACTGGTTCTGAACAAAGAAGTACTGGAGTCGGTCCGGAAAAGGCTGGAGGAAAGAAATATTCAGTTAAATGACCTGATCAGGGGACAGGCTTATGTGCCGGATAAGTGCCAAGCTTTTGTCAACGAGTGGGGAACAGCACCTGGTATGTGGTTCGAAACTAACGAAAAAGTCCTGATATCCATGCCCGGAGTACCCAGGGAAATGAAAGGTATCATGGATAAATATGTTATGCCTAACTTAAAGAATAAGTATAAATTGCCATCTATAGCACACAGAACATTAATTACTTATGGTACATTTGAAGCACATCTGGCCGGATTATTGGAAGATTTCGAGAAGAATTTACCGTATAATATTAAGCTAGCTTATCTTCCTTCGGCCGGCAGAGTACGTTTGCGCCTGACAGCAAAAGGAGATACCCGGGAAAAGCTGGAATCTCAGCTGGATGAACTGGAAAAAGATATGTTAGACCGGATCGGAGAGTATGTTTACGGAAAAAACGGAGACACCCTGGAACAAATAGTAGGAGAGCTTCTGAGAAAAAGCGGAAAAACCCTTTCTACGGCCGAAAGCTGTACGGGAGGGATGGTAGCTCATCTGATCACTTCCGTACCGGGATCTTCTGATTATTACATTGGCTCGGTAGTTTCCTATGCTAATGAGATAAAGATCCGGGAACTTGGGGTCCCTGAAAAAGATATCATAACATACGGGGCTGTAAGCCGGGAGGTTGTGGAACAAATGGCTGCCGGGGTTAGCTCCAGGCTGCACACGGATTACGCGATCGCTATTTCTGGCATTGCAGGTCCTGCAGGCGGCACACCTGAAAAACCGGTGGGCACAGTTTGGATTGCTGTAAAATCCCCGGAAGAAACAATTACCGAAAAATTTATTTTCGGATTTACACGTATGGAAAATATCACACGGGCGGCCTATACCTCACTGAATATGTTAAGAAAAATGTTGCTGCATGAATCTTTTCATTAATATCTTCTTTTTTTATTTGATTTTTTCAGGAAAAATACCGTATTTTGCGCTCACTTAAAACGCATTAAATTTCAACACCGAAAAAAGATGTCTAGAGTTTGTCAAATAACAGGGAAAAAGGTGGTTTCGGGAAATAATGTATCCCATTCAAAACACAGGACAAAGAGGAAATTTTATCCTAATCTTTTTGTAAAAAAATTCTATCTTGAAGAAGAAGACAGGTGGATTACCCTGAAGGTATCTGCCTCCGGATTGCGTACTATCAATAAAAAAGGACTGGGTACTGCATTGCGGGAAGCCAAAGAAAAAGGTTATATTAAAACGTATTAAATTGGTAAGATCATGGCTAAGAAAGGAAACAGAATACAGGTGATTCTGGAATGTACCGAACATAAAGAAAGCGGGATGCCTGGTACTTCACGTTATATCACTACCAAGAACCGGAAAAATACCCCGGAAAGGCTGGAACTGAGAAAGTATAATCCTATATTGAAACGCTATACCCTTCACAGGGAGATAAAATAATTACATCATGGCAAAAAAAGTTGTTGCAACACTGAAAACAGGAGAAGGTCATTCTTTTACCAAAGCCATCCGCTTTGTAAAATCCAAAAAGACAGGCGCATATACCTTTTACGAAGAAATCATCAACAAAGAACATGTGAAAGATTTCTTTTCCAAAAAATAAACGCATTACGCTATCATGAAAAGCTTCCTTTCCAAGAGGAGGCTTTTTTTGTGTTTCATCAATCTATTTTATGCAGAGATGCACGATCGTGCGTCTTTACAATGATTATCTTTGCAAAATAAATATCAGATCTGATATGGGACTGTTTTCAAAAAATAAAGAGAAAAAGGCAGTACCGGTTCCCGGGGCAGGAGAATCTGTGCCCACAAGCCTGGAAAAGGGTCTTGAAAAAACCAAGGAAAGCGTTTTAAAGAAACTGTCCAGGGCGGTAGCCGGCAAATCTAAAGTAGATGACGAAGTATTGGATAACCTGGAAGAGATTCTTATTACTTCAGATGTAGGGGTAGATACCACCCTTCAGATTATCGAACGTATCGAAAAACGGGTAGCACATGATAAATATCTTGGTACCAACGAGCTGAATCGTATCTTACGCGAAGAGATCGCTGCCCTTCTGGCTGAGCAACCGGCTGCCGAAGGCACGGGCTTCAGTCTTGAAGGATTACAGCATCCTTACGTAATCATGGTCGTCGGAGTGAACGGGGTGGGGAAGACCACCACCATTGCCAAACTCGCTTATCAGTATAAGAAAAACGGGTATCAGGTGATCCTGGGAGCTGCCGACACATTCCGTGCCGCCGCCATAGATCAATTACGTATCTGGGCTGACAGGGTGGGTGTTTCATTAGTAAAACAGCAGATGGGCTCAGATCCTGCCTCCGTCGTTTTTGACACCCTTCAGGCTGCCAAGGCCCGCAATGCCGACGTGGTGATCATTGATACTGCCGGCCGCCTGCATAACAAGGTAAACCTGATGAATGAACTGGGAAAAATCAAACGGGTTATGCAGAAAGTGATCTCCGAAGCGCCTCATGAGATCCTGCTTGTATTGGATGGCTCCACCGGCCAGAATGCTTTTGAGCAGGCAAGGCAATTTATCGAGGTGACCCGTGTAAATGCTATTGCCGTCACCAAACTGGACGGAACCGCTAAAGGCGGCGTTGTGATCGGTGTATCCGGACAGTTTCACATCCCTGTAAAATACATAGGCATTGGCGAAGGAATGGAGGATCTCCGGCCTTTTGACAAAGATGAATTTGTAGCCTCTCTTTTCCCTTCCAACCAGACCCCATAACTCTACATGCCTGTTCCACAGAATAAAAAAGTTTCCGTGATTACCCTCGGGTGTTCTAAGAACACCGTTGATTCGGAAGTATTGTTACGTCAACTTAAAGAAAGCGGCCTGCAAACCGACCATAACCCACAGAATTTCGACGGCGGCACAGTGATCATCAATACCTGCGGTTTTATCCGCGATGCTCAGGAAGAATCTATTGACATGATTCTGACTTTTGCAGAAGCCCGTAAAAAGGGAATCATAGATCAACTGATCGTTATGGGGTGTCTTTCACAAAGATATCAGGAAGAACTGAAGACCAACATTCCTGAGGTAGATCATTTTTTTGGGGTGCATGATCTGAAAAAGATCGTTGAGACGGTAGGAGGGAGGTTTCATCCGGGTTTGCTGACACACCGTTCCCTGACTACCCCGCCACATTATGCATATTTAAAGGTTTCGGAAGGATGCGACCGTACATGTGCATTCTGTAGTATACCAGCCATACGGGGACCTCATATCTCCAAACCGGTGGAGGATATCCTGACTGAAGCAAACCTGCTGGTCTCCAAGGGAGTCAGGGAGATCATGCTGATTGCCCAGGACCTCACCAGGTATGGCAGGGACCTTTACGGAAAACAGAAGCTGCCTGAGGTATTGGAAAAACTTTCGGAAATACCGGGACTGGATTGGATCCGACTACACTATGCTTATCCTTCTTCTTTACTATTGAAGATCATTCCCCTAATGAAGAATAAGAAAAACATCTGCCATTACCTGGACATTCCTTTTCAGCATATCTCGGATCCTGTCCTGAAAAAAATGCGGAGGGGGTATACGGAAAAACAAATTCGTGAGATAATTGAATACCTTCGAAAGGAAATCCCTGATTTGGCATTACGTACCACATTATTGGTAGGACATCCCGGGGAAACGGAAAAAGATTTTCAGAAACTTTTGGACTTTGTCAGGGAAATCCGCTTTGACCGGCTTGGTATATTTCCATATTCTCACGAAGAAGGCACTTATGCCGGCAGACATTATACAGATGATATTCCCAAAGAAGAGAAAATGAGACGCGTTGAAGAGATCATGAACATGCAGGAAGAAATCGCTTTCCGGATGAATAAAGAAAAAGAGGGAAAGACTTTTAAGGTATTAATAGATTATCGCGAAGAGAATTACTGGGTGGGCCGTACTCAGTACGACTCTCCCGAAGTTGATCAGGAAGTGCTGATATCATTTCGGGAAAATGCAAAAATAAAACCCGGGCAATTCCATTCTGTAAAAATCACCCGGGTTGAAAACTTCGATTTAGTCGGCGTGTTAAATAAATAGTTTCATCAGGTCACATTTCCTGTTTCTTCTTTTTTGGATTCTTTTTTCTCTTCTTCCGGTTTTGTGACCTTGATGGTTATTTCATCTTTCTTGTTGTCATAACTAACCGAAATGATGTCACCCTCCTTGATATCCGATTTAATAATGGTCTCAGCCATCGGGTCCTCCAGGTATTTTTGGATGGCCCGTTTCAATGGACGGGCACCATATTGGATGTCATATCCCTTCTCGGCAATATAGTTCTTCGTTTCCGTAGAAATCTCGAATTTGTATCCCAGATTATTGATCCGCTCATACAAACCTTCCAGCTCAATATCAATGATCTTCAGGATATCATTTCTGTCAAGAGAATTAAACAGCACCACATCATCCACTCGGTTGAGAAACTCAGGAGCAAAAGTCTTTTTCAGGGCTTTTTGGATAACGCTTTTGGCGTGTGCATCCCTGCTTTCTTTTGTAGAAGAAACAGCAAAGCCCACACCCTGACCGAATTCTTTTAGTTCACGGGTACCGATATTGGAGGTCATGATAACGATTGTGTTTCGGAAATCCACCCGGCGTCCCAGACTGTCGGTAAGCTGGCCTTCATCCATCACTTGCAGGAGGATATGATACACATCCGGATGGGCTTTTTCTATTTCATCAAGTAATACGACCGAATATGGTCTTCTTCTGACTTTTTCCGTCAACTGACCCCCTTCTTCATAACCCACGTATCCGGGAGGCGCTCCCACGAGACGGGAGACAGAAAATTTCTCCATATATTCACTCATATCTATCCGAATCAGGTTTTCCACGCTGTCGAAGAGATACTGGGCCAACACTTTAGCCAGTTGTGTTTTACCTACGCCGGTAGGACCCAGGAAGATAAAGGTACCGATTGGTTTGTTCGGATCTTTCAATCCGGCCCGGTTACGTTGGATAGATTTTACCACCTTATTTACCGCTTCATCCTGGCCGATGATCTTCTCCTTCAGTTCATCCTGCATTTTCAGCAGCCGCATTCCTTCGGCCTGAGCAATACGTTGCACAGGCACACCTGTCATCATAGCTACCACTTCGGCCACTTTGTCTTCATCCACTATCTCACGATTCTTTGACAGCTCTTTTTCCCATTTATCTTTTTCCACCTCCAGTTGATCCAGCAGCATTTTTTCCTGATCCCTGTATTTGGCGGCTCGTTCAAAATTCTGATTTTTCACAGCCAGTACTTTTTCTTTCTTGGTTTCTTCCAGCTCTTTTTCAATCTGGACAATGCGGTCGGGTACCACAATATTGGTAATATGTACCCTTGAGCCGGCTTCATCCAATGCATCTATGGCTTTATCGGGCAGATGTCTGTCTGTAATGTACCTGTTGGTAAGCTTTACACAAGCCTCCAGTGCTTCATCGGTGTAAATAACATTGTGATGATCTTCATATCTCTCCTTGATATTCCGGAGGATATGCATGGTTTCTTCCATAGTAGTAGGCTCTATCATCACTTTTTGGAATCTTCTCTCCAAAGCACCGTCTTTCTCGATATGCTGACGGTATTCGTCCAGAGTGGTAGCACCGATACATTGTATCTCTCCGCGTGCCAGTGCCGGTTTCAGCATATTGGCTGCATCCAGTGAGCCGGTAGCTCCCCCGGCGCCCACAATGGTATGGATTTCATCAATAAACAAGATGATATCGGAATTTTTGGACAGCTCGTTCAGGATGGCTTTCATCCGTTCTTCAAACTGTCCTCGATATTTCGTACCGGCCACAATAGAGGCCAGGTCGAGGGTGACCACACGTTTGTCAAACAATACACGGGATACTTTACGCTGAACAATCCTCAGTGCCAGTCCTTCCACTATTGCCGATTTCCCGACGCCGGGTTCTCCGATCAGGATGGGATTATTTTTCTTCCGCCGGCTTAATATCTGTGCCAATCGTTCTATTTCTTTGTCACGGCCTACGATCGGGTCAAGTCGGTCTTCTTCGGCAGCCCGTGTCAGGTCGATACCGAAATTATCAAGTACAGGGGTTTCCGTAGCACTTTTTGAAGAGGGGGAAGAGGGAGCTCCGCCCCTGCTGCCCCTAAAACCTTTCGATTCTTCTTCCTCTTCTTCCTCGCTCGGGAAATCAGCTGAAGCTTCTGCCTGATTGTCCAGGATTTCATCCCTTACCAACTCGTAATCTATATTCATATCATGAAGCTTGACCGTCACAAGTGAAGTCTCATCCTTTAGAATAGCCAGTAGTAAATGGCCCGTATCAATTATATCATTCTTGAGTGACTTGGCCTCAAGGTAAACCAGCTTCAATACACGTTCCGAAGAACGGAGCAGGGGAATATTATCAGTCATGCTAATCTCCAGGGGATGATCATTGCGCAAACTACCTTCTATGGCTTTCTTCAGTTCGAAAAGATCAACTCCCAATGCCAGCAACACATCTACAGCCAATCCTTCTCCGTCGCGCAATAACCCCAAAAACAAATGCTCTGTGCCTATGTAAGCATTTCCGAGACGGATGGCTTCTTCCTTACTGTAGTTCAGCACATCCATTATCCTTTGTGAAAATTTTCCGTCCATAACTATTACACCCTAATGTCCTCATTTATAAGAGATCAATAAAAATTTATCTCTTTCCCTATCTTCCTTTCATCAAAGATATAAAATAATCCGAATCATTGTAACTATTAAACCACAAATTTAATCAAAAAAGTGCTATTTTCATCATGCTCTTATAAACAGTTTTTTGTTTATAAATCTATTGCATAAATAACTTATTTCCCATAATATTTCACTACTTTTGTGCGTCCAAAATCAACAAACCGGGAAAGAACAACAATAAGTATGCCAGAACTGGAAAATATTATTAAGATCAACATCGAGGAGGAGATGAAATCGGCCTACATCGACTATGCCATGTCGGTGATTGTATCGAGAGCGTTGCCTGATGTCCGGGATGGACTTAAGCCCGTGCATCGAAGAGTTTTATATGGAATGTATGAGCTGGGGGTTCTTTCCAACCGCCCGACAAAAAAATCAGCCAGGATCGTAGGGGAGGTACTGGGAAAATTCCATCCTCATGGCGATTCGTCCGTATATGATGCCATGGTCAGAATGGCACAGGAGTGGTCACTGCGTTATCCGTTGGTTGAAGGACAGGGAAACTTCGGGTCAATCGACGGAGACAGTCCTGCCGCCATGCGCTATACCGAAGCAAGACTGAAAAAAATTGCCGAAGAAGCGCTGGCTGATATTGAAAAGGAGACCGTTGATTTCCAACTAAATTTTGATGATACCCTGAAAGAACCGACGGTATTGCCTGCACGGGTTCCTTTACTATTGGTTAACGGAGCTGCCGGAATTGCTGTGGGTATGGCTACGAATATTCCTCCTCATAATCTTAGTGAGATTGTGGACGGCCTGGTGGCACAAATCGATAATCCGGATATAACTATTGATGAGCTGATGCAATTTATCAAAGGTCCGGATTTCCCTACAGGAGGCATCATATACGGATTTCAGGGAATCAAGGATGCCTATGAAACAGGTCGCGGACGAATCCTGGTCAGGGCTAAAACCGAGATTGAAACCACCCATTCAGGCCGCGAGAAGATCATTGTAACCGAAATCCCTTATATGGTTAATAAGGCTGAGTTGATCAAGAAAACAGCCGACCTGATAAATGATAAAAAAATCAACGGCATTTCTTATATCAATGACGAATCTGACCGGAACGGTATGCGGATCGTCATTATCCTTAAAAAGGACACAAGTGCAAATGTCGTACTGAATATGCTGTTTAAATATACGCAACTACAATCTTCCTTTAACGTTAACAGCATCGCCCTGGTAAAAGGCAGACCCCGGATACTGAATCTGAAACAATTGCTTCATTACTTTATCGAACACCGTCATGAAGTGGTTGTCAGAAAAACCCGGTATGAATTGAAACAGGCAGAAAAACGAGCCCACATCCTTGAAGGTCTTCTTATTGCTCTAGATCATCTCGATGAAGTGATCAAACTCATCCGTGCCTCAAAAACGGTGGAAGAAGCACGGGATGGTCTGATGCTTGAATTTGATCTGTCTGAGATGCAAGCACGGGCTATTTTGGATATGCGCCTGCAGAAACTTACAGGCTTGGAAAGGGAAAAGATAAGAGAAGAATATGATGAATTAAAGAAGCAGATTAAATACATGCAGGAAGTGCTTGCTTCAGAAACACTTCAGATGAAAATTGTTAAAGACGAATTGCTGGAGATCAAAGAGAAATACGGGGATGAAAGAAGAACAGATATCGTTCCGGATCCCGGCGAATTTAACCCGGAGGATTTTTATGCTGATGAAGAAGTAGTCATTACCATTTCACATTTTGGCTATATCAAAAGAACCCCTCTGACGGAATTCAGACGCCAGAACAGGGGAGGGGTCGGAGCCAAGGGAGGTACCACCCGGGAAGAAGATTTTATTGAGCATATGTATATAGCTACCATGCACAATACCATGCTGTTCTTTACGGAAAAAGGAAGGTGCTACTGGCTGAAAGTTTGGGAAATCCCGGAGGGGAGTCGGTTATCCAGGGGACGCGCTATCCAGAATATGATAAATATCGACCCGGATGATAAGGTAAAAGCATACATCAATGTCAAATCCCTGAAAGATGAAGATTACATCAATTCCCATTATATCATCCTTGCCACCAAAAAAGGAGTGATTAGGAAAACCAGTCTGGAAGCCTTTTCGAGGCCACGTCAGAACGGTATAAATGCCGTAATTATCCGGGAGAACGACCAGTTGCTGACAGCAGCCCTCACCAACGGAAACCAGGAAGTATTGCTGGCAGTGCGTTCGGGCCGTGCCATACGTTTTCCTGAAAACAAGGTCAGAACCATGGGGCGTACCGCCTCAGGCGTGCGCGGAATCACTCTGAGAGGAAATAATGATGAAGTGGTTGACATGGTTTGCATCGAATCAGAAGAGCAAACTATCCTGGTGGTATCTGAAAAAGGATATGGGAAAAGATCCAGAGTGGATGACTATAGGATCACAAACCGGGGAGGAAAAGGCGTAAAAACAATCAACGTCACAGAAAAAACAGGTGCTCTGATCGCTATGAAAGCAGTTACTGACAAGGGAGATCTGATGATCATCAACAAATCCGGACTGGTTATACGAGTGCCGGTCAGCGATCTGCGTGTGATGGGACGTGCCACTCAGGGAGTGCGGCTGATAAACTTGCGAAACGGGGATTCAATCGCCGCTGTAGCATATGTTGAAGTGGATGAATCAGATGAAGAATTAATCCTTGGTGAAGGGGAATCCGAAGAAATTTCTTAAATTTCGGCAAAGATTTTGCAACCATAAACACAAAATGTTTTATTTTTGAGCGTAATATTTTTACGTATGTATCATTTTAAGTGACAATATATTTATATAAAATTTATCAACATGAAAAAATTTGGATTAATACTGATAGGAGCAATGCTCCTGAGTACTTTGGTTTATGCACAAAAAGGAAAAGTGGCTTCAGCACTTACCTATTTGGAAAACGGGGAGATCGAAAAAGCCTGGCAAACTATAAAGATTGCAGAAAAAAACCCAAAAACAGCCAACTGGTACAAGACCTTTTATGTTAAAGGAAGAATCCTACAGGCCATTACTGAATCCAAAGATTCAAAAGTTAATCAACTAGTTGAGAATTCTTTGGTTAAAGCTTATGAAAGCTATCAGAAAGCCATTAAGCTTGATGAAAAAGGAAAAATCTCTAAAACCATAGAGATTTATCTTCCTATGTTGAACAATGACTTTATCCAGATGGGTGTGAAGTCATTCAAGGATCAGAAATTCGAAGATGCCATGAAAGCTTTTGAATATGCTTTGAAAGTCGGTCAAGACAAGGTTTTTGGAGGTGTTGTGGATACAAGCTTAATTTACAATGCGGGACTGGCAGCTTACAACGGAAAATTGTGGGATAAAGCTGTCGAACATCTTTCCAAAGCCATACAGATGAATTATGGGGGGAGTTCTGCCTATATATTGCTGAAAAATGCCTATCTGGAAAAAGGAGATACCCTGAGTGCGAAAAAAACCTTGCAGCTGGGATTTGACAAGTATCCGACAGAAAGAAACATAATTTTTGAATTGATCAACTACTATTTGCTCATTGAAAATGACAGCAAGGCGGCATTGGATTATATCAGAAAGGGTCTGGAAAAAGATCCTGAAAACGCATCTTTGTATTTTGCTGAAGGATTGGCACTTGACAAGATCGGAAAACATCAGGAAGCTATCCAGGCCTATAAAGAATCTATCGCCAGGGATTCAACCTTCCTGAATTCATACTATAACCTGGGAGCGTTGATATTTAATGATGGTGTTAACATGTTCAACGAGTGTAACAAGATCATGGATAATGAAAAGTTCAAGGCTTGCGTTGCCAAGGCAGATGAAAAATTCAAAGAATCCTTGCCATATCTGGAAAGAGCTCATAAACTGGATCCAAAAGAGATAAATACAATGGAAACTCTGAAAGTTCTTTATTACCGTTTGCATATGTACGATAAACGGGATCAGATTGTTAAGGAACTGGAAGCTGTTAAAAGTGAAGCAGGTACCGGAGGAGAAGAAAAAAAATAATATATCTACATGTAGCGTAAAGGAGGGAGGTGATTATCATACCTTCCTTCTTTTTTATGTTTGAAAGTTAACATAATATTAATTATAAGACATATTATGATATTCGTTTGTCATATTTCCGGTATCCGTTTACCGGATAAGTTCCATGCCCATCCGCACCAGCCAATACAGGATCCAAATGGTTCCGAGAATCAGAAATACATTTTTTATCACCAAGGCTTTATAGTGTTTTAGCACACAGTCTATCAAAGAAATACCGGATATTATTTTAACCGTTATTTCAATAAATAAGATAACGGCAAACGTATAGATCACGGGGCCGAGAAGATGCAGTCTGAATGCGTCAGCAAAATGAAAATGCACGAATGCATTCAGCGACCTGCTCATCCCGCAGGTTGGACAACTCAGGCCGGTAAGCTCATGAAAACGACATTTCAGAATTCCGGTATCTCCTGCCTTTGTCAGAAACGGAAACACGAGAAAACCCAGCAGCAAGACTGCCCAGAATAGATAAAGGATCTTCGACGGAACAAACGCAGCAGGTTTTGGCACGTTATCCTTTTCCGGAACCGGACCTGATTTTCCCGAATTCATTTTGACAGTACATTTGTCAGAACCTCCATCGATTTATAGATCAGGAGGCTTCTTTCTGCTTCCGGGGTTGCGGAAATATCTGAAATTCGTCTCCGAATTGCTGGAGAAATTCTACGCTGAATGCCCGGAAGGTTACCGAAACCGGTAGCATGATAACGGATCCGATATACGGAATGATCAACAATATTGCTCCTACGCAACAGGTCATCAGTGAAAAGGCGATTACAGCAAGGACAACCATGATTACCAGCAGGAAAACAAACAGACCATATACCAAAAAGTACCAGAAATGTTTTCCCAGCAACTTGAGAAACACACTCCATGCCCGGGCGGCCTTTCCGCGGTCTTTGTACATAATTGGAACAACGAAATCGTTGAGAAACAACTCAATATACTTAGTAATAATTATTGTTGTCAAAAAGATCATTACTATACCCACAACGGTTCTAACGGTTGCTGCCTCCGGAAAGCCTGCATGATAAATACCCAAAAACATATTAAAAAACAACAGGAACAGTAAAAGAAAGACTGAAAAAACGATCAATCCGTAAATCAGTCTCCAGACGAAGAGTGAATTTCCCTCACTCCTGTATTCATGCCAGGGCCGGGAAACTTCTGCCTTGTTATGTACCACATTATCCAGAAACATAAATTTTCCCCGTGAACTGAGCCAGTTGAACAAGATGATCAACCCAAAGATGAAAAGAACACCAAATACGATCACTCCGGTCCACCAGATATGATTTACCAGCCAGTTCCAGGCAGTATTAGGGAATTCAGCCATGGCATCCCAGTCGACTCCGCGGGTGTGATCTTTCCAGGACGATCCCCCTCTCCCACCGTGTCCGCTTATCAGATCAGCCAGAAAGACCGTAAACCCGATGGTAAACCATTTGCCAATGTCAAACGGATGAAAAAGAATCTCTTTCATCCGGTTCCAGCCCTTTGAAAGGGGAACTGAATACGATATATTCATAACCGGTCGTCGTTTTGATTATGGGAATAAGATACTCCTTTCTCAGAATAAAACGAAATGATGTAAGAAAAAAATAAGAGGCTTCGGAAATATTGGGACGATCTCTTCTCTGCTGGTAAGGTTATCCGGAAGTTAAGGTCAATTTTCTGTTTTGCAACATGATGCATTAACTTAAAACAAAAAAGCCCGGCAAAACCGGGCTTTTTACTGATTGAAGTACTTTTTATGCTAAACGAACCTCGACGGCATTCATTCCTTTTTTGCCTTCTTTCAGTTCGAAAGTTACTTCGTCATCTTTGGTGATCTCATCCACCAAACCGGAAACGTGTACAAAATAATCTGTTTCGGTTTCCGTATCCATAATGAAACCATAACCTTTGGATTCATTAAAGAATTTTACTTTTCCTGTCTTCATTTTAAATAAAATATAAATTAATAATGGCAACAAAGGTAATCAAATTTTCGAGTCTTACCAGAAAAATTTGTTTTTTATATGAAATAAGTAAAATATCTCCACCTCCACACCAGTTTTGGCTTTCTCCTAAGTAAAAGTCTAAATCATTTTATATATGTATTTAAATAAATATTTAAATACATATTTAAATATTTATTTTAACAACAAGCTGTATCCTTTGTAATGCAAACATCAATACTGTTCTTCAATCTACATTTGTTATTTTTCATTCCTCAGTTGTCCTTCCGGGTCTTTCAGTCCCTTATATCCAGTCAGTGCACACTTCAGCGAGCCAATAGGCAAGTGAGCCTTGATCTTTACCGGGACAAAATTCCTATCGTCCGTTACCCATATTTGAAGTTGTTTCTCTTTGGTAAAGGTCTTGTTGTTTGTGGTATCCGGTACAAATTTCATACAACGCACTTTACCGAAACGTGTTCTTACCATTTCTTTTCCCTTATATTTGATACGTATATCCAGAAACTGATCGTCAAAGAAGGTAAAAAGGCTGATTATCTGATTCTTCTCAAGGTTATGTGAAAAGAGGTGTCTTCTGGCAAAATAAAAAGCGGAAAGGATATCCAGTGTATTGTCGGGTGCGGGATGATCACCCGAATTCAGACTGCGTATAAAATGCCGTTGTCGGAAAAACAGCAATTCGTTATAATAGGTATAATTGTTTTCTCTAATATTGCGTATGGCCTTGATGGGCAATCCACTAAGCATATGAATATAAGTCTCATACGTATCCTGTATGGGGGAAAACAAGGCAAACATCCCGGTCGTATGAGCCTCTGCTTTTACATGATACATATAATCATAACCTACGGGAACCAAATCAATGGTCATACTTGCCTCCCCTCCTTTTACCCAACCGTAAGCCACATCAAAATACAATTCTTCTCCTGACTGGAAAGCCGTATTGATATACGGGACCTTACCTCCGGGAAAATTTGCCGTAAAAACAGGATAGGATGACAATAGGGATAATATGTAAATAAACCATGTGATCATCTTATATTTTCTATAGTTATTTTAATGTCCCGTTCTCTTTCATTCTGGAAAAATAATTTATAGTCGCCTTTTTCACCATCGGAGCCAGTAACAGGGCTGAAGTCATGGTAGGAATGGACATCAGGGCAAAAGATCCGGAGACAAGGCTTTCCACAGCCGTCAGAGAAGCTACGGAAGCTATCAGGATGGTGACCACATAAAAAATCGTATATCCCTTCCTGGCGGCAGGACCTGCCAAAAAGTTGGAACATTTCCCCCCATAGTAAGAATATGAAAACATGGTAGACAGGGAAAAAACCAGTACTGCCAGCATCAGGATATATTTTCCGGCAAAAGGGATAGCTTCATTAAAAGCTTTTACGGTCAGTGATATTCCATTATCGTCACCTGTTTTCCAAACGTCTGTCACCAATATAGCCAGGGCTGTGAGGGTACATACAAACAGTGTATCAATAGCCGGTCCCAGCATAGCCACAAGACCTTCCCTCACAGGCTCGGTAGTTTTGGCAGCACCGTGAGCCATGGGAGCTGTCCCGATCCCCGCCTCATTGGAAAATGCCGCCCGACGGGCTCCCAGGATGATCAATCCACCCAACGTTCCTCCAAACATAGCGCTTCCATGATAATTTTCGGCATTAAAAGCATTAACGAAGATCATGGCCAGGTATTCCGGAACACGCTGGTAATGTATGATCAAGATGACCATCACGGCAAGAAAATACAAAACTACCATGAAAGGGACCAGACGGGAGGCTACCTTCCCTATACGCTTTATACCGCCGAAAATAACAATCCCCACAAGTCCTGTAATGACAATACCTGTGATCAGGTGTGACATAAAGCCGGTAGGTACCCCCGCCGGGGTAAGGACCACATCATGGAAAATGGCTGTGAGCTGATTAGCCTGAAAAATAGGAAGACTGCCAAACAGTCCGGCCAGACTAAAGAACACCGCCAACGGTAACCATTTCTTCCCCAAGCCCTCAACAATGAAGTACATGGGTCCCCCCTGTACCTCCCCTGTCCGGTCTTTTCCGCGGTACATGACAGCCAGCGTTGCGGTAAAGAACTTTGTGGCCATACCCATCAATGCCGTCACCCACATCCAGAAAACAGCTCCCGGCCCTCCGATAGCGATGGCAATTGCCACACCACTGATGTTTCCCATACCCACCGTGGCAGCCAATGCCGTGGACAATGCCTGGAAGTGATTGATCTGACCGGGATCATCCGGATTATCATACTTCCCGCATAAAATATTAACGGCATGTCCTATGTATCTGAACGGAACAAACCCCGAATAGATCAGGAAAAACAATCCGCCACCCAGCAAAAGAACCAGTAACGGTATATCCCATATCCAGTCTGCAAATGCAATGATCGCCTGCTCAATTCCACTCATTCATCATACGGTTTAAATAATCGTTTTTGAATTTCTACATATGTCTCCTGATCTGTTACCCTGTTTTGTTTTCGGGCTTTTAGTAATATTCCCCGGCCAATAATCACTATTTCAGATCGTTCGTTAATCAGCCCTCAAAAGGGGATTCCGGTTCTCTGGACATAAAATAGAGGGTCAGCCGGTCCATCAGGCGCGGCGAAAATTTACGTAAAAAGAATACCGCTTTTCCTGTCGGCGTCAGCACAACGAACCTCCGGTTATTTTTTATCCCGAAATAAATTTTCCTGGCCACCTGTTCCGCTGTCATCATCTTTCCCTCAACGCGTGGTGAAACCATCTGGGGTTTTCCCAATGCCGTCAGTGCCACTTTACGGATATTGGTGCTGGTAAAACCGGGAGCAATGATAAAAACACGAAGGCCCTTACTACGATACTCCATACGCAAGGTCTCCAGAAACCCGTGCATGGCAAATTTGGAAGCGGAATAGGCTGTCCGACCGGGCAAACCCTGAAAACCGGCCAGCGAGGAAACACCCGTTACCGTTCCTTTTGATTTAAGAAGATACGGAAGAGCAAATTTTGTACAATATACAGTCCCCCAAAAATTGGTCTGCATGACGGTATCAAAAACCTCCAGCAACATTTCTCCAAAAACAGCACGCATGCTTATTCCTGCATTATTAATCAGGATGTCTATCCGGCCGAAACGATCTACCGTTTTATCTATTAAATTTTTACAATCATTTTCTTTTCTGACATCTGTAGGAACGGTCAGAACCTTTATACCCTTCTGACGAAAATCATCCTCTATCTTTAGTAGTCTGTCCTTTGATCTGGCAGCTAGCACCACCGTTGATCCTTTTTCCCCGAAAAAACGGGCCGTAGCATACCCTATCCCTGATGTAGCTCCTGTTATGATAACAATCTTGTCTGTCACTGGTTTTTCTTTTTTAAAAAAATAAAAAACCAAATATATAATTATACGCGGCTTATTCCCACTTTTCAGAAAGAATTTATAGAAATCCCTAATAAATTCTTCCGTTATTTAACTGACTCTCATTCAATTTTATATTTCCCCTTATTCTTACAAAGAAAATCCGTTCTATTTTTTGAATTATTTTGCAAAAATAAAATAGGTTATTACCTTTGCACACCGAAATTCTGATCCAGTAGCTCAGTTGGTAGAGCACATCCCTTTTAAGGATGGGGTCCAGGGTTCGAGACCCTGCTGGATCACTAGATATTAACCCGGTTTTACCGGGTTTTTTGTATTCCGATTCACTTAGCATGCCGGTAAACACAAAGGTCTTGATTATACTATAAATGGACCTGGTGCGGAAGATATTCGGTTCCTTTCGGACTATTAACAGCCTGGCACCTGCAACAGCTTACGGGAACCAACCCCCTCTCCGGAGAGCTGGTAGGTTATCGCAACAGCATAGACCACAAGCTGATTCCCGTAGAGGATCTCCGCATGGGAATGACCGCACCGGCCAATACCCACCATTGGGTAGGATATACAGCGGCAGGGTATAGATAATATGGAGTTTAAGGAGTCAGAGATTAGAAGAGGTTGGAGGTTAGGGATGATAATGGCTTCGGTAAGTATATGCTGCGTGGCTTTGGTAATCTGTCGAGCATTACGACAGACAAGGAAACCAAAAGATGACCGAAGAATTATAAATCCATCAATAGTTTGTTCCCATCTGACCGCCTGGCGTCATTCTCAAATTTTTTGACCGTCTCAACAACATCTTTTATTAGTTGCATATCAGGAATCTGAATATGATGACTGCCTCTATTTTCCCATTGATCAAGAACATATTGTACAGTGATCTTATGTATGTCCATCGCTGGCAGGTACCCTTGTTCCCGGGAATTATCCGTCACTGTTTCAACCAGCACCCCTGCGTCCAGTAATTCATTCAATGCCCTACGAACAAGACGGATGGGTAGTTTCAACATCTCTGATATTTCATAAGATGTCATGGGGTTTTCTCCCCTGGCAAACCGTTTGACAATCACTGTGGCAATCAACACCAACACTTTTTTATATATGGCAATACTTATGTTTTCCGTATCCGCCTCAAACTCATAATGTCTTACATTCTGATAAGCAAAAGAAAGCTCAGCGCCAAACAATACAATAAGCCAGCTTACCTGAAGCCATATCATAAACAAAGGAAGAGCGGCAAAACTACCATAGATAGCATTATAGCGGGATACGCCTACCTGAAAGTGTACATACCCCCATTGTACTATCTGGAATAAGGTTCCGGCTACGATACCGGCCAACAAGGCTGCCCCGAATTTCACTTTGGTATTAGGCATGATCAGATAGATCATCATAAAAAGCAGCCACATCATAAAATATGGAGCAAACCGAATTATGCTGATGAACACAGGCCCCAGATACCCCATAACCGGGTTTCCCTGACCTGCATTTCCAAAACGGGACATGATAAAAACCGTGACACTCCCCGACAAAAACATCAACACCGGAGCAATCAGTAAAATGGCAATATAATCACTGAATTTCCTGAAAAAAGAACGTGATTTATTAATCTGCCAAATATTATTGAAGGCACTCTCAATATTTGATAACACCTTGATCACCGCCCAAAAAAGAAGCACTAGGCCAAAACCGGCGATAAAACCTCCTTTGGTGATCTCCAGCATTCTATTAGCAAAATCTATGGCCCAGTTTAATACTTCTTTCTGACCCTGAAAATTATTCATCAGTTCCTGGGTGACCCTGGCTTCAAGACCGAAGCCTTTGGCTATCCCGAAAATCATGGCCAATACCGGGACAATAGACAACAAGGTGTAATAAGTAAGTGCCGAGGCGCGTACTTGAACTTTATCTTCAGAAAATCCCCTGAATGCCAGTACAATAATACGTAACTGACGATAAAAAAAAGATTTATGCTTTGGCAGCTCTTCCAAGGGAATCCGCCAGATATCCACCGAGATAAAATGAATCAGACTGGTAATAATGTCTTTGAACTTTTTCACTGCCGATCATTAATTAAAAGACTACCCGAAAAGCATTTGGTCCTTGTAAGAAATGGCTTTGAGGTATAAATATAAGCAACTTCTCCGAATTTTCTTTTTGAAATGTGTATTTTTACCACCTCTCTTAACAGAAAAAAATGAATATTCAACATCTGGAATTTACGGAAGGAGCGGAAAATGCAAGAGGCATTGCCGTGATCATTGATGTGTTCAGAGCTTTTTCCACATCCTGTTATCTGTATGGTCAGGGAGTTCAAAATATCCTGGTTACAGATTCGGTGGAAGATGCCTATCGTTACAGAACAGACCATCCGGACACCCTTTTAATTGGTGAAAGAAATGAACAAATAATTAATGGATTTGATTATGGGAACTCCCCCTCTGCCATTATCAAAAAGGATTTCAGAAACACCACTGTTATTCTGACCACCAGTGCCGGCACCAAAGGTTTGGTAAAAGCCTCCCGTGCCGACAGGGTGCTGGCAGCCGGATTCGTCAACGCACCGGCGACAGCTGCTTTTATAAGTTACCAGAACCCGGAAACCGTCAGTTTGGTGGCCATGGGGTATAATGCAGTTATCCCTGCAGATGAAGATCGTCTTTGCGCTGAGTATATCAGCGCTTTGCTGGAAGGGAAAAAACCAGATTTTCAACCCATGAAAGAAGTAATCAGAAACGGTACGGGAGCCCGCTTTTTCGATCCGGAAAACCGAAACTCTCCTGAAGAAGATTTTTCCCTCTGCCTGCAGCCCGGACGCTTTCCATATGTTCTGGAAGCCATCCCATGGAGAAATTTTATCTATCTGAAAAAAACCGAAATTAATCCATAATTTCAAAATGACAGAGACAGAAGCCGTCGTCAAATCCATTCAACGCCCCACCCTTTTGGTGAATGAATCCATCTGCCGCAAAAATATCGAAAGGATGTCTGCCCTGGCACAACGTAGCAGGGTTATTTTCAGGCCCCACTTCAAGACCCATCAATCAGCCTCCATCGGAAAATGGTTCAGAGACAGCGGAGTATCTGCCATAACGGTTTCCAGTATGACGATGGCCCGGTACTTTGCCGGTCATCATTGGAAAGACATCACAGTGGCTTTCCCCGTAAATCTGCGGGAAATTAATGAGATCAATGCACTGGCTGAAAAAATTCATCTGAATCTCCTTGCAGATCATCCGGCAGTAGTAAAGACCCTTGCCGGACAACTAAAACATGAAACAGGAATTTTTATTGAGGTGGATACGGGTTACCATCGTACGGGTGTAAACTGGGAGAATACGGATTTGATCGATGCATTACTGGAAACAATCGGTAAGTCCGGGATTTTACGGTTTCAGGGATTTCTTTCGCATACAGGGAACACTTATTCGGCCTCTTCAGCTAAAGAAATAAAGAAACTGCACCGGACGGCTACAGATAGAATGAACTTTTTAAAAGAAAGATACCTGAGTTCTTTTCCTGATTTAATCTTGTCGCTGGGCGATACACCGTCATTCAGCATGATGGACACTGTCTGTGATATTGATGAGATGCGGCCCGGCAATTTTGTTTTTTACGACCTGATGCAACAGCAGCTGGGCGCCTGTTCCTGCAAAGATATTGCCATAGCGGTAGCATGTCCCGTGGTGGCTTCCTATCCGGAGAGAAATGAATTGGTCGTTTATGGCGGTGCTATCCATTTTTCAAAAGAACACCTGATGCAGGGAAAACAAAAAATCTATGGACTGGCTGTCCGGTTTACGGAGAATAAATGGGTGCCGCTGGAACCGGCTGCGCCACTGACAGCCTTATCTCAGGAACATGGAATACTGCATATGGACAACCGGCAAATAGCTGCTTTTCAGCCCGGTGATCTGATGTATATTCTTCCGGTGCATTCCTGTCTCACAGCAAACCTCATGGGGAAATATCTGACTACCACGGGGAAAGAGCTAGACCATATGAACAGATCACATGAACCTCTTCATTCATGAATATTTACGTGAATAATAAATTATGAGTAAGCTCCGGGAAAAAATTAAAAATTATTTCAAAAAGAAAAAGACCCTCTCCATCGTTTTGGATTTTCTGTTTTATGTCCTGATAATATTGTTCATTATCCCCGGCACCCGGAAAACGATCCTGCCTGTTTTCATGCGTACCATCCTGCATCCGCCACTGAAAAACGTATCCACCATACCTTTGCAAAAGATCACGGAAAATGATTATCAATGGCCCCTGAATAAATTGGACGGGAAACAGGTTTTTCTTGGTGATTTCAAACAACAGGTCTTGTTCATCAATTTCTGGGCTACCTGGTGTCCTCCCTGCCGGGCAGAAATGCCGGGGATCCAAAAACTTTATGAAAAATATGGCAATAAGGTGAAGTTTCTCATGATTACCGCCGAAGATCCCGGCAGTGTAAAAGCATATATCAAAAAAAACAGTTACACCTTTCCCATTTATCTCCAGCAATACAAAGCCCCTGCTGTATTCCGGTCCAATTCCATCCCAACCACCTTTATTGTGGATGCAAAAGGGGGCATTGTGCTGTTACACAAAGGGGCCAGTAAATGGAATTCCGGGAAAATTGAACATCTGCTGGATACACTGATTGCCGAAAAGTAAAAAGAGAAACGGGAGAGAAAAACCGGCTATAGCTGTTTATTCGAACAACCCGGAGATTTCTTCCTTGCTCAGTTTTTTAAGCAGCGATTCTTCCGTCTGCAGGGTATTCTCAGCAAGATGGGTTTTTTTCTGCTGATAAAGCATGATTTTCTCCTCGATGCTATCCTTGCTGATAATCTTATACACCATCACCTTGCGGGTTTGTCCGATACGATGGGTACGGTCTACGGCCTGTTGTTCCACTGCCGGATTCCACCAGGGATCCAAAATCATGACATAATCGGCTGCCACCAGGTTCAGCCCAAACCCTCCGGCCATGATTGAGATAAGAAAAACACGTATATCTTCTTTTTCCTGAAATTGCTTAACGGCTTCTTTCCTTTTTGTCTGGGTAACACTTCCTGTTAACATAACATAAGGTACACCTTCTTTCCTGAATTGATGCTCAAACAACTGTAACACCTTTACAAAAGAAGAAAAGATCAGGATCTTGTGTCCCTCACTGGCAACGGTACGAATCATTTCCATTGCCTCCTCAAACTTTCCTGAATCACCCGGATAAGAAGGCTCTACAAGTACGGGATGATTGGCTGCCAGACGCAATCGTGTCAGACCCTGCAGGACAGGGATCATCATTTTGGAAGCACTTCCCTCACTCATAAGCTTCAATACGGCATTACGTACTTTCGCCTTCTCTTCTTCATAGAAAAGTTGTTGATCATCACTCATCTCCGTAAAGATCTGTTGTACGGCCAGGTCAGGCAGATCGGAAGCCACTTCTTCCTTGGTGCGACGCAATAAAAAAGGTTGTATCAGCAATCGCAGTTTCTGTAAGGCTTTCTCATCCTGTTGTTTTTCGATGGGAGAAACAAATTTTTCCTGAAAAAAACGGTAGTTCCCCAATAAACCCGGGTTGATAAACTGCATCTGAGCCCACAGATCATTAAGCGAGTTCTCCACAGGGGTTCCGGTAAGCACGATTTTCTGAGAAGCACGTATCTGCATAACAGACTTAAAAATAAGAGAATCCGGATTTTTAATGTAACGACTTTCATCCAACACAACAAGGTCAAACACTCTTCGTGAAAAAAGTTCAATGTCTTTACGTAACAAACCGTATGTTACCAGGACAACATCATATACATCAAAATATTCAAAATATTTTTCCCTTTTCGTCCCGGCGTAAACAAAAACCCGCAATCCGGGAGCAAAACGATTGATCTCTTCTACCCAATTAAATACCAGCGACTTGGGCACCACAATCAGACAAAGGGTGGTACTCTCTCCCCCGGTATATTTATTTTCCGTACTTTGCTCTTCAAACAAACTTAACTGTATAGCTTCGTCTTTTTGGGGTTCCCTTCCGCCGGATACTGATATCCCCTTTTTATTTTTATGCTTTGTAATCTTCCGGATCAGGGCAATGGATTGTACGGTCTTGCCAAGCCCCATATCATCAGCCAGACACCCTCCAAAACCATGTTTCCTCAGGTTCATCATCCATCCGTATCCTTTTCGCTGATAAGGCCGCATGTCTGCATTAAAACCTTCCGGCAAGGGATAAGCTTCTTGCTTCTCAAGCATAGATATGATCCTATTATGGATATCATGCCTGTCAGCCACCCCGGGTGTTTTCTCCAAGAGTGAAAGATGATGCTTCCGGATTCTTATCTCTTCGCCGTTAAACTCTCCGAATTGTAACAGGTCTTCATATTCAGCAAACCATTCCTTCGGGATAACAGCTACAGAACCATCCGGTAATACATACTCCCGGATCTTGTTCAGGATATGATCTTTCAGGCGTATGAAAGGGATTCTGTACGACCCGAACTGCACTTCAGCCCGTAAATCAACCCAGTCGATCAACCGCTCGTCAGAATCATGGACCTTGCTTTGCATTTCTATTCTGACGGGATCAAGGAGATACTCTTTATTTGTCTTTCTGTGGATTATAAAACCTTCCCGTTTCAGTTCCTCCGCAACACTATTCAGGAAGGTGATCATTTCATAATGCTGATAAGCAGGATCCCCGGATTTACCGGCAGGCAGGAAAATACCCGGTATGTCTTCGGTAAAGCCCAGTTTTTGTAATACCGAAATCTTTTTTCTTTCCTCCTTCTCATCCCTGGATATTCTAAAAAACCGGTAATCACGATAACCTTTCTCTTGCAATGTAACAAAAACTTTCCGGGTTTGGTTTGCACGAATCACCAGGTCATCATAACGAAAAGTCAATACCAGTACCAGGAGGCCGTTCATCCCCGTCTCAAGTGTTAGTTCAGGCACAGGTTCGGGATGGCGATCTATTACATCAAATCCTTCGGTAATTACCTGATAATGCAGCAATGCATCCAGAATAAAGGTCTGATAGTACTTTTTCTCCAGCTGCATCGGAATACTGATGGTTTCCTTGGAAAAGAATGGTTTCAGTTTTTTCCCTTCCATATCTTCCAGAAGGTAAAGTCTCCCTTCCATCATAAGGACACAGGGCTTGTTTGCAAGAATAATATGACTTTTATCCTTCAGGGATATTTCCTTTTCCGCCTTTTGCAGGGAGATAAAATATTCAGTACCTTCTTCCTTTTTAATGAAATGAAACTCAACGAATATTTGTTCATGGTCAGGTATAATACAATCATCGTTATAAATACTGGAGGAAGAAGATTCGTGAAGAAAAATTTTAGTATCAGCATCTTTCAGCAACCTCGTAATGGCTACCAGCCTCTCTTCAATATAGGGCCGTATAAAATGAACGATCTTTTTCTGATCCAAAGATTGAAAAAATTCTTTCAGGTTGATCCTGGGATCTTTATGAAAGATTTTCCTGAGGGCATGGTCTTCATATTCACCGGTGATCCGGATGATTTTGCGCTGTACCTCCGACAACTGTTCTACAGCCGGGTCAGGATGATTCGGCAGGATCCTCCTGTTGATAACATACTTGCCTTCTTTCTTCTCATAATCTACAATATAGGGCAGAAATATATACCCGAACACCTTGTGTTTTTTGATAAGCAGGACAAAACGTTCCATCACTGTTCAGGTACATTCGGATAAAAAGATAAAATATTCATCCCATAAAACTAATAAGGACAGTACGGGTAGATACCTCTGTAGGAAGGGACATTCATTGGATAGAAAGGACTGTAAACAGCTGGTTCAGAATAGCGGAACTCCGCCCCGAAAAAAATATTATCGGATATCCGGTAATTCAAACGAAGTGAATAGCTATCCGGTATGTAATTCCTGTAATAAGGAGAAATGTTTTTGTCCTGATTTAGATTTTTCACAACAGTCCCCGTAAGAGAAACACTGGGACGTATAAAATAGGTACCCTGTCCGTAGATCACCACATGATCCATAGGTAAATAGAAAGTATTTCCTGCGGACTCTGCCGGATTGTTCCCACGAACCGGGAAGGTGTGTTCCAACATAATCACTCCGGAAAGATGGAACCTTGGTGATAAGTAATAGCTTAAGCTGGGAGCAAAATAAGATGAAAAAGCATGACTCCCGGCAAAGTTCATATAACTGGTGCCTACCTGCACTCCGTACCGGATACCGGGTTGTTTATCATTACCTGATTTATGCTGATTATCCTTGAAATACTTCTCGGGACCCGGGGCCGGAAGTAAATAAGCATACGGATAATGAAGGTACGGGATCTGCCCTTTCACGCTGATACTCATAAAAAAAACAGCGATCAATACCAAACCTTTCTTCTTGAAGTCTTGTTTCATATGACAAACCTACATAAATTTTTTCAGAGGAAAAATAATACATTTATGGAAAATGTTTTCATTCCGGGGAAAAAATGATCTTTGTATTCATTTTTTTCGCTCATGTCATACGCTCACTGCGTTCGCTGGCATACAATGGTCATACGCTCG
>Ga0136651_10000217_pt1 | contig 30099 bp, 24 predicted proteins | sample Mar14236cmmetaG_FD_94867 | JGI IMG/M metagenome (GOLD analysis project Ga0136651, IMG submission 94867) | Marine hydrothermal vent microbial communities from Guaymas Basin, Gulf of California to study Microbial Dark Matter (Phase II) - Marker... ... | reverse complement strand
GAAGGTATGCAGATCATCAAAATGCGTCTCGGAGAACCGGACAGCAGCGGCAGACGCAGGCCAGTTCCTCTTGAAAACTCTGAATTCATTATGCAGATCGATACGGTTATTCCAGCTGTAAGCCAGAAACCGGATACGCAATTCCTGCTCGATGAAATTGCAAAAATAAACGGAAAAAATCTTAATCTGACACGATGGAGCACAATTGAAGTCGATGAAGACACAATGTGTACAAACATCAATAAGATATTTGCCGGCGGAGATCTTACAAGAGGTCCCTCTACAGTTATTGAATGCGTTGCAGATGCCTACAAAGCAGCCAAGAGCATCGATGCATTCCTTAAGGGTGAAGAAATTCATCAAAAGGAAAAATTCAACAGCAAAAAAGCTGAATCATATAAAGACCTCGACCCTGAAGATTTCAAAGAATACGAGAAAGCGTCCCGAGTTTCTTCAGAGCATCTCGATGTAAAAGAAAGAATATCAAATTTCAAAGAAGTTGAGAAAGTTTTTACAAATAAGCAGGTTCATGATGAGACTGCTCGCTGTATCGAATGCGGTTGTGATGTCAATCCTACCTGTGTGCTGCGCAAGTATGCAACAGATTATGATGTCATTGCCACACGTTTTGTAGGAGAGGTGAACAATCATCCTATTGATAAAACTCATCCATTTATTCTTCGCGATCCAAACAAGTGCGTAAATTGCGGACGCTGTGTGAGAACCTGTCTTGAAATACAAGGTGTTGGTGCCTTAGGTTATATTTATCGCGGATTTAAAACCCTTGTTGCTCCTGAATTCGGTGAATCGCTTATGAACACATCCTGTTTGAGCTGCGGAAAATGTATCGATGTCTGTCCTGTCGGTGCGCTTACTCCGAAAAATACACAGTATAAATTAGCACCTCTTGATTTTGATGAAGTTCAGACAACCTGTGCATTATGCGGAGCCGGCTGCAGCGTCACATACATGAAAAAAGATGACATCATACTAAAAGCTGAAGCTACTGATAGTCCGTTCACAGGAAACAATGTATGCTTTAATGCTCATTTCGGCTATGAGGTGCTGCAATCACAAGAACGAATTACGCAGCCAATGATCCGCAAGGATAATCAGCTTCAGCCGGTTGATTGGGAAGAAGCCATAGATTATATAACTGATAAACTGACCGAGTTTGAAAGAGATGTGGCTTTCTTCAGCAATGGAAATTATACCAATGAAGAGTTGTATCTTATCAGTAAATTGGCAAAGCAGTATAAGTGCCATAAGAAATTTTCCTGGGAACTGAACGGTTCAGTAGTAAAAGACAAACTCGGCATTAGTTTTTCTCCCAATCCAAGCGCTGACCTTAATGATGCTGAGCTTATCGTTTTGATCGGGGATGTCACTCATACTGTTGGCGTGAAGATCATGCAGGCACTCAATAATGGTGCAAAATTGATGCTTATCCATCCTGATGAGAATAGATTTACCCGACGTGCAGATTTCCATATTACAACGAACTATTACATAGAAGTTATCAATGAATTCACAAAGTATCTCGTTGAATATCGTCATCATAATATTGATTATATTGCCCGTTATATTGGGAATTTTGTTGATTTCAATCATCAGCTTCAGCATACTATACAGACTGATGAATTTATGGATTTTGCCCATGAATTATTGTCATTTAAAAAGATCATATTTGTCTATTCCGAAAGTGATCTGGATTATGATACCCAAAATGCGATATTAAATCTGAGTATGCTGCGTGGTGATATAGGAATGCAAGGAAAAGGTGTTGTGAGCTGTTCTGAGCTTGCAAATAAGCCCTCTTTGCTTGAAAACGGATTTATTCCCGTAAAAAATTACCAGAAACTCAAATCAGCAGCTATATTTGGAGAGGATCCTTTGTATAATAACAAAATGGAGATCTACGAGTGGTTGAATAATCTTGAGTTCCTTCTTGTAGCAGATTCCTTTATGACAGAAACTGCAAAAATGGCACATGTTGTATTGCCGCTCAATTCGTTTATCGAATCTGAGGGTACAATTACAAATGATAATAATGTCGTTCAAACAGTGACGAAAGTATGCAATACTGTTACAGGAAAAGAGAACTGGTATGTGCTGAAAGATCTTCTTGGTTTGGATTCTACACTGGAAGAAATCTCTGAAGATGCGAATAATGGAATCAACTTAGATGAACGTGTTGAGGGCAGATATATTCCTTCAGAAGAGGAAACACAGAAGATAGAGTTGTCATTCACTCATAAACCTTCTGTTGCACGAGCTACTATCGAGCTGAATGCAACGAGAAAGAAAATTCTTGATTTTAAAGAAAAGATGCTTGGAAAAAAATAATAGCTCTTAGTAAATCCTAAAATAAAAAGCCCTCTACATACGTAAAGGGCTTTATTTATTATAAGTTTATAGACTAAACAATTCCCTGATCGAGCATTGCGTTTGCAACTTTAAGGAATCCGGCGATGTTCGCACCACGTACATAATCAACATAACCATCAACAGCTCCGTATTTCACACACTGGTTATGGATTGCTTTCATGATATTATGAAGACGCTCATCAACCTCCTCACGAGTCCATTTAAGACGGAGACTGTTCTGGGACATTTCAAGACCGGAAACAGAGACACCGCCAGCATTTGCTGCTTTTCCAGGTGAGTAGAGTTTCTTATTCTTCTGGAAAATTTCAATTGCTTTGGGAGTACAAGGCATATTTGCGCCTTCAGTAATACAAATACAGCCATTTTTCACGAGATTCTCAGCATCATGTTCATCGAGCTCGTTCTGAGTTGCACAAGGCAGTGCAACATCACAAGTGACTTCCCACGGTCGTTTTTCTGGATAGAAAGGCACACCATACTCTTCAGCGTAGTCCTGAACTACGTCTCTGTTACTTGAGCGCATTTCAAGCAGATAATCCACTTTATCGCCCTTGATGCCGTCTTTGTCATAAATGTAGCCATCAGGACCGGAAAGGGTTACAACTTTTCCGCCAAGATCATTGACTTTCTGGATCGCACCCCAGGCAACATTACCAAAACCAGATACTGCTACTATTTTACCTTCAAAATTTTTATTAATAGTTTTAAGCATTTCCTGGGCGAAATAGACCACGCCAAAGCCGGTTGCTTCAGGGCGAATAAGACTTCCACCCCAATTCAAACCTTTACCGGTAAGTATGCCAACGAATTCATTTTTCAGTTTCTTATACATTCCAAACAAATAGCCGATCTCGCGACCACCTACACCGATATCGCCGGCAGGGACATCTGTATTTGGACCGATATGATGGAAAAGCTCAGACATAAATGCCTGGCAGAAACGCATGATCTCTGCATCTGATTTACCTTTTGTATCGAAGTCAGAACCGCCCTTACCACCACCCATAGGAAGTGTGGTAAGACTGTTTTTGAAGATCTGCTCAAAGCCCAAAAATTTCATGATGCTGAGGTTTACGCTCGGGTGAAAGCGCAGTCCGCCTTTATAAGGTCCAATTGCACTGTTAAATTCCACTCGAAAGCCCTTATTGACATGTGTTTCACCTTTGTCGTTGACCCAGGGAACACGGAAAAGGATCATACGTTCTGGTTCTACGATGCGTTCCAAAATCTTAGCTTCCATGAATTGGGGATTAGATTCATACACATCCCACACAGATGTTACAACTTCCTCTACAGCCTGTAAGAATTCAGGTTCATGAGGATTTCGTGCAGTTACTTTCTGCATAAATTCCTGAACTGTCATGTTATCCTCCAAGATTAACACTTTATTTCACTATTTATTAGGTATAATATTTATGATAAAAGTTTCCCATAAAGAGGGAAGCTTTTTCTATAAATCTAAATTATACGACACCTTGATCGAGCATGGAATCAGCGACCTTGATGAAGCCGGCAATATTCGCGCCATTCACATAGTTCACGAAATCACCTTCTTTGCCGTATTCAACACACTGGGAATGAATACTCTTCATAATGTTATGAAGTTTGTCATCAACTTCTTCACTGCTCCAGCTTAGGCGGAGACTGTTCTGGGACATTTCCAGACCGGAAACAGAAACACCGCCAGCATTTGCTGCTTTTCCAGGACCATACAGTATTTTGTTATCGATATACACATTGATAGCACCGGGTGTGGAAGGCATGTTTGCACCTTCAGAAATACAGATACAACCATTTTTAATAAGCATCTTGGCTTCTTCTTCGTTGACTTCATTCTGAGTTGCACAGGGAAGTGCGACATCACATTTGACACTCCAAGGGCGTTCACCTTCGTGATATTCGACACCAAATTCTTCTGCGTACTCTTTGATGCGTCCGCGTTTGATATTCTTGAGTTCCATAATGAATTCCCACTTGTCACCGGAAATTCCATTTGGATCATAGATGTAGCCGCTTGAATCGGAAAGAGTAACTACTTTACCACCAAGCTGGTTGACCTTTTGTGTCGCGTACTGTGCAACATTTCCTGAGCCGGAAATCGTAACGACCTTGTCCTTAAAGTTAAGACCGCGGGTTTTCAGCATCTCTTCTGCAAAATAGACTGCGCCGTATCCTGTTGCTTCGGGTCGGATAAGACTTCCACCCCAATCAAGCTTCTTGCCTGTGAGCACACCAACGAATTCATTTCTCAGTTTCTTATACATTCCGAACATGAAACCGATCTCACGACCGCCAACACCAATATCGCCGGCAGGCACGTCAGTATTCGCACCAATATGACGGAAAAGTTCAGACATGAATGCCTGGCAGAAACGCATGACTTCAGCGTCAGTTTTTCCTTTGGGATCAAAATCAGAACCGCCCTTACCGCCGCCCATCGGGAGTGTAGTAAGACTGTTTTTGAATACTTGTTCAAATCCTAAAAATTTTAGAATACTCAGGTTAACGCTCGGGTGAAAACGAAGTCCACCTTTGTAAGGTCCAATTGCACTGTTGAATTCAATCCTGTAACCGCGGTTAACCATAACTTCACCGTCGTCACGAGTCCAGGGGACACGGAACATAATGATACGTTCCGGTTCTACGATTCTTTCAAGCACTTTAGCTTCCTTGTAACGAGGATTGGATTCATATACCGGCCAGAGAGATTCGGCAACTTCTTTTACAGCTTGAAGAAATTCAGGTTGATTAGGATTATGAGCTTCAACTTGATACATAAATTCTTTCATACTCATGAGGAATACCTCCAGATATTATTTATTATGGTAAGATTTGGCGTAAAAATGAACCCTATTAATATTTGTCAAATTATAATTAAAAAAACGTTTTTTCAACACAAAAGAAAAAATTTGACATGAATATACATAAATAAAAAATAGTAAAACAGATAATGGAAAGAAAAAATAATATGATGTTTTCAAAAGGTAATTATATCAATTTGTTTGATAGTAATGAGTATATTCTTTATAATTCAGATACTTTTGAAACGTTGAAAAGTTTTAAAAGTAATTTTTTTGATTTAATAGTAAGTTCACCACCATACAATATTGGGAAAGAATATGAAAGAAAAGTATCAATAGAAAAGTATCTTCTTTCTCAGAGAGAAGTAATAAAAGAATTAGTAAGAATTTTATCAGAAAAAGGGAGTTTATGTTGGCAGGTTGGTAACTATGTTGATAATGGCGAGGTTTTTCCTTTAGATATTTTTTATTATAACATTTTTAAAGAAATGAAATTAAAATTAAGAAATAGGATAATATGGCGTTTCGGACATGGTCTTCATGCAAAAAATAGATTTTCTGGAAGATATGAAACAATATTGTGGTTTACCAAAGGGGATGAGTATATATTCAACTTAGATGATGTTAGAATACCTTCGAAGTATCCTGGTAAAAGACATTTTAAAGGTCCCAATAAAGGTAAATTATCAGGTAATCCTAAAGGAAAAAATCCTTCAGATGTATGGGATATTTTAATACAAGATTGGGACAATTTAATCTGGGAAATTCCAAATGTGAAAGCAAATCATCCAGAAAAAACTGAACATCCTTGTCAATTTCCTGTTGAGCTAGTTGAGAGATGTATTTTGGCATTAACAAATAAAAATAGTTGGATTCTAGATCCATATTCTGGAGTTGGTTCAACAATAATTGCTGCTTTAAAAAATAATAGAAATGCTATGGGTATTGATAAAGTGAAAAAGTATTTAGAGATATCGGTTGATAGAATAGGGAAACTTAGTAACGATACTCTGAAAATCAGGCCATTAACAAAACCAATTTATAAGCCAAGCTCTGATAACAAAATTTCTAAATATCCTAAAGAATGGATTGGAGGGAAATAATGAAGATTTGTTATAAATTTTCCCATTTAAATGGTGAAGAATATCTTATTGTACATCATAAGAAGATTTATAAAGAAATTAAGAATATCATCACTTCACTGGATGCTAATTCTTTTCGGACGAAAGTAAGTAAAGAAAAGACTATGAAGGGGAAAAAATTATTTAATCCCAAAGCTATTAACAAGGAATATAAAAAATTATTCAACGAAAAAGAATGGTTTGAAAGTAGGTATAGTTACTACATTACTCTTGATAGAGAATTAATGGAAAAAAGTATAAATATACCGTTTAAACAACAAAAAAAGTTTTTATTAGAAAATAATGAAATGAATCCAATTTTTTCTTATAAACAAACAGATTTTATTAAAGATAAAATTGCTGTAGAAGTTCAATTTGGTAAATATTCGTTCGTTGCTTATGATATATTTGTAAAACATATGTTATTTTATTCTGGGGGAATTATAAATTTAGGTATTGAAATTTTACCAACTAAAAGTATGAAACTTGAAATGTCTACAGGAATAGCATATTATGAGGGAGAAGTTTATAATATCTTAAGACATGGAAGGAATAATCCAGCAATTCCACTTCTTATATTGAGAGTCGAACCATAAGATAATCTAATATATTTTTTAAAATAGGTGTAATTTACAATCGTGCATCATATGAAATCAGGCAAAATAGTTTTTTATAATAATAACATCTACGGAGTGAATCTTCTCTTCAATAAACAAAAAAAAATATTAATGAGAGCACTTGCTTAAATATAAAAAGCAATAGAAAAGATTGAAGAACTTACTAATGACCTGGAAGACAAATGGGGGAAATAGCTTATTTGTAAATTACTGCAACGCCCTTTTTCCCATCCATTTTTATAAGAAATTCCTTTTGTGATGATACATGTCTGAAAAAGGTCAACTCATGCTCTGCTTTTTGCCGGTTCAGCCATGCCCAGTCCACAAAATCCTGTTTTGAAGTATAGGGAATCGTGAAATAGCCCACATTCATTGCAACGAGGTTGTGGAAGAAATGGCTTCCCTGCGAGGGTTCGATCGGAAGATTCTGCATGCCCACTTCAACTATTACTGCTGCCTGATCAATTTGCCCCCAACGTGCCGGCACGCCAAGAAAGCGGTCATTCGTGCCCCAGCGTCCCAGTCCGATCAGTATGTACCTGGCATCCTTTTTCTTCATTTCCTTATTCAGGAATTCAAGCTCATCTTTCATTTCGAGGGTTTTCGTGCTCTCAAATTTTGTAGGATCAAGATAAATAATATCCTTCACATCCTGCACGATGCCGTTACCCATACCTTTTGTGGTCAGCAGGACTAGTTCCTTAGGTGAAAGCTTATCCAATTCAATATCAATATTCTCCTTTGTTATCATAAGAGGGCGAATTTGAAGGATGTAGAAAATTGGTTTTTCAAGAGCTCTTCCATCTTCTTGAAATTTCATTGCAAATTCGATCTCAACAGGCACTCCAAGCCCGATCTCTCCAATCTCGAGCATTCGGTTTATGATATCAGATAGGGGATATTGATTAAATCGGATCACATTCCTAAATGTGATTACACGAGGACCTTTGATAAACTTTCCATCTAAAAAAGCGAAATGTTCATAATCCCACACGGAAGTAAATGGCTGGAAAATACCGTCTTTATAGGCATTGGTAATTCGTTTTCGTTCAAGAGTTGCGTCATCACCTTTACTGAGATCGAAAGTATTGTCATTCATATCGAGTGCATAGAATTCTCTCTGATTGTTCTCCACGATTTCCGTAGGACGCAACATATCAACTTTGGGATGTCTTGGACAGTAACGGTAAGCTCTTTCACCGTCAACTACCGATTTGCCAAGCCCAAGTGCAATGGATGCGATCCCGTCTGTGTGCTTCATAATAAAAGTGGGGTAGTAATTATAAGATTGTGCAACGCCTGATAACTGGGGAAAGTAATAGCCGTCGTAGGTTGATCCGACAATTTCCTGAACCACAACTGCCATCTTTTCTTCATCGATCTTGAAGTGAATACTCTCGATATAACAGCGCGCATTTTCCTGGAAGGGAGACGCAAACACAAGCTTTATTGCTTCCTGCAGGTGAGTTAATCGGACTTTATTGTCTTCATTATTATTAGGAAGCATATAGGTTCTATAAATACCCGCAAATGGCTGAGACTGCGAATCCTCCAGCAAGCCGGATGAGCGGACTGCGAGCGGATATTCAGTTTTTTCTATAAGAATTTTCAGACGTTCATTGAGCTGGGGTGAAAGCGTTCCTTTAAAAAAAATATCAGCAATTTCCTGGTCGCTTTTTTCTGCAATAGAATTCATGATATTATTATGCTCCAGGAACCAGTCATACTCATTTGTGCCGAGTATCGCTGTTTTGGGGATTCTTATATCAACATTATCAAAATCCTTATTCACATCCAATGTAACGAGCATGGCATTCAAAAAAGCTATTCCACGCCCTTTTCCGCCAAGCGAACCATCTCCGAGCTTTACTATTTTATCTTCTTCATGAAGAAATGATGGGTCAAAATTTATGACTTTTCCACGATTGAGTTTTCTGCGTATTTCATGGATGGTAAGGATGAGGAAATTACGCAAGTCCACACTTGTGGGAAAATCCTGCACTTTAAGCGCTCTGACCTTCTTGGCGATCTGCATCTCACCACGGGCAATGAGCCATGCAGAGAAATGATTTCTATCTGCATGATAGATGATGGATCCTTCGGGAATATCCTTCAAACTATGCTCAAACTCTTCGAGATTTTTTACTCTTCGTAAAACCTTTCCTGAGGGAGTTTTGAAAACAAAATCACCAAAGCCAAGATTATCGGTGATGAAGCTGCGCATGTCACTGAAAAAGGATTTGGAATATTTATATAGGAATTGAGTGTTCAGTTGCTCTGCATCTTTCCTGAAACTTTCTTCTGCTGATTGCATAAGAATCGGAAGTTCGGGCTCCTCAGAACGAATGGTTTTTACAAGATTTAGTCCACCTTCAATATTGAATTGCCCATTCACTTTCAGGTTCACATTTGTGATTATACCGATAATATATTCCTTGTATTTTTGAAAGTAGTATAGTGCATCTTCGTAGTCATGCACAAGGATAACCTTGGGTCGGGCTTTCATTCTCAGGCGTTTATTTGCTTCATCCAATTCGGATGAAATAAGCCGCTGAGTCTGATCGAGGATTTCCTGATAAAGAAGCGGCAGGAAGAGTGAATAATAATCAATAGAACTTTCTATAAGCAATACGACACGCACCAATCCTTGAGTTGTGTCGTGATCTATGTTCCACTTGTCCTCGACCGATTTGATCATGCCAAGAAAGAGTTTTGCGTCACCTGTCCACAGAAAAACATCATCAATATAATACAGTTTATCTTCGCTACGGTGGATAACATCAATGTAGGATTGCTTATTTAAAAGCAACAGGATGGGTAGGTTTGGATAGTGTTCTTTGATGTCTCTGCTTAGTTCAAATGGTGTGATCTCTCCCATTCTCATCATAATTATTACAAGATCGAATTCCTTGGTTTTCAGCTTTTCAGTAATATCTTTTGATTTGCTTATAGGAATAGTCGTGATGCGCGGTTCGTTAGTCAGGTTGAGCTGTTTGTACTCACCGTACAATTGTTCGGAAAGCCGCCCATCCTGTTCAAGAATATAGGCATCATAGAAATTTGAGATGAGGAGAATTTCTTTCACCCTTCTCTTCATGAGGTTGTGAAAGATATCCTCACCGAATTTGAATTTATTATAGTACTTATCCAGTTCTTCCAGTTTCATGATCTACTTATTTATATATGACAGCGTGTCCTTTGCGGCCATCCATTTTAATGACCAGCGGATGAGCGACCCGAATATGAAGGAAGTAATCCGTTTTCTCTATAACTCTTTGCTGTTTGAGCCAATTCCAGTCCAGAGAATCGGTGTCAGAAATATGGGGAATGCTGAAATAACCCACATCCATAGATACGAGATTGTGGAAGAAATGTGTGCCCTGTGAGCTATCCACGACAAAATCTTCAAGCCCTGCTTCAACAATGATCTTTGCCATGCTAATGTCAGTCCATTTTACCGGAATGCCGAGAAATTTATCTCGCGAACCCCAACGTCCTGGTCCAATAAGAATGTAATTTCTATCCTCAGCTTTCATTCGCATATTCATTTTTGAAATTCCATCACGCATTTTCTCAGTCTTTGTTTTATCCCATTTATCAAGATCAGCAAAGATGACATCATAGACAGAATCTATCATGCCATTTCCCATGCCATTTTCAGTGTAAAGCATCAATTCGTCCCTGTTCAGATTTTCAGGATCAATGTAAATTTCATCAGTATTTATGGTAAGGGGTCTGATTTGGAGGACATAAAAAGTGGGATATATTTTCTTTTTCTCATCCTTGGTAAGATTCACTGCAAACTCGATCTCAACCGGTACGCCCATCGCCTTTTCGCCGATATCAAGAATCTCTTCAGAAATTTTAGCAAGAGGGAAGTAATTGTATTTCAGAATATCTGCAAAAGTTACGATTTTCATGCCTTTTGTGGTCACTCCGTCGATAAAGCGGTTGTTTTCATAGTCCCACATTGACGTCATGTGCGTCAGGGTTCCATGTTTTTCTGCTTGCCTGATGCGCACATTTGCAATGGTGATCTCATCTCCATCGAGCAGGTTGAAATCCTCCTTATCCATTGCAACTGCATAAAGGAATTTCTGTGAATCCATAACCAATTCCTCAGGTGGAATGATTTCCATCTTAGGATATTTTGGACAGAATCTGAAGTTGAGTTCTCCCTCAACAACTGCTTTTCCGAGTCCAACTGCCAACGAAACCACGCCGTCGCTGCTCTTAAGATAGGAAATAGGGTAGAAATTGTAGGATTGACCCACTCCGGAAAAATGCGGGTAATAGCAACCATCAAAAGCTGAGCCAACCATTTCCTGAATGATCACAGCCATCTTTTCTTCTTCGACTTTGTAATTGATGCTCTCAATATAGCTGCGCGCACCTTCAAGATAGACCGATGAGAACACCAGTTTGATGGCATCGCAGAGCTGGCGCAGACGTATCTCTTTGTCGGGATTATTGTTAGGAAGAAGGAAGGTTTTGTAAATTCCCGCAAAGGGCTGTGACTGCGAATCCTCAAGAAGTCCTGACGAACGTACTGCAATAGGATAAGTGATATGTTCTATAAAAATCCTTAATTTTTGGATAAGCTCTTTGGACAAAGTGCCCTTTATGAAAATTTCCTGAATTTCCTTATCAGTTTTGGAGATGATCCATTCACCGATCTTATTTCTCTCAATAAAAGAATCATATTCCGATGTGCCAATAATGGAAGTGCTGGGTAAGGCGATATCTACTTCAGGGAATTCCTCTTCGAACTCCATCGTCACAAGAAGCGCATTTAAAAAAGCAAGTCCTCGTCCCTTTCCGCCTAATGAGCCCTCTGCAAGGCGGATGATCTGATCAACTTCAGAGAGAGCAGAAGGTTCGAAATTTATTATCTTGCCGTGGGTTCGTTTTTGCCGAACAGTGCGGAAAACACCCAGAAGGTATTCTCTCAGTTCTTCTAGATCATGAAAATCTGCGATGTTGGAATGAAGAATCTCTTTTGCAACCTGGATTTCACCATGTGCGACAAGCCAGCTTGAGAAATGGTTTCTCTCACCATGATAGAGAAGCGATTCGCCGGGAAGTGTTTTTATTTTCTGTTCAAACTCAAACATGGTAGCTGCTCTGTCTATCTCGGCGCCTGCTTTGTTTCGGAAAACAAAATCGCCATATCCGAGGTCGCTTTTAATAATGGTCTGAAGATCGTGAAGCATAGTTTTTGAGGTTTTATTAAGAAAATTTACTTTCAGATTTCGCGCTTTTTCTTCATTCTCAATATCTGAGGATTGGAGAATGACAGGTATATCCATCTGGCGGTCTTTCATTCTTTGAATTAGTTTGAATCCTGCATTTTCATCCAAAATGCCATTATGAATAAATTTTACATCAGAGATGACAGCAACAATGTATTCTTGGTATTCTTCGACGAATTTTACTGCTTCTTCATAAGAGTGCACTAACATAACTTTGGGACGTGCTCGCATCTGAAGACGCTTATTGATGTCACTCAACTCCTCATTGATGAGCCGCTGTGTCTGTTTGAGAATTTCAGAATAAAGTAGAGGTAGGAACATGGAGTAATATATTATGGAATCTTCGATCAGCAAAATGACGCGGACATAGCCCTGTTTTGTGTCGTATTCCACATTATGAATGTCCTCAACCATCTTTACCATTGCGAGGAAAAGTTTGGTGTCTCCGTTCCACAAAAATGCTTTATCGATATACTGCATTTCGTCTTCATTCTTTTCAACAATGGAGATGTCTGACTGGACATTGAGCAACAGAAGAATGGGCATGTTTGGATGGCGCTGCTTGATGCGGCGGCTCAGTTCAAAAGGGCTTATCTCACCGATCCTCATCATTGTTATGACCAGATCGAAAGAGCGGTTTTCCAGCATTTCCAGCGCCTGCTTGCCTGTGGGAACACTTGTGATGCGAGGTGCGGTGCTAAGGTTGAGCTGGCGGTATTCGCCGAATATCTGCTCGGAAAGCCGACCGTCCTGCTCGAAGATGAAGGCATCATAAAAGGTGGAAACCAGCAGTATCTCTTTGATGTGATACTTCATCAGGTTGTGAAAGTTGTCCTCACCAAACTTAAATTTATTATAGTAATAATTGAGTTTCGATAGATCCATGAAAACTCCTTATGATAAATATAAAAATATCAATCAATAAAAAACGGATTGTAAATTTATAGCAAATTTTTTATGAAAATTGTGAAGCGATTTCACTTCCGTCAGGGAGTGGTCACTGACGACTCTTTAGGTGAGGTGTCATGGACCATTCCATGACACGACGAGTATCTTGAGGCATTCCATGACACAAATTATATGACGTCTGTCTTAACAAAAATTACAGAATGGTCATCATATTTATAATTTCTCGCACTTGAATATGTATAATCTTCAGGTTTTTCAACCAATCCTGCTTTAACTGGATTATTATGAATATACTTTAGTTTCTGCTGAAAAAATACTCGGTTGTTGATGATAAAATCATCAAAACGCTCCTGCCAAAATCTTCTTTTCTGTCCTTTATATTTTTCTCCAGCTTCTTCAAAAAATTTCATAAATTTATTCTCACCACTTTTTTGAATGAAATCCATAATATCCCATGCAGAATATTTCTTCAGATCTCTCATAATATCTGAAATCGTTCCGAATTCATTATCTGTTGTTATAATCCAGTGAAAATGGGAAGGCATAATAACATATCCGAGTATCTGAAAATGATACTTTTCTTGGTAATATTTGATATTTCTAATTAGTATTTCGCATGCATCAGGTGAAGAAAATACATTCAAGTGGTTTATAACAGTAGTCGTAACAAAATAGCAACTTTCATCCTTGAAATACGATCTTCCTCTTAATGCCATTTGACTTGTCCTTTTCGTCAGGGAATGGTCCCTGACGACTCGAATATTATCTTATTTTCTTTCTAAACACTTTCATCAAATCCACCGAAACTATCAGATCGTTTTTTCGTTGCTCTGCCTGAAGTTCTCCACCGGGAAACGTTGCATAATTATACTCAAAATTCACAACATTATTAAAATTAAGTTTAATACCTACTCCAGAAGTATTCCCTTCGATGTGACCTTGTTCGTCATGGTATTCACCCCAGCGCAGGAAAAGAGTATTGAAAAATCCAAATTCAAAACCGCTACTCCACTCACTTTCCCATTCACCGAGTTTTTGTGTATCATATACATAACAAATCGAGATATTCTCTTGCAAAAAGGGAATGGGAATCGATGCAATATTTTCGAAATTATAACTCACCTTTCCCGTTACACCCAAACGGTTTCCATAGGGAAGTGGCCAGGTGGCGGAAGGATATGACAGTTCACTCTTGAAAAGGTTCATCTGATAATATCCTGCAGTCGCTTCAAAGATAAGAAAGGAATTTTTTGAACTCAATCTTTGATTATGGATATAATGTCCTAAAAAACCAAGTCCATGCATTGTGCCATGCCCGATCTCGCGATCTAGACTATCAATAACTATCGGACATAGATTACTGAATATGTACCTGAAATCATAGCCAGCAGAAAGTGTGAATGAATCAGAATTTCCTTTATTGCGAAGAATGTTATAATGAAATAACTTTTTCGCAATCGCAAATCGGGAGCAGGTTTCATAGGAATTAAAGGTGCCGACCAAATTTCCATTTGAATCATATGCCGTCTGTTCGCCATAATCACAAGTGGTCCCGAATTTGCTGCTTGCATTAATTGTCGGTATGAGAATGCCGAAATCTTGATTTGCATAGGATAAGTACGATGAGTTAACATACATTCCGCCGATAATATCCTCAAACCATGGATCGCGTGACCAGCCCCAGCTTAAACAGTCATTGTAAGCGAGCAATGCAGGATTGCTCCAGCTATTAAGTGGATTGTTTCCCCAGATGTATGCTGTGCCGGATTCATTGCCGAATGCGATAGTCGTTGCTGAAGGATTTATCAGTGTAAAAATTCCAGTGAATTCAGAGCCAGCGATTAGGTGTCCTGTAAGAACAAACAGGATCACAAACAAGAATATTTTATATTTCATATTATATCCTCCGAAAGTGGAATTTCTTATCTGCAGGTTTGGATTGTGTGTCAAGTAAAATGGGTATGTTTGAACTCACTCATAGTAGAAATTACTGTTAATTTTGACATAATTTTTTCAAATTGATATTCTTATAAAAAGAAAAAATTGAATGATAAAACCATGAATAATTCATATTTAGAAATCCATCCCGAAATCCAGAACGCCCTTAATGAAGGAAAACCAGTCGTCGCACTTGAATCGACAATTATCTCTCACGGCATGCCCTATCCTGAAAATATCAAAACCGCAAAAGAAGTGGAGAAAGTTGTTCGGGAAAACGGAGCAGTGCCAGCAACTATTGCAATCTTGCACGGCAGAATGAAGGTAGGGCTCACGGATGGTGACCTGGAATTTCTTGCAACAAGCAAAGAAATAGCAAAAGCATCTCGAAGAGATATTCCGTATCTCATTTCACAAAAGTTACACGGCGCTACAACTGTCGCAGCAACGATGATCATTGCTCAGCTCGCAGGAATAAAAGTATTTGTAACAGGCGGAATTGGTGGGGTGCATAGGGGAGCTTCGGAAACCTTTGACATTTCTGCAGATCTGCATGAACTGACAAAAACGAATATAGCAGTTGTATGTGCCGGACCTAAAGCAATACTCGATATCGGACTAACACTTGAATATCTGGAAACTCATGGAGTGCCTGTTATCGGTTTCAAGACCAATGAAATGCCTGCTTTCTACACAAGGAAAAGCGGTTTCTCGGTTGATATACGCTTGGATACTGAGAAGGATATAGCAGAATTACTTAAAGCAAAATGGGAACTTGGACTGCAGGGTGGAGTAGTCATTGCAAATCCAGTTCCAGAGAAATACGAAATGGATTACAATCTCATTAATAATGCAATTGAAAAAGCGCTCGTTCAATCTGATAAATTGGAAATAACAGGGAAAAAAATCACCCCCTTTTTGTTAGATGCTATTAAGGAAATTACTGAGGGGAAAAGTTTGGTTTCCAATATTGAACTGGTGAAAAATAATGCAAAAGTGGGAAGCAAAATAGCTGTGGAACTTGCTCAAATCGGACTTGACTTAACAACCGAAGGTGGTTGAGTTAAGAACGATTGTGATAAACCAAAACTAAAAGAATTCACCATCCGTCTTCATTTCATTACGACGTGACAAGCAGAGAAAGATCAAAAATAATATATCCAAAAAGTTGGGCAATAATTTAAATGGTGTGAACATTTTTTAATAAAGGTATCACAGAAATGGACGAATTTTTTTTGCCCAAAAATATAAAAAGTTATATATTTAAGTGCTAAAATCCTTTGATAAAACACAAATCCATTTCTCGTTCCCAAAGCTTTAGGACGTTAAATACGAAGCACCTTTTAACTGTTCACTCTTTGGGAGCGCAGTTCATTGTATAGAACCATTGCGAAGGTCTCGCAAGCTCAACCATTCGCAAGGTTTTTAGATTGCTGTCACACTGGGGTTCTTTATCATGACGTAATGTAATGAAGCAGGATAGAAGTGTGATCTTTTTTACTATATGGAGATTCTTCTCCGCCTGTGGATTCAACGCCAAGTGTGTCAGGCATGCTCAGAGTGACAATTATTATTTTTTGGAAATCTGTTTATTCGATTCTCTACATAAAAACCAACCAATTTGAAATTTGCATTTTTCAATTTGCAATTTGAAGTTTTTGAGTAATTTGATAAAAATTTCTATCCCTCTTGACAAAAGAAACTTTGACGATGCTATTTACACACAAATGAAAATAAAGACGAAACACATCTTCATCACTGGGGGAGTTGTGTCGTCTCTGGGAAAGGGAATCGCTTCTGCATCGATTGGCTTCCTTTTGAAGAAACTCGGGTACGAAGTTACTATCCAGAAATTGGATCCCTATTTGAATGTTGATCCCGGCACGATGAGTCCATTTCAGCACGGTGAAGTCTTTGTAACTGATGACGGCGCAGAAACCGATCTTGATCTCGGTCATTACGAGAGATTCCTCGATATTTCTTTGAACCGAATGAGCAATCATACTGCAGGACAGATATACGATACTGTAATTCAAAATGAGCGCAGGGGAGTTTATCTTGGGAAAACCGTGCAGGTTATTCCACATATTACCAATGAAATAAAGAAACGAATTACTAGTCTGGATAACCAGGCAGATATTGTTATCACAGAGATCGGCGGCACGATCGGTGATATTGAGAGCTTGCCCTTTATTGAAACCATTCGTCAGTTCCGCTTGACTTACGGTGCAAAGCATTGCTTCTTCATTCATTTGACCCTTGTGCCATACATCGCAGTAGCAGGTGAATCCAAAACCAAACCCACACAGCACAGTGTCATAAAACTTCGTGAGATCGGTATCCAGCCCGATATGCTCATTTGCAGAACAAGCACCCGGCTTACAAAAGAGATGGTCAAAAAAATATCTCTCTTCACAAATGTATATGATAAAAATGTTATCGAAGGGCGGGACACTTCGTGCATTTACGATATTCCAATCTTGTATTATGAGCAGGGCATTCACAACATTATTTGCGATTATTTTGATATCCCTACAACGGATATTAGTTTTGATAAGCTAAAAGGATATATCGCTAAATTCACTAAACCAAGCAGAACGATAACTATCGCATTATGCGGAAAATATGTGCGTCATCAGGATGCCTACAAGAGCATTGTTGAGAGTCTGATTCATGCTGGAGTAGATTTTTCTACCAGAGTGAATATAAAAAGTATTGACACAGATAAGCTCTTTCCAAAGGATAAAGAAGTTGGTGATGAAGAGCTTCAGGTTATTCTTAAGGATGTTGATGGAATACTTATTCCCGGCGGCTTTGGTGTACGTGGCATAGAAGGAAAGATCGAGATCGTGAATTATGCACGTAAGCATAAGATTCCATTCTTCGGAATTTGTCTTGGTATGCAGTGTGCTGTTATCGAATTTGCACGTACAGATCTTGGATATAAAGATGCTCACAGTGCAGAATTCGATCCTGAAACACCGCATCCGGTCATTGATCTTATGCCGGAGCAGAAGGATATTGAAGATATGGGCGGCACTATGCGGCTCGGCGCATATCCCTGCGTTTTGAAGGAAGATTCTCTCGCTTATACGATTTATGATATTGATAAAATTTCAGAGCGCCATAGGCACAGGTATGAATTCAATAATGAATACAGAGAAAGATTCGAGAAAAAGGGTATGCTGATTTCAGGTACTTCTCCTGATGACAGATTGGTCGAGATCGTTGAAATTCCCGATCATCCCTTCTTTATAGCAGTGCAGTTCCATCCTGAATTCAAATCACGGCTGGAGCATTCACACCCGATCTTTCATAATTTTGTAAAGGCAGCATTGGCGTATAATGCAAAACAGAAAACATCAGAAACATGAGTGATCAAAAAAAGAAACAAAAATTTTTAATAATTGCCGGACCCTGTGCAATTGAAACAAAGGAAGATTGTTTCCTTATTGCTGAGACGTGCAAAGCTCTATGTGAAAAATATGCTTTCAAATATATTTTCAAAGCATCTTACAAAAAAGCAAACCGTACTGCATCGGGCTCATTCAGAGGTGTCGGACTGGAAAAGGGATTGGAAATACTTGCAGAGATCAAGAAGAAATTCTCTTTGCCTGTCTTAACCGATATTCATGAAACAAAAGATGTGCAGAAAACAGCAGAAGTCGCTGATATTCTACAAATTCCTGCGTTCTTATCGCGTCAGACAGAGCTTATCGAGGCAGCTTCACGCACAGGGAAGACCATCAATATAAAGAAAGCTCAGTTCATGTCTGCAAGCGGTGCGAAACACGCATATGACAAAGCAGTGAATGCAGGCGCATCCGAAGTGTATATGACCGAACGTGGAACATTCTTTGGTTATAATGATCTTGTAGTAGATTTCAGAAATTTTCAGATTTTGGATTCCTTGGGTATTCCTGTGATCTATGATGTGACACACAGCTTGCAGCAACCTTCGATCGATGAAACTTCCGGCGGTAGTCCTGAGTTTGTAATGAGTATGGCTTCTGCCGCAGTTGCAACCGGTCATTTATCGGGTTTGTTTATAGAAACACATCCGGAGCCATCTCGAGCAAAAAGCGATGCGCGCTCCATGCTTCCATTAAAAGAATTAGAAAGGATATTGCAAAGAATACGAAAATTGTTAGATTTGTCATAAATACAAATTCTCTCCCCCACCATTGTCATTCCTCCCGATGAATCGGGAATTGGGAATCCAGAAAATTTAATTGGTTAGTTTTACAAAATGGATAAAAATTATTACGTGTACATACTTGCAAGCAAACGAAATGGGACACTTTATATCGGAGTTACAAACAATCTTGAAAGGAGAATGTATCAGCATAAAAATAAGCTCATTGAAGATTTTACAAAAAAATACTGAGTTGATAAACTTGTCCACTTTGAAATGACAAATGATATTATTAGCGCTATTTAAAAAGAGAAAAATTGAAATAATGGAATAGAAAATGGAAACTCTAATTGATAGAAAAAGAAAATCCCAAATGGAAAGATCTATCTGAAGAATGGTTTGATGAGTGAAGCTCAAAATCACATCATACACTTATTTTATCAGCCATCCAAATAAGAAAATACTGGATTCCCGATCAGGTCGGGAATGACATTGCTTTTTATTAAATAAAAAAGTTGCCTTTTTTTTCTTAATATCTAAAATTTACATTGGAGCTACATGAGATATAAAATATTTATTTTCGACGTCGATGGAGTCTTTACTGATGGGGGTTTATACTATCTGGGTACAGGTGAAATAGGACGAAAATTCAATGTGCGTGATGGGCTTGGAATCCGTCTTTTGCAACAAACTCCCATCGTGCCTGTGGTCGTGAGTGGTAAAAAAACAGAGGTGGTTGCTCAGCGCATGAAGGTATTGAAGATTTCTCATGTGTATCTTGGTATTCGGGATAAACTCTCAACTGTTGAAAACATCATTAAAGAATTTAATACTTCTTTTGAAGAAATCATTTTTATGGGTGATGACTGGAATGATATGCCTGTTCTCGAAAAAGTGGGCTGTGCAATTACTGTTCCTGCAGCATCACAAGAAATTAAAGAAGTATGCGATTATGTAACCATCAGTGAAGGCGGTTCCGGAGCAGTGCGCGAAGCCATTGAATGGGTATTAAAAAAAGAAAATCTATATGACGAAGCAGCAAAATCCTTTGTAGCTTATTTGCAAAATAATAATGAATAAAGTTTATCCAATAATATTATTGAGTATTCTGTTTTTTTCTGCATGTTCAGACAGCAAAGGTCCGGTTACTTTCAAGAATATGGGAAAGCAAAGTGTCGAGATCACAGATTCTATAACAGTATATAGCTCATCAAAAGATCTGACTCTTTGGACATTATATGCTGACAGATTGAAAAAATATCCAAAAGAAAACATTATGCATTTCAGTACGATCGAGCTTAACCTTATGAACGATGACGGCACTCTGGCTTCAACTATCTATGCTGACAGTGCCATTGTCGATGACGAGATGCAGACCATATATGCAGAAGGAAATATTGAGATTTATTCTCAGGAAGGGGATATCTTTGGAAAATCAATGACATGGGATAGAAAAAATGATGAGATATTTTCCGAGGATTCAGTAAAAGTGATACGTCAGGGCAATGTGATACAGGGATCCAGCTTCACAAGCGATTCCCATTTTGATCATGTAACACTGCACAGAGCTAGTGCAGAAGGAGAAGTAGGTGAATCTGAAGTGCTTTGGTAGTATTCTTATATTACTAACTCTGTGTTTTTCTTCAACTTTGTTGAGCAAAGAAGATAATCGTCATTACATTCTTAAAAATGCAAATCTGGTAAAGATCGATAAAACAGAAAATGATACGATCACTACATTAAAAGGTGATGTGGATCTGATTTACAATGATATTGAATTTTTTGCTGATAACGCTCAGATATTTCAGAAAGATAGAAAAGTGAAACTCTTCGGCGATGTACGAGCAATTGATGATACGTTGGAAGCAGGCGCTCAAAAAGCAACGTATTTCCACAAAAATGCTATACTCAAACTAGAAAAGGATGCATATTTTATAGAGAATTCCTCAGACACATTGCTTAAAAAAGTTACTGCGGATTTTATTGAATATCAAAAAGAAGATAAGAAGGTGCATGCCCTTAATAACATTGTTGCCACAGATTTCATTGAAGAGGTTGTTTGCACCTGTGGGAAATTCCGGTACGATATGGAGACTGACTATGGACTTGCCCGGGAAAATCCTGTGCTGACCTTTCAACGAGATAATGAGTTAAAAATTTTCAGCAAGCAGATGGAGCTTTTTTCCAAGGATAAGAAATTGACCGCAACCTATGACGTAAAAGTCGAAACCAAAGATACTTATGCGACATCCAATTTTCTGATCTATTTTAATGATCAGGAAAAGGCGGTCATGCTCGGAAATCCACAATTTAAAAGCTCTCTTTCAACCGCAACTGCTGAAGAATTTCAGGTATTCTTCAAGGATGAAAAGATTCACGAGCTTCTTATGGTAAAAAATGCAGTGATCCATTTCAAAGAGGAGGAAAGCATCGGAAAGGAAAATTATCTTTACGCAGAAAAAGTTCTCATGAAGATCAATAATGATAAACTAACCTATCTACATGCTCAGGATGTGTCACGCAGCTTTTTTGAGCAAAGAGAGGATGAGGATATTCTTATTAATAAATTAGCAACATTGCAGCTCCAAGTATTTTTCGATGAAGGAGAAAAAATTAAAACGATAATAGCTGAAGATGACATTAAGGGCACTTATACCTTTACAAGTTCAAAAAAGATTATTGAGAAATAATATGGAACAAAAAGAAAGCATAATCCGTACTCAGGATCTAGTAAAGATCTACGGAAAGAAAAAAGTTGTAAATCAAGTTTCAATTGAAGTAAGGCAGGGTGAGATTGTCGGACTGCTTGGACCAAACGGAGCAGGCAAAACAACCACTTTTCATATGATGATCGGACTCATAAAAGCCAATAGTGGGCATTTTTTTATTGATGATGTCGATATTATTAAAATGCCTATGTACAAGCGGGCACGAATGGGAATTAGCTATCTTTCCCAGGAACCATCAGTGTTCAGTAAATTGACCGTGAAGCAAAATATCATGGCTATTCTGGAAACTCAGAATTATACGAAAAAGGAAAGAAAATCAATCCTTCAGAAGTCTCTTAATGAGCTTGATCTCGCAAAACTTGCTGATCAAAAAGCATATTCTCTTTCAGGTGGAGAGCGGCGTAAGCTCGAAATAACACGCTCTTTGATTACAAGACCGAAGTTCCTTTTTCTCGATGAACCTTTCTCTGGAGTTGACCCTCTTGCAGTTTCTGATATTCAGGACATCATTATAAAATTGCAGAAAAAAAACATTGGGATTTTAATAACCGATCATAATGTGCTTGATACTTTACAAATTACGGACAGAGCATATATTATCTATGAAGGTAAAGTTCTTCTTTCGGGCACATCACGGGAATTGGTCAATGATCCTCAAGCTCGAAAAATATATTTAGGTGAAAGATTTTTGAAATATGATTTTAATTAAGTTTCGCTTTTACTTTTTCCAAAAATAATTAATATAAAATACATGAATAAACTTGCAAGAAAACCATCCTGGTTGAGAGCAGAGATGCTTGGTGCATCGAATACTGCCAATCTCACCAAAATGCTCTCAAAGTACAAACTTCATACAGTATGTGAAAGTGCGCGCTGTCCCAATAGGGGGGAGTGTTTTGAAAAAGGCACCGCAGTGTTCCTCATTATGGGGAATGAATGTACTCGCAATTGCAGATTCTGCGCAATTCCTACAACTGTCCATGCGCTTCCACTCGATCCTGACGAGCCGCGAAGAGTAGCAGAAATGTCCCAAAAACTTGGTCTGAAGCATGTGATCATCACCTCTGTAACCCGTGATGACCTTGACGATGGAGGTGCTGCTCATTTCCAAAAAACCATAAAAGAGATCAGAGCTTTGCTCGGAAATAAAGTATTTATCGAAGTACTCACTCCGGATTTCAAAGGTAATGAAAATGCAATTGATACAGTCGTGAAAGAAAAACCAACGATCTTCAATCATAATCTAGAAACCATTAAGCGATTGTACTCAACCATCAGACCTCAAGCAGATTACAAGCGTTCTCTCTCTCTCTTGGAAAGGGTGAAGAAACAGGATCCAAAGATCATTACTAAGACAGGTATTATGGTTGGATTGGGCGAATCACAAAATGAAGTATTGCAAGTTATGAAAGACGCCAGGAAAGTCGGAGTTGATATGCTGACGATCGGGCAGTATCTTCAGGCAACAACAAATAATTTTCCAGTACAGGAATATATACATCCGGAAATTTTTGATAAGTATAAAACAGATGGAATGGAAATGGGATTTCTCTATATTGAGTCTGCTCCGCTGGTGAGAAGTTCCTATTATTCTCAAAATTTGGCAACAATTCTACAAAATAAATAAAGCGAGGTATGAAACTATGCAAATCACAATTACTGCACGTCATTTCGAGTTAACTGATCCTATCAAGGATTATGCTGATAGCGCAATGAGAGGACTTAAAAAATATTTCGACCATATTATCGTCGCTGAGATGATATTACGGGCTGAGAAAAACAGGAATATTGCTGAACTAAATCTGAGTGTAAAAAAACTGAACTTAGTTGCTAAGGCTCGCGAACAGGATATGTATACTGCTATTGATAGTGTAATTAGAAAAATCGAGCGGCAAATAAAAAAACAGATCGGAAAGATGAAGCGGCATCATTCAAATGATAAGGTGGCGTTCAAGGAGTTTCAAAAGACCAAAATCGATACTTTGAATATCATTCAAAAAACTGTTAAACCCGTAGAACTTGACCTCGATAGAGCAATTGACGAGTTCAGTAATAGGGAGAATGGTTTCTTTCTTTTTCGAAATACGGGAACAGATAAGTATGCGATAATAAAAAAGATCAAAAACGGCTACGAAGTCATTGAAATTCAATAAATGAGGCAATAATGAAAGCATTAACTGTTGGAATGCTGTTCGAGCTAAAACAAAAGGATTTAACCTTTATCCTTCTTTCAAAGAAAAAGGGACTTTCAAAGGAAATTACTACACCTGAACTTTCCCGTCCGGGACTTGCTTTTGCTGGATTTACAGATACTTATGCCTACGACAGAATTCAGGTGCTCGGCGAAACTGAAGTTCAATATCTAAAATCTCTTGAACCCTCAACGAGATACGATAAAATCAAAAAACTCTTTTCTCAGTTTGATATCCCCTGCTTTGTAATTGCAAAAGGACTTCTTCCTACAAAAGAACTGGTCTTCCTTGCTGACGAACATAACATTCCTGTAATCCAGTCCCGTATGACTACGATTGCTCTGTATCATAGTTTGTCCAATTTTCTGCAAGACTGGTTTGCACCTTCCAAATCCATTCATGCAACACTTGTTGATGTGTTCGGTGTGGGAATTCTCGTCACCGGTCAGAGCGGAATAGGGAAAAGCGAATGTGCTTTGGAACTGGTGTCACGCGGTCATCGGCTAATTTCTGATGATGTAGTCCATATCAAAAAAAGAATGAATGTCATAATCGGAGATGTAAATAAGCAGCTTGGACATTTTATGGAAATCAGAGGTATTGGACTTCTCGATATTGAAACCATGTTCGGAATTCGTGCCATTAGAATGCAGAAACGTATTGAAACTCAGGTTGAGCTAATTCCGTGGCGTCATAATATGGACTATGAAAGAATCGGACTAAAGGAGCGTTTTAACCGCATACTCGATGTAGAAATTCCAATCATATATCTACCTGTATCACCCGGTAAGAGTATTGCAGCTATAGTTGAAGTCATAGCTATGAACCATATGCTCAAGGTTTATGGTCATAATGCCGCAGAAATATTTAATGAGAGAGTTCAAAAGGAAATTGAACGTAAAAACAGAATACGAACCTATCTTGAAACTGACAAAGAGTAGATGATCAAAAAAAATGTTACTCTCACAAATAAACTTGGCATCCACGTGCGTCCCGCTTCGTTGATCTCCAAAACTGCTTCCAAATATAAATCAAATTTTCTAATTCGAAAGGATGATATGGAAATAAACGGGAAAAGTGTTATGGGCATCATGATGTTGGGAGCTGGTAAAGATACGGAACTGGAATTGGTCTTTGATGGTGTGGACGAGCAAGAAATGATGGAAGATATCGTAAAACTTTTCGAGGATAAATTCGGAGAAGAATAATGAAAGAATATATTGGATATTCCATTGCTCCAGGACTCATCGCAGGTAATGTTACTCTTGTAGAGTGGGATATTTATAAGGTTTCAAAAGGACATATCAAAGCTTCTGAGGTTGAGGAACATATTAAGAGCTTTCAAAATGCTGTTACACTCTCGATCAGCGAGATCGATCTTTTGCTCACTTACCTTGAAACCCGAGCCAGAGAAGAAAGAAATATCCTGCAGTCTCACCAAGAAATCCTCAAAGATAAAATACTTATTGGGGATGTCGCAATTATTATCAGAGAAGAAATGAAACCCGCTGACAGAGCCGTTCAGGAGTATTTTAATAGAATGATCGACCATCTGTCTGATCTTGATGATGTAGTGCTCAGCCAGAGAAAAGAAGACTTTGAAGATATCAAAATGCGTATCATTAGAAATATGCATCATCAGGATATTCATATCAAGGATTTTGTAAAGGAAAATAAGGTTGTTGTATTGCCGGAAATTATTCCATCACTGGTGTTGAGTATTAAGGATTCACACCCTCTCGCTGTCATTGTGGAAAAGGGCTCACCTCATTCTCATTCTGCCATAATTGCCAAATCCATTGGCATACCGGTTATATTTAATATTGAAAATGCTCTCAAAGAATTTAAGGAAAATGATCCTGTAATTGTATATGGAACGGAAGGAAAAGTCATTCTCGAACCTGATGATAAGCACATAAAAGAATATGAAGCTCTTAAGAAGAGTGCTAAGAAGCTTTTCAAAGAAAAGATTGCACTCCTGAAAACTCCCACTCTCACAAAGGATAAAACAAAGATCGAACTTATGGTAAATATTGAATTTCCAGAGGATTGTGAAATTCCGGAAGTTCAGTACATCGATGGAGTAGGTCTGTTCAGAACAGAATTTCTCTATTTTATGGAAAATTCCTTTCCATCTGCAGAGAATCAATCCGTAGTATATAAACAGGTAATTGAAAATCTTCCTAAGGGAAAACCTGTATATGTGCGCACCTTTGATGTAGGCGGAGATAAACTGCAAAGAGAGTTTGGACTTCATAAGGAAGTAAATCCCAATCTTGGATGTAGAGGAATTCGTTTTCTACTTAAATACAAGGAAATATTCCGACAGCAAATCCGCGGTATTCTTATGGCATCTGCTTATGGAAATCTCAAGATAATGCTGCCAATGATTGCTTCGATAAAGGAAATAATTCAATCATGCGAGCTTATTGAGGAAGAAAAGGCACTTCTCAGGAAGAAGAAAGTTGCATTCAATGATAAAATTGAAGTTGGTATTATGATTGAAATTCCCTCTTCTGCAATTCTCGCTGACCTGTTTGCAAAGCACGCAGATTTTTTCAGTATCGGCACAAATGATCTCACTCAATATGTATTGGCAGCAGACAGGAATAACGAAGCTCTTGCAGATGAGTTCACCTATTTTGATCCTGCTGTAATTGAACTCATCAGAAAAACAATTAAGGCAGGAAAGAAACATAATATTGATGTTACATTATGTGGAGAAATGGCAAGCGATCCAATCGCTGTTCCGTTACTTTTGGGTTTGGGATTACGATCTTTCAGTGTAAATATCAGCGGTATTATTCACGTCAAAAAAATACTTTCACGTTTCACCATTGCAGAACTCGAGAATTTTTACAAAAAACATCAGAGCAATTCTCAAGAGGAAATGCAAATAGCGTATAAACAGTTAATTAAAAAATAAAAAATTTCATACTTTCTATGAAGAAAGGAGAGTAATGTCTTCATTAATTAGTTTAGATTATACTGGAAATTTCAATCGATTTGATACTGAGCACATGTACGAACAGATCATTTCTCTTCCACAGCAGATTAAGGAACGCTATTTCAAACAGGAAAAAAGCGATCTTGCACGATACTATAAGAATATTTCTAAAGTGTATATCTGTGGAATGGGGGGCTCTGCCATCGCAGGGGATATTGCAAAAATTCTATTCGGAAATACCTTAAAGATCAGTGTGTTTAAGGATTATAATCTTCCTCCGTTTCTTGATGAAACAACCCTTGGTATCGTTTGCAGTTATTCGGGAAATACTGCCGAAACAGTATCCTGCTTTGACATCCTGAAAGAAGCTGGCGCCCAGATCGCAATGGTCACATCCGGCGGAATACTCAAACACTATGGCGCAGAGGAAGGATACCTTATCAAATTGATACCACCGGGATTCCAACCACGTGCTGCGATAGGGTATTTGTTTTTCTCGATCGTCAAAATATTCGAAGAATTAGAGCTTATCGAGAACCAGAATATAAATGCAAAACTCACTCTCTTGAACCTGAAACATAAGCTTAAGCTTATAAACCGTAATGTGGAAGAATCAAAAAATTTTGCGAAGGGTTTGGCACAGAAGATCTTTAAAAAGATCCCCGTTATTTACAGTAGCAATCCCCAATTATTTCCACTTGCCTACAGGTTCAAATGCCAGATTAATGAGAATGCAAAAACCCATGCTTTCTGCAACACATTCTCAGAAATGAATCATAATGAGATAGAGGGCTGGGAGAGCTATTACAATAACTCGCTCGTTCCGATCTTCATCAGTGATTATGAAGAGAGAAAGAAATATCTCAAACGCGTACAGGTTTTTAAAGATATTATTCGACAGTCTGAAGAGGAAAAAAAAGATGCAAATCCATCGTACGAAGAGATAGAATATCTAGAGATCTTCACAGACGGAAAAACTATGATGGGAAAAATCTTCTCAACTATTCTTCTCTGCGATATGATAAGCTATTATCTGGCAATTTTGAATCGTGTAAATCCAAGCGAGATAAATTTCATCGATATGCTAAAAAAATCCATTTAGCACTTAAAAAATGAAACCTACCAACAAGTAGTCGTGAAAAATTTCTCGCAAAAGAAGCAAAGAATTTTTAACCCCGCGTCTCCATTGCATTACGCCGTGGCAGGCGAAAAGCACGAAAGAAAATATAAATTATGAAGAAAGTAGATGAAAAAAAGTTATAAAAAATATTCTTCGTGCCTTCGTGTCTTTATGGCAGGAAGAAGATGAACCACGAAGCACACCAGTCTTCGTTGCACTACGCCTTGGCAGGCGAAAAACACGAAAGTAATTGTATTCTCGTTAACAAATCCTCTGCTCATGTTCTCATTCCTAAGCCCCAGCTTGGGAATGCTGCAATTAATCGCTGTTAGGATAATTATGCACAAATCCTTCAATATTGCATTTCTCACTTCAGGCAAAAGCAGGGGCTCGAACTTCGAAGCGATCATGACACATCTACAGAAATGTAATGTGCTGATAGAAGCCAAATTCCTTATCATAACCCGCGCAGATGCACCAATCACACAACGAGCCGAGAAATTCGGAGTTCGATATATACTTCTCGACGATAAAAATACATTTGAGCAAAAACTCCTTGCTCTTCTCAACAAAAATAATGTGCATCTCGTTGTCCTTGCAGGATTTATGAGAAAACTGTCTGAGGATTTTCTGCAGAAATATTCGGGCGATATCATCAACATTCATCCTGCCCTGCTTCCAAAATTTGGAGGTAAGGGTATGTTCGGAATGCGTGTGCATGAAGAAGTTTTTCAAATGAATGAGAAATTCTCCGGCGCTTCTGTTCATTATGTTAACGAGCGTTATGATGAAGGTGAGATCATTGCACAGAGAAAGATACCAATTGATCATTGCACATCTGCCGAAGAGATCGCGAGAGAAGTGCTCAAGATCGAGCATCAACTATATCCGGAAGTGATTGAAAAATTAGCTTGTGAATTTTACGAATTACACAAATAAGTAAAAAATGTTAAAAAAGAATATGGATTATTATGGATTGGATTTATAAGTTTTCTGAAACAGAAAAGTTGTTTGATGAAATATTTCTTTTATTGAAAGAAGAATCTTTTGATAAATCTCAAGTTGTAAAGGTGTTTGCTTCAACTTCTTTATCAATTTGTATAGATAATTTAGGAGCAATTGTTCTATTAATTCAGAATGATTATTTTTATGAAGTTTTTATGATTTTCAGACATCAAATTGAGTTGATGTTTCGTCTAAATTGGATAATTAATGCACCAAATGATGAAGAGAAAAAAAAGAGAACAAACAAAATTGAGGCTGATTCATTCAGAAGTTATGAAGATGAGATTAACATTTTAAAGCAAATGAAAAATAGAAACTTTTTTAATGAAAATCATATAATTCAAATGCAAAAAATTATTTACGACCTTAAAAAAAACAATCCTCAATTAATCGAAAGCAATAAATTTATGGGATGTGGAAAAAACATAGAAATGGCTGGTGACTTTAGAGAAAAATATTATCATCAGTTTAGATTTTTAAGTATGCTTTCACACCCCAATCCTTTATCGAGAGATTATTTTTTTAAAACAAATTTTGAAGAAGATGTTTTTAGAGAACCATTTGAAAATAGTTGTAATTATACAATGAAAGTATTAAATGAAAATTTAAACAAGATAATCACTCTTTTAGGAGAAGACTTAAAAAATTTTACTAAAATTAAAAAACTTCAAATTCTATTCAATGGTATTGATAAGAAATAATAAAGGGAGATAAAAATATGGATGCAAAAGCATTTCAAAAATCAATTACTGATGAGTTATTAATTGTAAAAGATAGAGTTAGAAAGCTAATTGGAAATGCTCATTGGGTTACAGATGGTAGACATAAAGAATCTGTTCTGAAAGATGTAATAAAACGTTTTTTACCTAAAAATATTTCAGTTGGGACGGGTTTTGTCATTTCAAAACGTGCAGAGGGTTTTAAACAAACAACTCAAATTGATAT
>Ga0136651_10000215_pt1 | contig 30209 bp, 21 predicted proteins | sample Mar14236cmmetaG_FD_94867 | JGI IMG/M metagenome (GOLD analysis project Ga0136651, IMG submission 94867) | Marine hydrothermal vent microbial communities from Guaymas Basin, Gulf of California to study Microbial Dark Matter (Phase II) - Marker... ... | reverse complement strand
TCCGTTTCCATCCGAATGATCCCATGCTCCTGTGAGACTGAAGAAACATAAGCTCCGGGTATTGGATCAGACCATCCATTTTCATTCAGACGAACAACATATCCGTAAATCTTCCTTCCGTTGTTGTCAGCCAGGTGCTCATTGGATAAATGGACAGCACCACCGTAGAGTATCAGCTCGTTTCTTTGCGGATAAACCGAAACCACAGGGCAGGCTACGACCACAGCTATATCATCAAAAGTGCAGGCACCCAGTTGGTATTGCATCAGGTCATAATACACAAAATTGCCCGGCCTGATCTCGTCAAAATCGTTCAGCTCATCTGCCAGACTGCATGAAGGGGTGTCGCCGTAGGAATTAATGATCTCCGGAAAACGGTGGATATACCTTTCTTTCCACTTTTTCATCATCCGGGCGGTTTCATCCATGATGGACAGAATTTCATTCCGGTTTTTGGCATCATATGTATTTCCTGCATGAGTCAGAAATCCTTTAAATTCAAGCAGGTCTGATTTCCCGCAAGTCTCTGCTATTTTATCTGTTTCGTCAGTCTGTTCCGGTAATAGCCCGGAACGATGATAGCCGTTATCCAGTTCAATAAAAATGCCCGTAGTGTTACGAAGTGATTTTTTAAGTTCCGTTGCAGAGAAAGCAGAATCAACCAGTAAATTCAGTCGGATTTTTCCGGCCAGCTCATTGATTTCATCCATCTCCCGCAAATTTACCGGAAAAGCAATGGTAATGTCATTCCATCCATGACCGGAAAAATACCGGGCCATCGAAACCGAGGAAACCGTTATCTGGTCAGTTCCCGACTTTCGGAACAACTCCCCGATTTCAGCCGACTGGTGGGTTTTGAAATGGGGTCTGAACGCAGTATTGCTTCGTGCCGCTTTCCGGAACATTTTGTCGATATTCCGTTGCACTTTGGCTGTGTCAATAAGTAAAGTTGGCTTTTTCCACATACGCAATTAAATTTCAAAACAAATTTAGGCTATAATCGTTTTGTTTTATACATTTGGTAAAAACCGTAAAAATGAGAACACAAATTATACTTCTTGCATTTGCAGTTATCATTGCAGCCACATCGTGCCAGGGTGAAAAAAAAGAGCTTATCACTCAAAAAATTCAATATGATGTCAACATAAAAAGTCCCGACCCGGATTACGACTGGTGGATTCAAAATCTGCCCGGTCCGCAGCGTGAAAATCTGGTGGACCTGATTATGGACAGAGCTCTCAGCGGGGAAATACAGGCCTATGATTATTTTAACAACCCGATAACTGCTTCCGATATTGCAAAGATCATGTCGGATACAGCTGCCCTGACGCTGATGTCAGAGGAACCTCCGTATGAGTATTATGATACTCTTGTAGTGATCCGTATCGAAAGGGAAAGTATTCAGCGAATCCGGTTTCTTGAGGAGTGGCGGATAGATCAAAAAACTCTTGCCTTTGAAAAAAAGATCCTGGGTTTGGCACCCGTAGCCCGCAGAGTAGATGATGCTGGCAATGAGCGATGGCAACCGCTGTTCTGGATTTATGTTGATAATGAGTTTGTTAAAACGCTGAATAAATAAAAAAGATATCCGTTTTCCGTAGTTTTTTATAAATACTTTTTTCTTTTTTATTATCTTGTTGCTTTAAACAACAGGAACCATGATCTGGTCGTCAAGGCCTTTCGTACGTATATTCTTTCCGCTTGTTGCCGGAATATTCCTGGCATATTGGTTCCCTTTTTTCAGGGAATCAGGTTCTTTGTGGCTTCTTATTCTTACAGGTGTTTTGAGTTTTACTGCATATCTATTGTACCGTAAAAACAGGTCCTGGAAGTGGCGATGGTTAAACGGGATGCTATTTATTCTTGCGGTGATTTCGGTAGGGATCTTCCTGGCAAATATGAAGCTGGAGAAAGACACATCCTTTTTAAACAGCAATGAACAAAACTATGTAGCTAAAGTGGTAAGCGAACCTGTATCAACAGAAAAGTCCGTTAAAATGATTCTTCGGCTGGAGCGGACTGTGTCTGAGGACACGATACGTATAAACGGAACACGGGTAATGGCTTTTCTTCACCGTGACAGTTTAAGCCGGAAACTGCAATACGGTGATATAATTGTATTCAAAGGGAAGCCTGTTGCACCTGAAGGGCCTAAGAATCCCGAAGAATTCGATTATGCAGCTTTTTTAGCTCTCAATGATGTGCATGCTATGGTGTTTTTGCGGCAAGACGATTGGAATTTGCTGGGTAGCGAAGAAGGTTCCATCTACGTTTTGGCAGCACGAACCAGAAATTATTTATTGAGAGCGCTACAGGAAAACGGGGTTACGGGAAATAATTACACGGTAGCTGCAGCCGTATTGCTGGGCTATGACCAACTGATGGACCCTGAGTTGGAACAGAAGTATGTTACCGCAGGAGCCATGCATATATTGTGTGTTTCGGGTTTGCATGTAGGTATCATTTATCTGGTACTGAGTTTTATATTGGGTTTTTTACGGAGAAACAGGGTCCAGAAGATCATCAAGGTGGTCTTATTGCTGATCCTGATCTGGTTTTATGCGTTACTTACCGGTCTTTCACCATCGGTGCTTCGGTCCTCAGTAATGATCACTTTGTTTATTCTGGCTACTTTACTGGCAAGGTATAAAGATGTATACAATACACTGGCAGCCTCAGCTGTGTTATTGTTATTATTCAACCCGTTACTGATCTTCAATGTAGGATTTCAGCTGTCATACACAGCTGTGCTGGGCATTTTAATGTTCTATCAGCCCATTTATAACATTGTTTATTTAAAGAATAAGGTGGCGGATAAGATGTGGTCCATAGTGGCTGTTTCGGCAGCTGCACAGTTAGGAACATTTCCGCTGGCAGCTCATTATTTTCATTTTTTTCCGCCTTACTTCTGGCTGACCAACATCTTTATTTTTCCGCTTTCGTTTGCTATTATAGGAACGGGCATGGCGTTCATGATTTTTTCATGGGTTCCTGTGGTTTCCGGTGTTTTGGGAACTGTACTTTCAGCCTTTGTTTACCTGCTTAATTATGTTGTCGGACTGGTAAAACATCTCCCGCTCAACGGCATTTACGATCTATATTATCCATGGCCAAAGGCGGTATTGATGTATGCATTGATCCTGCTCGCTATTCCTTTACTTTTACAACGAAAGGTAAAATTGATAACCCCGGCCTTGATAGTTATTCTGTTATTGGTATCGCTCAATACAAGGCACAAATATCAGGTATTGAAACAAAAGAAAATAGTTGTGTACAGCATTTCCGGACATAGTGTTTACGATTTTATTTCGGGGAATAAACATGTGCTGCTGACCGATTCTGAATTATTAGCAGAACCCCAAAAGCTCGATTTTCACCTGGACAACAGCCGGATCAGTTGGGGACTGGATAAAAATAACCTGCCAGTGGATGAAGAAATAGAAAATTACACCCTTGATCTTTTTTATGACGGAAGATTTGGCGTTTTCGGGCCTGTAAAATTTATGGTGTGGAATGAGAAAAAGCTGTATCGAACAGATCAACCTATACAAGTTGATTATGTGATATCGGCGGGGAGAAGAAAATCCGATTTGAGTCTGTTGAATGACATAGTGGAATTCGATTACCTGATCATTGATTCTTCGGTACCATACTGGAAGCTCAAGCAGTTATCGGAACAGGCTGAAGATCTAAATATCAGGTATTTTGATGTGAAAGCGCAAAGAGCTTTTATAGCAGAGATACAGGAATAGAGAAGGGGTAAAAGATTTTTTTCATTTTTTTTGCAGGTTTCTAAAAAGCCTGTATATTTGCAGTCCCGTTTTCGGGGAGTTCTTAACAAGAATTGGTCTGGTAGTTCAGTTTGGTTAGAATACCTGCCTGTCACGCAGGGGGTCGCGGGTTCGAGTCCCGTCCAGACCGCAAGAGGGAAGCAGAGATGTTTCCCTTTTTTTGTTTACAACTCCTTTTAATAACTATTTCAAAGATATTAAACTATTAATAATAAAGGGGAGAAGATGGTTTCGTTTTAAAAACAAAAAAGGTCTTCGCCACCGAAAACCTTTTTTATTACTAACTATGAAAAAAGAAAAAGGGAAAAGCGTAAATGTTTCCATCTACGCTTCTCACTTGTTTTACCGGTTTTTTTCTTGAGACTTTTAACTCGTTCCCTGCTATTTGTATAGTTGCATTTACGGTGGCCTGTTGCTCGTTTTGACTGCTTCTCAACTGAAATATTTCGCAATCAACCGGTGTGCTGTGCTTGTTTGCTTCAAAAAAGGTAACCCACTTTCAATGCAATTCCTGAGGCAATAATACTTCATTATACCCGATGAAACTATCAGTATATTTCTGATAATTATGTAGGAAATATACCTACAAGGCACTGCTTGTCGTTTATAATTTGCGCTTTGATGTTAATAAAAGAATTACATGAAAGTCAGTGTGTCAATGCGTTAGACGGATTCTGCGTCTGCAGAGATGAATATAAATAAAAGAGCACATACAATATCATATGTGCTCTTTTATTTTTTGTACCGGTTTTAGAGACTGTTAATTGGTTCCCTGCTCTTCGTAAACTGCATTTCCGGTGGACTGTTTGCTCTGATTGTTTTTCAATTAATATCCTGCCAAACAATCAACCGATACTTGTTTGCTTTGCTTGTTTTCCACTGCTTGCGTTTGCATCATATGGTGCCCACTTTCAATGCAATTTCTGAGGACAATAGTACTGCATATATTTGGACTAGTCTATAAGCATTTTACCGAATATGATGTAAGTAAAAGGCCTACAGGGCAACTTTATATGTGTGTAATAACCAGTAAAACAGAGAGAAAGGATTAGTGCTAGTCGATAAGTTTGTTTTTTAGCGCATAATGTATCAGTTCTGAATTGCGCGACATATCCATCTTATCCATAATACGGTCTCGATATGTACTTACGGTTTTAGGGCTTATATGTAATTCTTCTGCAATTTCGGAGTTTGTATGCCCCTGAACAATAAATAAAAACACCTGGTATTCTCTTTCCGATAGCAGTTCATGCTTTTGCTTTTCTTTATCGGAATATATAAAGGATGCCATTTTACCGGCTACTTCCGAACTAAGGTATTTTTCACCTGCCAGTATCTTCTTAATAGCGAGCTCAAGTTCATCGGAAGCAACGGACTTTGTTAAATAACCTGAGGCTCCTGCTTTAAGTGCCCTGTTTATATACAACTGATCATCATAAATACTGAGCATCAAAACTTTTGTGTCAGGTTTTGACATTTTGATTTGTTTCAGCGCATTTAAACCTCCGCCACCCGGCATGGAGATGTCCAGGATAATGATATCATAATCATTGCTAATCACTTTCTGAATTACTTCGTGCGCATCTTCTGCTTCATCTATTTCAAAGGAGGCCGAAATGTCTTCAATGATATCTTTGATACCATTACGTACTATAGGATGATCATCAGCAATTAAGAGTTTCATAGTATAAAATTAATATTATTATTAATATGGAATTTTAACACTGGCGGTTGTTCCATTTTTTTTACTGCCTGAAAATTTAACAATTCCATTCCACATGTTTACACGCTCAACAATTGTGATAAGCCCAAAAGAAAGATGGTTGTTAATCTCACTATCGGTAATACCTATGCCATTATCAGATACCGTAAGCACATAATTCTTTTTAGTCATTTTAAGCTGTATCTGCACTTTTGTTGCTTTAGCATGCCTATACACATTAGTTAATAATTCGCTGAGTATTCTGTAAATAGTTGAAGATCTGTCGTACTCCACTTCAAAATATTCCGGTTCAAATTCAACTTTACATTTAATACCTGTTCGTTCTTCGAACTGGCGGGTTTCCCACATTATGGTTTCCAGCAGGCCCAGTTCGTCCAGCATTTTTGGTCTTAGCTGGATGGATAGCTTTTGCACTTCCCTGACACTGTCATCAATTATCTGATTCATGGAAGCAAACTTTTTTTGCAGTGTTTCGTTTTTCTGAGGCCATTTTTTAGCGATCCACTGGATGTCCATTTTCAGTCCGGTGAGCAGTTGGCCAAGACCGTCATGAATTTCCCGTGCAATCATCTTTTTTTCTTCTTCGGTCTTTGTGTCCATATAAATGGTGAGCTGACGTAGCTGCTCTTCTGATTTTTTAAGCGATTGTTCGGCCAGTTTACGTTCCGTAATATCTTCCATCAGGCATTGAGCACCGGTTATCATTTTATTTTCTCCTAATATAGGAGTGATGATATAACGCAGGTAAACTTCTTTCCCCCAATGGGATGTATAGTAACTTTCATTTTTCAAAATTTTGCGCGTGTTAATACATTTTTTAAAATCATCAGAAAAGCCTGTTTCAACCAATGGTTCGTACTCCAACGCATTAATACTAAGCGTATTTGCCTCGGAAGGAGAGCCGAAAATCTCCAGTGCTTTTTTATTAGCATTGATCGGATTGCCTTCCAGATCAAGAGTAACAATACCAACCGGTGCATGAACAAACAGCCCTTTGTAGCGTTCTTCGCTATTTTTTAAGGCTTCCTCAGCACTTTTCTGTTGGGTAATGTCTCTGCCAACTCCGATCATTTCAATTACCTCATTTTGTTCATCGAACAATACTGTTGCCACCCACTCAAGCCAACGCATTCCCTGTACTGTATTTACATGTAATTGTATAATACCCCTGTGTGGCGGTGCGGATAGTGACTGTACTTCTTTTATAATTTTGTCGATGTCTTTCTTCTGGACAAAATTGTATAACTTCTCTCCGATAATTTCTTCTTCGGGCCTTTGGAATAATTTTGAAAAGGACGGACTGATATAAGTGAATTCGTCATTACGATTTATTTTTACAACCAGGTCTGTCTGATTTTCAACAATCATCCGGTATTTTTCTTCGCTCTGCTGAAGCGACTGCTCCGCCATGACCCTCTCGGTGATATCATTAACAATGCAAATAATACCCTTCTTTCCGTTATGTCGGTTGAATGTACGTTCCGATAGTTCCATGAAGGTAACCGTACCGTCTTTTTTAACACTTTTTTCAGTATGGCGTAAAATCTTTCCTTTTAAAAGCAGGTCAATATTTTTCTCAACTTTATCACGGTTTTCAGGGTGGGTTAAAATGTGTACTTTCTGGCCAATTAATTCCTCTTTTGTGTAACCCATCAGGTCGGTATAGGCAGGGTTAACATCAAGTATGGTTCCGTCTTCGTCTTCTATGAGGATACCGTTCGGAGAAAAGTTAAACAACAAACGATACTGCTTTTCTTTATTAATAATTTCTTCGGTAGCTTTTCTTTGCTCGGTAATATCTGAAATGGTTCCTTCAATGAACATTAGGCCCTTATCTGTGTCTTTTACCAGGTGGGAGTTTGCCTGCAGAATAATTTTTTCACCATTTTTCGTCTTAGCATTGATAATGTAATTTCTAATTGCTTTTTTTGTTTCAAGTAACTTGGCATAAATCCTCCTGTCTTTTCTGTTTTGCCAATAATCGAAAAGTAGCGCGTTTTTATGGTTTTTACGTGCGTCCAACCCAAGAATTTTACAAAATGCTTTGTTGTAATCAAGTAAAACGCCATCCAGTGTTGCAATGAAAAACCCAACATCCAGGTCGCGGATAATTCGCCTGAATTTCTCTTCACTTTCGCGCAAACGGTTCTCTGCTTCTTTGCGTTTAGAAATATCCAGAGCAAAGGCAAAAATTACTTTTTCGCCGAAATAGACACCGTTCGACAGCCGCACGTCTTTCAGAAAAATTTCACCGTTCTTTCTTTTTCCCCAAAACTCAAATTGCTGCGGAATTCCACCATAAGCCTTTTGAATGTAACTCGCGACTTTATTTAGGTCGTTCATTCCCTCTGCAGCTACAATTTCCGGTGATTGACCGATGAGTTCTTCTTTTGTATATCCGTACATGTTAACAACGGCATTGTTGATGTCAATAAATGTACCGTCCACCTTTTGTACATAAATGGCGTCAATGGCATTGTTGAAAATGTTCTCAAAACTTGTTTTCTGCAGAAGCAGCTCTTCTTCAAATTTTTTACGCTCCGAAATATTGCGCATAATGCCCTGCACAGTTATTATCCGTCCGTTCTTAATAATCGGTGTCGCGTTAATCTCGGTTGGAATAACCTCACCATGTCCGTCTTTTTGGTAAATCTCGAAATTTTGTAATTGTTCTCCCCTCAATATTGTGTAAATGGCTTTTATAGCTTTGGGGATCTCCGAAGTAGGGGTGGAGACGCTTAAATATTTACCAATCAGGTCCTCCTGTTTGTAATGATACCGTTCTTCAATATTAGGACTAACATATGTAATGTAACCTGATGGGGAGATACTGAAAAAGATATCTATAGTTGTTTCCACAAAGCTCCTGAATTTTTCTCGTGACTCTAAAAGCTCTTTTTGCGCTTCAATTCTTTCAGTGATATTTGTGATAAATGCAAATGATCCTTGTGGTTGGCCTTCTTTGTCTCTGAGTGTGGTAGCATTGAATTGCGTATATATTTTGTCTCCGGATTTATGTAAAAGAACTATTTCATACGAGCGGTGATCACTTCTGCTGCCATATGACAGCTGGTGTTTAAATACGTTTTTATTTTCTTTGTCCACAAAATCTAACGGGGTTTTCCCCAGGATTTCTTCCTTTTTGTAGCCCAGCATCTGGCAAGTTGAATCATTCACCTCAATTGTTTTCCGGTTTTTATCAATACGCCAGAATCCTTCATTTGTGGTGGCAATCAGCAACCTGTAATACTCTTCGCTTTTAACTATATGGCTTTCAAAAATCTTTTGCTGTGTAATGTCTCTGACAATGGCCTGGATATATGATTTATTCTTAACAATCACACGGTTCAGTGATACCTCGGCATCAAATTCAGAATTGTCAGCACGTTTATGCTTCCATTCGAATAACTGAGGTTTCCCGGCCAGAGCTTCTTTAATTTGTTTAATACCTTTTTCAGCCGACATACTTCCGTCAGGCTGTTTTTCAGGAGAAAATTCTATGGGTGTGTGTCCTACAATATCTTCTTTGGAACAACGGAACATTTCAAGCGTTTTTGGATTGCAGGCAAGAAAAGTCTCTTCATCCATGAGAAAAATGGCATCATTAGCCGATTCGTACAACTCTTTGTAAAATTCAGAAGTACTCAATTGCTTGCTTTGTGAAGCCGTAATTTTGTTTTTCATAGATTACGTAAAAGTTATTTTTTATTAGCTCTTACTGCTTTTCAGTGACAAATAAAAAGCTTATGCCATTATCATTGAGCTAATTTAAAACATTCTGAGTTAAAAACTCTCTACAAGTCCAGCTTAGCTATGATCCTTGTAGTTTCTAATCAAACCACCAGCCCTCCGGATTAGGATAAGCTTGTTTTGTATCCAGATACTTCATTCCTTTAACACACCTGATAATGAGCCAGATAGTCCAGAATATAAGAATAAAAATCCCAATTATAATCACAGATAGTACTGCCCCAACGACAATCATTATAAGTCCTTTCCAAAAAGTACTGATCAGAAGCTGGTAATGACTTTTCAGCCAGTCGGGCATTTCATCATCTTTATTTGTATAGGCAAGAACCACACCTATTATAGCCGTGATGCCAAATACGAGGCCTATCAGATAAAGTATGTAAATAAGCCGGACATTTTCAATTGTCTTGTTTTCTAACAGGGTCGTTTCGTTCATAAAAATATTATTTTGAGTACACTAAATTAAAAAAAACAGTGGATCTCATACAAACGGGGAGAAATCAATCTTTTTTGGATTCCGAACTTTTTTTGAAATCAAGAGATGTGGAATTAACACAAAATCTCAAACCTGTTGGCTGTGGTCCGTCGGGAAATACATGCCCGAGGTGGCTGTTGCAGGAGGCACATTTTATTTCAATACGTTTCATGCCAAAACTGTTGTCAACTACTTCCGTAACGGCTTTTTTATCCATGGCTTCGTAAAAACTTGGCCAGCCTGAACCAGAATTATATTTGCTGTCAGAACTAAATAACCGTGCACCGCAAGCTGCACAATAGTAAATACCCTGTTCGTCATGTTTGTAATACTTTCCTGTGAATGGAGGTTCGGTTCCACAGTTGCGCAATACGTTGTATTGTTCGGCTGTGAGCTCCTGTTTCCACTGTTCTTCGGTTTTAACAGTATTGTTGTTTTTATTCATAACGGATTTAGGTGTTTGTCCGGCCAGGCTCAAAGTAATAAGAATTAATAAAGTAATCAGTAAATTGCTCATCTGTATATGTGTACAGGGCAAAGTTAAAGGAATAATTACACATCCCGTATGAAAAATATTGGTGTCATTGTTATTATCAGTATATTTATACGGTTGTTAGGAAGTTATAAAACTATTAGTTCACATGTATGTTAAGGCAAAAGAAACCGCCGATTTTCTTCGGTCAAAAGGTATAGGTAAACCTAAGGTTGCCATTATTCTCGGAACAGGACTTGGAAGATTTGTAGAAGAAGTAAGGGTAAATGTAGAGATTAGTTACCAGCATATTCCGCATTTTGAGGAGGCAACAGTTGAATTCCATAAAGGAAAACTTGTATATGGCACCCTGGAAGGAGTGAATGTGTTGCTGATGCAGGGACGGTTTCATTATTACGAAGGATATTCGTTACAGCAAATTACTTTTCCGGTTCGGGTGATGAAATTACTTGGAGTAGAAACATTGCTTGTTTCCAATGCATGTGGCGCTGTGAATCTCAAGTTTAAACCTGCTTCTTTAATGATAATTGACGACCACATCAACATGTTGCCAGATAATCCGCTTATTGGAATTAATCATGAAGAATTCGGTCCCCGCTTTCCTGATATGAGCAGACCTTACGATCCTGAGTTAATTGAAAAAATGGAGCAAATTGCCCTGGAAAATGATATAGAAATTGAAAAAGGCGTTTATGTGGCATGGATGGGGCCCAGCCTGGAAACCAGGGCTGAATACAGGTTTATCCGTACTATGGGTGCTGATGTTGTGGGAATGTCCACTGTCCCGGAAGTGATCGTTGCTCATCATATGGGGATGAAAATAGCAGCGATTTCTGTTGTTACCGATTTGTGCGACCCGGACAACCTGCACCCTGTAGATATTGACAACATTCTTAAAAATGCCGCTATGGCTGAAAGAAATCTGACGCTCCTGTTTCATGAGTTGATAAGGCAGTTGAAAATCACTTAACTTTTTTTAATAGTCAAATACAAGGTGTTTGGATTATCTTTGCATAATTATTTAGCATCTATTTGTTATGGAAACGATTATACAACCGGTCGATAAACAATTACTTGAAAAAGAGCTGACGAAGGACAGATTGTTGCGCGAAACAAACAACGGGAATAACTTAATATACGTTGTAAATGAAGTTAATTCGCCCAATGTAGTCAGGGAAATAGGTCGCTTACGCGAAGTGACATTCAGAGATGCGGGAGGTGGTACCGGAAAAGAAATTGATCTGGACCGGTACGATTATGGAAAGAATGCTTTCCAGCAAATGATTGTTTGGGACCCGCGCGAAAAAGAAATAACCGGTGGCTACAGATACATTGAATGTAAGAATCTGGAGGTTCATGGAACGGAAGTTCATTCACCTACCGCCGACCTGTTTAAATATTCTAAAAAGTTTATTGATAAATATTTAAACTTTACCATCGAATTGGGGCGCTCATTTGTTCAACCTCTGTATCAGCCTTCTTTTAATATCAGAAGAGGTATGTTTGCTCTGGATAATTTGTGGGATGGTATTGGCGCACTGATCATTGAAAATCCTGAAGTAAGGTATTTGTTCGGTAAAGTAACTATGTATCCTGAATACGACCGGCTGGCCCGCGATATGATCTTATTCTTTCTGCATAAATACTTTCCTGATAATGAAAAACTGATCCAGCCGATCAAGCCGTTAAAAATTACTACGCCGGATAAAATCCTGAATAGTATTTTTACGGGATGTAACTATGAGGAAGATTACCGGACACTTGTTCAGAAAGTGCGCAAACTGGGTGAAAACGTTCCTCCGCTTGTGAATGCCTATATGAACCTCTCATCAACAATGAAAACATTTGGTACGGCTTTAAACGATCATTTTGGAAACGTTGAGGAAACCGGAATATTGATAACGATTAAAGATATTCATGATGTGAAAAAAGACCGGCATCTTTCGACTTACATAAAACCTGATTAATTGTTCCGAACACTTCATTGATGAAAATAAAAACCTCAGAATATATCACCAGCTCGGCAAAGGTTGAACAATGCCCGCCTGCCGACAGGCCCGAATATGCATTTATAGGCAGATCAAATGTGGGAAAATCGTCATTGATCAATATGCTTACAGGACGGAAGAAACTGGTTAAAGTATCGGGCACTCCCGGTAAGACGATAACCATCAACCATTTTCTGATAAACCGCGAATGGTACCTTGTTGATTTGCCTGGTTATGGCTATGCCAAGCGTTCTAAAACCGAACGGCAGAAATGGAACAGAATGATCAGAGGTTATATTCTGAAAAGATCGAATCTCCTGTCGGTTTTCCTGCTTGTGGATACGAGGCACGAACCTCAAAAAGCTGATATGGAATTTATAGATTGGTTAGGACTTTCGAAAATACCATTTGCTCTTGTGTTCACAAAAGAGGATAAGTTAAACAAATTACAGGCCGAAAAGAGTCTTGCAAGATATAAAAACTGGTTGCTTGAAGAATGGGAGGAACTCCCACCTTTATTTGTGGTTTCGTCGCGGACAGGAAAAGGCAAGGATGAGCTGTTGTCATATATCGAAGAAACGAATCAGCTGTTCTCCTCGTGATCAATCTCAATCATCAGTTGGTTTTTGGATACAATATCCAATACTTTTACATGCACTTTACGAATTACACCATCAACGGGTGAAGCGACCACGTTCCTCATTTTCATCGCTTCTAACACCATCAGCAGGTCCCCCTCTTTAACTCTCTTCCCCTTTCGGGCCCTTACTTTGACAATAGTTCCCGGAATAAATGCTTTGATCATTCCCGGATCTTTTTCCTGAAATTTACTTCGGTTTTTAAACTTATCAGTAAGTAAAGTTCTGTACTTTGTTCCATCAATAATCAACGTACTGAACCGTATTTTCTCTTCTTTTTTTTCTTTTTTGCTCGCCATGACCGTGTATTTTAGAATGGAGGAATACCATGCTTTTTCCTGGGCAAAGTGATGTCTTTTTCTCTTGAAATGTCAAGGGCGTGAATAAGCATCTTTCTGGTCTCTTCGGGTTCAATAACGGCATCAATATAACCGTAAGCAGCTGCAACGTATGGATTGGCAAATTTTTCCTTGTATTCGTTCACCTTTTGTTTCCTTACTTTATCAGGATCTTCAGCTGTAAAGATTTCTTTTCTGAAAATAATATTAGCAGCTCCTTCAGGGCCCATAACAGCTATTTCTGCCGTTGGCCAGGCAAAAACAAAATCGGCACGCAGGTGGTGCGAACACATAGCGATGTAACCGCCGCCGTACGCTTTCCGCGTTATAAGGGTGATTTTTGGTACGGTAGCCTCCGAATAAGCATAAAGGATTTTGGCTCCGTGACGGATAACGCCACTATGTTCCTGGTCAACGCCGGGAAGATATCCCGGCAGGTCAACAAGTGTAACCAGCGGAATATTGAACGAATCGCAAAAGCGGATAAAACGGGCAGCTTTGTCGGAAGAATCGATATCCAGAACACCTGCCAGTACCAATGGCTGGTTTGCTACAATCCCTACCGATTCTCCGTTTATACGTGCAAACCCAACTACAATGTTTTGAGCAAAAAGATCCTGCACTTCTAAAAATTCCGAATCATCCACAACAGATTTAATCAGCAAGCGCACATCATAAGGCTGTTTTGGGTCGGAGGGCATAACACTGTCAATCTTATACTGACGCGTTTTGGGTGTTTTTTTTGGAAACCTGTCCGCCTTCTTAACATTGTTCCACGGAATGAAGCTCACCAGTTGTTTTATCTGACTGAAGCATTCTTCTTCACTTTCTGCGTAAAAATGGGCATTTCCCGATGTTTCGCAATGAACCCGGGCCCCACCTAAGTCTTCCATCGAAATTTCTTCGCCCAACACGGTCTTGATTACCTCAGGACCTGTGATGAACATTTTAGTGATGTTGTTTACCGTAAAAACAAAATCGGTAAGGGCAGGAGAGTAAACAGCACCCCCGGCACAAGGACCTAAAATAACAGATATCTGTGGGATGACACCAGAAGCTAAGGTGTTTCTGAAGAATATTTCTCCGTATCCGGCAAGCGAGTTAACGCCTTCCTGTATACGCGCTCCTCCAGAGTCGTTGATGCCGATCAGCGGAACTTTCAATTTTAGCGCATGATCCATGATCTTGGTGATCTTTTTGGCGTGCATCCATCCCAGCGATCCGCCTGCTACGGTGAAGTCCTGAGCGTAAATACACACAGGATGTCCGCTTATCATGCCGGTTCCGGTTATTACACCATCGCCGGGTAAATATTTTTTATCCATGTCGAAGTCTTTTCCGGCATGTTCGACAAACAAGTCATATTCATGAAAACTTTTAGGGTCGAGTAAGGAAATAATACGCTCTCTGGCTGTCAGTTTTCCGATGGCTTTTTGCTTTTCAATGGCTTTTTCCCCTCCGCCCCGACGGGCATACCTTAACCGCCTTCTGAGGTCGGATGATTTTGATTTCAGGCCCATTTGAATTGATTTTTATTTGCAAAAAAAAAGAGACAAGTGATATGCTTTACGCACTTTTTTGTGCAAAGAAACCTTATCTCGTTAGATGCAAAGATAACCCAAATTGAAAAAATAGCAAGTTTTGCATACGATTCATGGAATTGGTATTTTAGCTGCTGATTTGATGTAATTTGTCTGTTCTATGATGAACGTCGAAGATATCAGGATGTATTGCCTTTCAAAGAAACAAGTGACCGAAGGATTTCCTTTTGATAACGAAACATTGGTGTTTAAAGTAAAAAATAAGATGTTCGCACTCTTGAATCTGGAAGGAGAACTGCGTGTAAATTTGAAATGCGATCCTGAAGAAGCGCTTTTGCTGCGCGAAAAATATCCGGCTGTTCTTCCCGGCTACCACATGAACAAAAAGCTATGGAATACGGTTGTTGTGGATGTAAGCATCACCGATGAATTACTCAAAAGGTGGATAGACGATTCATACAACCTGATAGTGCAAAACCTTCCTGCTAAAGACCGAAAAGAGTTGCCGGGTGATGTAACTGCATAAGGTTACAGGAGTTTTTTCAGCGCGTTTTTATAAACACTTTTTGGCTTAACACCGACAAAATGACCTACGATGGCGCCATCCTGAAAGATCATCACAGTGGGAATACCTCTGATTTTCATATCTCTGGCAGTTTTCCCATTTTCGTCCACATCAAGTTTACAGACTTTTACCTTGCCTTCATATTCTACGGCAAGTTCATTTATCACGGGTCCCAAAATCTTACAGGGCGAACACCATGGTGCCCAAAAGTCGATGATGGTAATACCTTCGCTGATAATATCTTCAAATGAGTTGTCAGTCAAAGTCGTTACATGATTATTTTCCGGAGTAACTTCCGCATTTTTTACTAAACGGTATTTTTTATACACCGTCATGGCAAATAAGGCAATAAGTATCCCGATGGGTATCCAAAAGTAAATATTCATGTAAAGAAAAATTTTGGCAAATGAACATAAAATTTTTCATCTTAAATAATATCCGAAAAAAAAGATGAGAAAATTCAGTTAATTATTTAAAGTAAACCCGGGTTATTCCGGCACCTCCCAAATGCAACGGAGCATCTTCAAAATGCTGAATTTCATCCCGGTTGCTTAAGTAATCACGGATATGTTCACGCAAAACACCGTAGCCTTTTCCGTGCAGAACGCTCACTTCTTTAATGCTCAATAAAATAGCTTCGTCAAGATATTTCTGCAGCAGGTGTATTGCTTCGTCAGGCCGCTCGCCGCGCAGATCGATGCTCAATTCAAACCGGGTAGCTCTTTTATTGATCTCGCTGATCACCCCTGTAAAGCGGGCTCGCCTTTCCTGTCGGGCTGGCTTGTCTGCTTTCTCGATTTTATCCAGCGAGATTCTTAATTTTACATCATTTACATTGATGAGTGCTTCATCGCCTTCCACCATAATCAGTTCGCCGATGATGTCTGTATCCTTAACACTAACGTAATCACCTTCATTTATATCTGTTTTGCTTTCAGTAATCTTTTCTGCAGGTTTCTTGCCGGAAGCCGTTTTTGCTTTTTTCTCTGTGGCAACAACTTCCAGTTCTTTTTTCTTATTCTGAAGCTCTTTCCGTACAGCTTTTGTCTTTTCTTTATCAGCATGAGCTTCCTTTATCTCCCGGATAGTTCGTTCTATGGCTTTATTTGAATCGGCAATAATATCCATTGCTTTCTGCTGTGCTTCCCGGATGATTTGCTTTTTTGATTTATTGAGGTCGCTGACCAGACTCGTGTATTTTTCTACCAGTTCCGACAGAGTTTCATCAGCCGACTGGAGTTGCTTCTGTTTTTTGTCAAGCTCCAGCTTATCTGTTTCCAGTTGCAGCAGATGTTGGTCGAAACGTACGTGCTTTCCCCCGCTTTTCTTTTTGGCCTGTTGCAGAACCTGTGCCGGAAAACCGATTTTCTTAGCTATTTCAAAGGCATATGAACTACCCGGTTTTCCGGTTTTTAATAAATAAAGAGGACGCATCTGTTTTGAGTCGAAAAGCATCGCCCCGTTTTGGATTCCTTCCAGTTTTTCGGCAGCCAGTTTCAGGTTGGAATAGTGTGTGGTGATAATTCCGTAAGCTTGTTTCCGGTTTATTTGTTCCAGGGTTGCTTCGGCAATCGAAGCACCGAGCTGGGGTTCAGTACCCGTCCCGAATTCATCAATAAGCAAAAGGGTGTCGCGGTTGGCGTGCTGCAGAAAAAATTTCATGTTCAGCAGGTGCGAACTATAGGTGCTCAGGTCATTCTCGAGTGATTGCTCATCGCCGATATCAATAAACAACCTCGCAAACAGCCTGAATTCGCTGTTAGGAGATGCCGGTACGGGTAATCCGCATTGCAGCATGTACTGTAGCAATCCGATGGTTTTTAAACAAACCGATTTTCCGCCGGCATTAGGGCCGGAAATGATCAGTATCCTGTTCCGGGCATCCAGCGATAGATCAAGAGGAACGACTTCTTTATTTTGCACCTGGTGTGCAAGGTATAAAAGTGGATGAACCGCCTGAATGATTGTGAGTACGGGCTCGTCGGCAACAACCGGGCACTGGGCGTTGATACGCATGGCAAGCAGCGCTTTGGCACGAATAAAATCGATCATACCCAGAAAACGGTAGGCGTTTGTCAGGTTGTCAATGTGGGGCCTGAGTTTGTCTGAAAACAAGGTGAGGATCTTAATAATCTCCCGCTTCTCATCGTTTTCCAACTCTCTGATCTGGTTGTTGGCTTCAAAGGAAGCAGACGGCTCGACGAAAACGGTCTGTCCTGTAGCCGACTCATCATGGATGAAACCGCCAATACTCCGTTTCTCAGATGCTTTCAAAGGGATTACCTGGCGACCGTTCCGTATGGTGATTTCGGCATTCTCCGGTATTAAACCTGCTTTTTGAGCATGGTCAAAGGCTTTTTTTGTTTCCCGGTTTACCTGCCGTAGTTTTTGCTTAATGCTGGCTCTTATTTCAGAAAGTCTGGATGAAGCATTGTCTTTTATCCGGCCTTTGTCATCCATGATCTTTTCAGCTTCAACCAGGATATTTCCGGGAAACTCGAACTGTTCCGTTAATTTCTTTAGCTCAGTATATTTTTCCGGTTCCGTATGGTGGAAATAAGATAAAATCTCCTGAATAATTCTTAACGAACTTTTAAGATCGAACAAAGCCTCGGGGGCAATGTAACTGCCGGGTGTTTTGATGCGGGACAATTCTTCCCTCAGGTCGAAATAATCCTGCCCCGGAAATGGCTTTCCGACGGACAGAATTTCCATAAATTCGGAGGTCTGGTCAAGTAATCTGTTAACAACATCATAACGGGAAGTGAAGCGTATCTTCTCCACAAACTGAATACCCATATCGCTGATGCAATATGACTTCAGGAGTTCTTTGATTTGGTCGAATCCTATTTTTTGTTCAAAGTTTTGCGGATAGATCATACGGCAAAGTTAGGTAGAATAGAGCTACGAGTAAATATTTTGGCCGGGATACGAAAAAAGGATGATTGCTCACCCTTTTCTCATATGTTTTAGAACTCTTCGGCGTGAATTTGCCCGGGTTCTTTCCTCTTATGGTCTTTAAACCCGTCTTTAAAGAGTAATTCTTTCATTCCGTCTACCATCCGCGGGTTGCCGCATAAAAAGATATCGGTATTATCAGGCATGGGTTTGAATCCCCATTTCTTTTCAACCACTCCATCTTCCCAGATATCTCCAATGAATCTTGTGTCACCCTGCCATCCGGGAGGTTCTTTATCCACTTCGGTAATAGTCGGATAGTATCCGAACCTGTCAAACATATTGTCCAGCAGTTTTAACTCCGATGAGTAACCCAAATCCCAGCTATTGGAAGCTCCGTGAATGACCATGATATTGCCTTTTCTTTTCAGGGCGTTTGAACGGAGCATGCTCATGTATGGTGCCACACCTGTTCCGGTAGCGATCAGGATGATATTTCTGTCTTCATCGATTTCGTCAAGTGTAAACATCCCGACAGCTTTTTTACCCATCCATATTTTGTCACCGATCTGGCGGCTGAATATACGCGGCGTCAGTTGACCGGAGTGTACCAGTGTAATATAAAACTCGATCACTTCATCATTGGATGAAGAAGCAATGGAATAAGCGCGTTTAATTAACTTCTCAGGTTTAGGTGGTGTATGTTCTTCGGTAGCTTCTTTGCAACGTTCCGTGTCGGGTGGTAAGGCCAGTGCAACAAATTGTCCCGATGCAAACTCGGGGAATTCCCATCCAATAGGCTTTACCCTGATGATTTTCATGATCGGGGAAACCTGCACCGACTGGGTGATAATACAGTTTAATTCTTTATGAAGATCTTCCATAGTTTTCATTTAAAATTAGGCTGCAAAAATACAAATAATCGCCATGTACCGCTATTATGTTTTGATATTTGCATAATTTTGGTTTTTGCTTCCGTATTCAGGTTAAAAAGGAATTCTTCGGATTTGAATTTTAGCACTTGTAATGTTTTACCGGGAAAGTAAAAAAGGGTAAATAAAGTGTTTTAAAAACATTGAAACCTCTTCTATGACAGATCAACCAAACCGCCGATCATACACCTCGGCATTTATCAGCCTGACCTTCTTGTTTTTTATGTGGGGATTTATGACGGTGCTCAATGATATTCTGATCCCATACATGAAAGGTGTTTTTGAGCTGAACCACACCCGGTCAATGTTGATCCAGTTTGCTTTCTTCGGAGCTTATTTTATCGGATCGGTAATTTACTTTGCCATTTCAGTTCTTCATGGCGATCCCATCAACAGGATTGGTTATAAAAAGGGGATTCTCTGGGGACTGTTAATTTCCGCTCTGGGTAGCCTGCTTTTTTACCCGGCAGCTGAATTTCATATGTATGGCTTTTTTCTGTCGGCACTTTTTGTTCTGGGGCTTGGCTTTACATTGTTGCAAATTGCCGCCAATCCGTACGCAGCTATTCTGGGGCCAGAAAAATCGGCGTCAGCACGGCTGAACCTGGCACAGGGGTTTAACTCGCTGGGAACGACCATCGGCCCGGTTATCGGCGGGTTTCTCATTTTTAAATATTTCGGTGATGCCACAGGGTCGGACGCGGTAAAAATACCGTATCTGTTTTTTGCTCTTGTTTTCCTGCTGATGGCCGGACTAATGAAGCTTACTAAGTTGCCTATGTTTACAAATCCTGAGGATTCGGTATCCGGATTCGGTGCGCTGAAATACCGCCAGCTGGTCTTCGGAATGATAGCGATTTTTATGTACGTGGGAGGAGAGGTGAGTATTGGCAGTATGATGATCAGCTACCTCGGACTGGATGAGATCGGTGGTCTGCCGGCAGCCGATGCCAGCAAGTATGTGGCGATTTACTGGGGCGGGCAGATGACAGGCCGGTTTCTGGGAGCGATTTCTTTAAGTAAAATGAAAAATGTACTGTTGAAATATGCCGGAATGTTTCTGATACCCGTGATTGCTTTTGTAGCGATTATTCTGTCAACGGATATAATGACGGCCGGTATTTATGCACTGTTCCTGCTAATCAATCTGGCAGCCTTTTTCTTTGGGAAGTCAATGCCTAACAGAACTCTTTACCTGTTTGCCGCTGTGAATATTGTTTTACTGGTTGTTGCTTTATCTAATTCGGGAACTGTTGCAATGTGGTCGATAATAGCTATGGGTTTGTTTAACTCCATTATGTGGTCAAATATCTTTACGCTGGCTATTGCCGGACTGGGGAAATATACCAGCCAGGGTTCATCGCTGTTGGTTATGATGATCCTCGGTGGGGCAATACTTCCTGTATTTATGGGTCTGGTTGCTGACACGTATGGGGTGCACGCCTCATTTATCGTTCCTGTATTCAGCTATATTTATATTGCTTTTTATGGGCTGAATGGTTATAAACCAAAGTTTAAAGAATAATAAAGTGGCCGTTACATCATAGCGGAATAAAAAAATAAAGACATGCTTAACAGAAGAAAATTTTTAGAAAAATTATCGGCAGCAGGGGTACTTACCTTGTTGCCAGAGGTTGTAAAGTCAGTACCGGTTCCGGCAGGAATAACTGACGATAATATAGCTGCTCCTGCTGTTATTTCCACCTGGAGCCATGGTATTCCGGCCAACAAAAAAGCTATGGAAGTGATGCAAATGGGTGGCAGTGTTGTGGATGCCGTGGAACAAGCGGTTATGATCCCTGAAGCTGATCCGATGAACAGGAGTGTAGGACTTGGAGGTACACCCGACAGGGATGGTCATGTTACTCTGGATGCTTCCATCATGGGACCTGACGGCAACGCAGGCTCTGTATGTTTTCTTGAGCATATCATTCACCCCATTTCGGTGGCGCGCTTGGTAATGGAAAAAACACCCCATGTGATGCTGGCGGGAGAAGGAGCGTTACAGTTTGCCCTGGAAAACGGATTTGAAGAACAGAATCTGTTAACACCTGAAACAGAAAAAGCATGGAAAGAATGGCTGAAGGAATCTGATTATAACCCTGAGGTCAACTGGGAGGATAAACCGAATGAATTTCACGATACGATTGGTTTGTTGGCCATGGACAAAAACGGTGATATGGCCGGTGCCTGTACCACCAGCGGGCTGGGTTACAAAATACGGGGCAGGGTAGGAGACTCCCCTATTATTGGTGCCGGATTATTTGTTGATAACGAAATAGGCGGCGCTACGGCTACGGGTATGGGTGAGCTGGTAATGAAAACTTTAGGATCATTTTTGGTAGTGGAACTAATGCGCCAGGGAAGAAGTCCGCAACAAGCGTGCAAAGAGGCTGTTGAACGGATCGTACAGAAAGTGCCGGAAAATAAAATCAGACAGGTGGGTTTTATTGCCATGAACAAAAGAGGTGAAACCGGCGCTTTTTGCTTGCAACCGGGGTTTAATTATGCCGTACATCAAAAAGGGGAAAATAAGATGATTGATAGCAGGTCTTATTATTAAACTTTTCGTTAACAATTTATATCGTCAAACTTAAAGAATACTCCAAAGTTTTTATCATTGGGAATTTCTTCATCTCTTTTGCGTAGCTCTTCAATACACAATGCTATTGCTTCTCTGGCCATTTAAATAACCTATTCCACATTGTCACTCCTGGAAGTGATGGGGCTTTTGCAGTTTATCTCACATCGATATCTTGAAAATCAATATTTTATAAATATGATTTATCGTCTGTAGATGTTTTATTTGATACAAAAAACAAAAACAAATATTATCTTAAAAAGCTGCATTATTTATGTGCCGTCGCTGTTTATCGGAAGTGTTAATTTATACATCTTTATCACCTCATCATCATCATTTGATAGGTTTTTAACCTGATCATAATCAAGTACATCAATAACCTCTTCTTTTTGTTCCACATTAGGCCAGATAGGAGTGTATTGTATGGTAAATATAAAAGATATGACATCTTTTTTGTTTTCCAGTGAATACATTTGTGGTTCAGGTGTAAAGATCCCATGATTGTTCGGTTCAATATTGGCAATGTATGTTCCATAATAGGTTCCCTGGCAACGTTTCTTGTAAATTTTAAACTCTATCTCATCTTCAAATGGCAAGCCGTCTTTGTATTTTACTTCCAAAGAAATTGAAAATTCTTTTGTAATAACCGGCATTTTGGTTTCGTCGCAATCTCCACTTAAATCAAAAAAATCTGTACATGAAGTGAATGCGATAAGCGTAACGATGCTTACAATCAGCAATAAAACAGTCAGGTACTTTTTCATTTTATTAGTTTTTAGTTAGTAATATTGGAATTTAGCAAATTGTATTTTGCCTTCTGTTTCTGTTTTAGTAATAGAAATGAACAGTTTTTTCCCTGATAGTGATACTTTTTTTAATACTCGAAATATACATCATTTTCAGGCATTTTACAAGAAAAAAGTGTATTGTTTTCCGTAATTAGATTTGCTTTTTGACAGAAAGGAAATTTCTATTAATCTTGCATAATAAAACCAACACCTATGAAATTGAAACCAATTTTAATATCTGCTGTACTGGTGGTTTTGCTGATCGCAGTATCCGGAAGCTTAAACGGCCAAAACAGCGAGCCTGCTGTCATCCCCGTTCCCATTGAAATGAAAGTGAAACAGGGAAAATTTGTTCTGAACGAAAATACAAGGATAGTTTTTCCTGATAATGAAGACGGGTGTCGGGTGGCAGAATACTTCGCTAACTGGATTGAAAAACCCACAGGAATTCATCTGAAAGAAGGAAATAAAAATAACAACAGCAACGCCATCGTTTTTCATATCGTTCAGGATGATCGGCTTGGGGAGGAAGGATACCTGTTGGATGTTCAGCCGGAAAAAGTCCTTGTTTCTGCTAACGGGCCTGCAGGACTGTTTTACGGAGTTCAAACCATTTTTCAATTGCTGCCTCCCCAGATTTACAGCCCTGAAAAGATAGAAGGAGTTTCGTGGAACATGCCGGCCGTTTCGATCTACGATAAACCACGGTTCGCATGGCGGGGTATGCATCTGGATGTGTCACGTCATTTCTTTCCGAAAGAATTCATCAAAACATACATCGATCTGATTGCTATGCATAAAATGAATGTCTTTCACTGGCATTTAACGGATGACAACGGCTGGCGAATCGAAATAAAGAAATATCCGAAACTTACCAGTGTAAGTGCCTGGCGTGTTGACCGTGAAGACCAGACCTGGCGGGAGGTAACGCCTCCGAAACCGGGAGAAAAGGCCACTTACGGAGGGTTTTATACACAGGAAGATATCCGCGAGATTGTTAAATATGCGTCAGAACGGCAGGTGATGATTTTGCCCGAAATAGAGATGCCGGGACATACCAGTGAGGTGTTTGCTGCTTATCCTTCCTTATCTTGTTCGGGTAAAAAGATGTATGTCAGGCCGGGAAGTTACTGGCCGAACGAAGATATTTTTTGTGCCGGAAACGACAGCGTATTTGTTTTTCTGGAAGATGTGCTCGATGAGGTGATGGAATTATTCCCGGGTCCGTATATCCATATCGGTGGGGATGAGGCGGATAAGACCAACTGGAAGAAATGTCCGAAATGCCGGCAGCGGATGAAGGATGAACACCTGAATAATGAAGATGAACTGCAAAGCTGGTTTATTAAACGTATGGAAAATTATTTGGTAGCGCACGGAAAAAAACTGATTGGCTGGGATGAGATACTGGAGGGCGGACTGGCACCGGAAGCCACCGTGATGTCGTGGCGTGGTATTGCCGGAGGTGTTGCATCAGCCAGACAGGGCCACGATGCTGTCATGTCTCCGGGTACGCATTGCTATTTTGATCACTATCAGGCTGATCCGGAATTTGAGCCTGAAGCCATTGGCGGATTTACGACACTCAAAAAAGTTTATTCGTATGAGCCTGTACCGGAAGAATTGACCCCTGATGAGGCCAGGCATATTCTCGGAGCACAGGGTAATGTGTGGACCGAATTTATACCTGCGCCGGAACATGCCGAGTATATGGCCGTTCCCCGCATGACGGCCCTGGCCGAGGTTGTCTGGAGCCCCGATTCCAAAAGAAACTGGGAAGATTTTAGGGAACGTTTGAATACACAATTTGAACGGTTCGACTATATGGGGATAAATTATTCCAGAGGTTCCTGGAAAGTAAATATTTTGCCTGAGGTTTCTGAAGACGGAAAACAATATACCATTGTGTTTCAGACCGAACAACCGGGTTATCCGGTTTATTATACGCTGGACGGGTCCGACCCCGACACAACTTCTTTACTTTACATAGAGCCCATTGTGATCGACACCTCTGTAATCATTAAAACCGGAATCTTCGATCATGGAGAACTGAAAGAAAAATATGCGGAAAAATCCATCATTTTCCATAAGGCTTTGGGCAAAAAAACAAAACTGGAAGTGCAGCCTGTAAAAAAATACAGTGGCAAAGGTGCACAAACTCTGGTGGACGGCATGACCGGATCCGCCAGGTATAATGACGGTTACTGGCTGGGTTTTGACGGTACCGATCTTGATTTTACGGTGGATATGGAAGAAGAGGTGCCTGTACAACAGGTAACGGTGAACTTTTATCAGAGGCAGAGCTTCTGGATTTTTATGCCTGTGGAGGTAATCATACAAGTGCTGGATGAAAGCGGAAAAATAGCAGCATCGCAAACTGTTTTGCCGAAGACTGATCCCAAATCTGAAGAAACGGTGATCGAAGCTTTTAAAGTAAAGTTTGATCATGTGAAAGGACAATATGTAAGGGTTGTAGGTAAAAACTGCGGAAATTGCCCTGCCTGGCATAAAGGAGCTGGAGATACTTGCTGGATTTTTTCCGATGAGGTGATTGTTAAATAAAGAATAGTTTCAAGTAATTAGTCATGACTTTCTTCGTTATTTCAAAAGTTATACACAATACTAACCGATGAACAAAATATTTTATCTCCTGCCTTTTTTACTCCTGATTACAGCTTGCAGTAAAAACAATCAGAAAGAACCTGTAGATTATGTCAATCCTTTCATCGGAACCGATGGTCATGGTCATACCTATCCCGGTGCAACGGTGCCATTCGGGATGGTGCAACTCAGCCCCGACACGCGGAAAGACAGTTGGGATGGCTGTTCGGGTTATCATTATTCTGACAGCGTGGTTTTCGGATTCAGCCACACACACCTGAGCGGGACGGGTATCGGAGATTATGGCGATATAAGGATCATGCCGGTGACCGGATTATTGAAAACGGAACCGGGAACAGCGACACAACCTGATTCGGGTTACGCTTCCCGCTTCGCGCACGATATGGAAAAAGCCAGTCCTGGATATTATGCCATTTATCTTCAGGACTATGATATTTATGTGGGTTTGACAGCTACAGAACATGCTGGCTTGCATCAATATTTGTTTCCGGCTGCCGAGGAAGCTTATATCATTCTTGATTTGAAAGAAAGTGTTACCTCCGAAGAAATTATTAATTCGAAGATCGTTATATTGAGCGATCATGAGGTGGCAGGCTTCAGAAGGACAGATGGATGGGCTGATGATCATTATGTGTATTTCTATGCCGAATTCTCTAAACCGTTTACTTCATACGGTATCGTGAAAAACGGAGTGCGTAAGCCTGGTCTGAAGTCGGCAAAAGGAGATAACCTGAAAGCCTATTTTGCTTTTTCGTTTGATGCCCGCGAAAAGGTTTTTGTAAAAGTGGGTGTCTCGGCTGTGAATGTGGATGGTGCAAAAAACAACCTGCATTCGGAAATTCCCGGCTGGAGTTTTAGCAGGGTTAAAAGAGAGGCCGAAAGTAAATGGAAAAAGCAGTTGGAAAAAATCCATGTTGGCGGTGGAACTGATGAACAACAAGAAATATTTTACACGGCAATGTATCATACGATGCTGGCGCCTAACCTGTATTCGGATGTGGATGGGCGCTACCGTGGACACGACATGAAAATACACAAAGACAGGAAAAACAAGCGCTACACGGTTTTTTCTCTTTGGGATACCTTCAGAACATTACATCCACTGTTTGCGATCATCGAACGCCAACGGACCAGCGAATTTATCCAAACAATGCTCGATATGTACCGGCACGACGGCTTGCTCCCGGTATGGGAACTGGCAGCTAATGAAACTAACTGTATGATCGGATATCATTCTGTTTCTGTAATTCTTGATGCGTATATAAAAGGTATTCGGGATTTTGACACAACCGAAGCCTTAGAGGCAATGCAGGCTACAGCCAACGCACACAGGTTCGGGCTGGATGTATACCAAAGTAAAGGATATATCCCTGCTGATAAAGAAGGATCTTCCGTGTCAAAAACATTGGAATATGCTTACAACGACTGGTGCATAGCTCAAATGGCGCAATTACAGAACAATGAAAAAGCGTACGCGGAGTTTATCCGGAGAGCCCAGTATTACAAAAATTTGTACGATAAGGAAACCGGATTTTTTCGGGGTAAAAGTAATGGGTGTTTTGTCACACCCTTTAACCCGGCCGAAGTGAATTTCATGCTTACCGAAGCGAATACATGGCAGTACAATTTCTTTGTACCGCAGGATATCAATACACATATCGAATTGCTGGGCGGTGATGAAGCTTACGACAAAAAGCTGGACGAATTGTTCACTTCTGAAGCGGAACTTACAGGCCGGCACCAATCGGATATTACCGGCCTGATCGGCCAGTATGCTCATGGAAACGAGCCCAGCCATAACATGGCTTATCTGTATAATTACATAGGAAAACCCTGGAAAACCCAGTGTTTGGTACGACAAATATTGGATGAACAATACAGCAGTGCACCGGATGGGTTGTGTGGTAACGAAGACTGCGGACAGTTATCGGCGTGGTATGTGATGAGTGCCATGGGGTTTTATCCCGTTACGCCCGGTAGCGATATGTATGTACTGGGAACTCCGTTGTTCGATACGATGAAAATTAAACTGGAAAACGGCAAAGTTTTTGAAGTGCGTGCCAGAGGAGCTTCTGAAAATAATATTTACATCCATGAGGTAACTTACAACGGCGAATCCTGGACTAAATCATACATTACACATGATATGATTATGCAGGGTGGTGTGTTGCAACTGGTGATGGGTAAAGAACCTAAGAAGTCATGGGGACTTGTACCCGCCAATCGTCCGGTGCAGAGAATAGAAGACCATTTGATCACACCGGTTCCATACTTCGTCGCAGCTTCCAAAACGTTTGAAGATGAAATGGACATCGGCTTGGCCTGCATTGATGAAGAAGCAAAATTGTGGTGGGCGCAGGCAGGCAGAAAAAAAACCGGATTTGTAAAGTATGAACAACCTGTTGCGATCACATCGGTAAACAGGTACGTGGCCTATGCTGAAAAGGATGGACAGAAAAGTTTTGAAGAACAGGCCGAATTTGTCAAAATGCCCGCCGGAAGAACCGTAAAAGTAACCTATCCGTACAGTCTGCAATATACAGCTGGCGGCGACAGAGCACTCATCAATACGCTGCGCGGAAATAAAGAATTTATGACGGGTAACTGGCAGGGCTACTGGGGTGTTGATCTGGACGCCGTTGTTGACCTGGGGAAAGAGCTATATGTACGCAAAGTCGGTGCCGGTTTTTTGCAGGATCAGAATTCGTGGATCTTTATGCCCGAATGGGTAAGCTTTGAAGCTTCAGTTGACAGTGTACATTTTAAAGAACTGGGTACGGTTAACAACACGATCAATGCGAAAAAAGACGGTGGCATTACCAAAGATTTTGTATTGCGTATTCCCAAACAGAAAATCAGGTATTTAAGGGTTATTGCTAAAAACAGGGGTGTTTGTCCTGCCTGGCATACAGGGGCCGGTGAACCTGCCTGGATATTTGCAGATGAGATTTGGGTGGAATAATTTCCATTTCATTCGTTTACAACACTGGTTTATGTTTGCAACTTAAATCCATAAACCATTTAATGCCTTTGATTTTCATAAAAGCAAACTGGGCTGTCAGATGTAAATTTTGTTTGATCTGTAGTCTTAAGATACTATGACTTAAGCCAGGGGAGAGCGGAGGGTAAATAAAAAGGCCACCCAATCATGTGGCCTTCGTAGACTTTTTATAATGGACTTATTTCATTGGATATTTTTTAAATATCTCATTCGACTTCATCAGTATGTCCACATACTGGGCACGCCGGTATGCAAAAGGATCATCGATGTTTTTGCGCGACAGTTTACCTCTGAAATCATCCATGTTTTCATACTGGTTATTGGCCATCCATATCTCCATATCTTCCAACATCTTGGTGATTTGTTCGGGTCCGTGCTTGTACACGGTGCTCACAATCTGTACAGCGTTGGCGCCGGCAAGGATCATTTTGATGGCATCATCGCCTGTAAAAATGCCTCTGCTGGCACAAATATCTGCGTTCAACTCTCCGTAAAGTAATCCAATATATCTGAGAGGGAGCCTGCTGTCGAACTCGGAGCTCAGGTTATACGGGAAAAACATTTCCTGTGTATCTACATTGATATCGGGCTGAAATAATTTGTTGAACAGCACAAATCCGTCTAATCCCCTTTTGTCCATTTCATTGAACGTATATAACGGATTGGTATAAAACGGACTCAATTTAACACTGACAGGGATACTTACAATTTTCTTAACACCTTCAATAATATCAAATTCTTCGTTAAGAATAGCGCGACCTTCCAGCTCAAAATCTTTCGGATTGTTGTAAAGGTTAAGTTCCAGAGCATCGGCGCCTGCATCTTCAAACTTTTTGGCATATTCATTCCATGTATCAAACCGAACAGCATTCAGGCTGGCGATTAGTGGAATATTTAGAGCTTCTTTCGCCTCTTTGAAATGCATCAGGAACTCTTCCGGCCCTGCTTCATAAATATCCTTCGGAAACAAAGAGGTCATTTCGGCATGACGTTCGTCGTAACCGGTCATCTCCTCTTCCAGCATAAAATTCTCGAGGTGTATCTGTTCTTCGAAAAGCGATTTGTAAACAATGGCAGCTGCTCCTGCTTCCTCCAGTTTTTTTAACATACCGATGTCAGTTACCAGGTTGCTGGCTCCAATGATAAGCGGATTTTTCAATTCCAATCCCAGGTATTTTGTTTTCAGGCTCATAGTTCTATCTTGTTTAAATTTATTGCAATCGTTTGCGGCTATAAAATTAAGATAAAAAAAGGGGATATGGCGCCCCTTTAATCTAAATTCGTTTTAAATTGTTGCGCATATAATATTTGTCCTGTTATTCGGTTCTTAAGAAAGTTTAAATGAGTATTTTCGCAAATAATTTTTGAAATATAGCTTTTAAAGATAAATATTATGAATAAAAAGAAGAGATTCATTACATGTGACGGTAACTACGCAGCTGCTCACGTAGCCTATATGTTCAGCGAGGTTGCAGCTATCTATCCCATCACCCCTTCTTCAACCATGGCTGAGTATGTAGACGAATGGTCAGCTTACGGGAGGAAGAATATATTTAATGAAACGGTAAAAGTTGTGGAGATGCAGTCGGAGGGTGGCGCTTCAGGTGCTGTACACGGTTCGCTACAGTCGGGTGCTTTAACAACTACGTTCACAGCATCGCAGGGATTGCTTTTGATGATCCCGAACATGTATAAAATTTCAGGCGAGCTTTTACCCGCCGTATTTCACGTAAGTGCCCGGAGTCTGGCAGCACAGGCGTTGTCTATTTTTGGCGACCACAGTGATGTGATGAGTGCCCGTCAGACAGGTTTTGCCTTTCTGGCAACAGGCAGTGTACAGGAAATTATGGACATTGCCCCGATTGCTCACTTCGTCTCTTTACGTACACGAATCCCCTTCGTACATTTCTTTGACGGGTTCCGTACTTCACATGAAATTCAGAAAGTAGAGCACTTTGAGCATGAAGATCTGAATCACTTATTTCCCTGGGAAGATGTACAGAAATTCAGAGATAATGCATTAAATCCTGAAAATCCCGTTACACGCGGAACAGCACAGAATCCTGATATTTATTTCCAGGCACG
>Ga0136651_10000207_pt1 | contig 30924 bp, 28 predicted proteins | sample Mar14236cmmetaG_FD_94867 | JGI IMG/M metagenome (GOLD analysis project Ga0136651, IMG submission 94867) | Marine hydrothermal vent microbial communities from Guaymas Basin, Gulf of California to study Microbial Dark Matter (Phase II) - Marker... ... | reverse complement strand
GGTTTTACCAGCAGGTCCGCTAGTTTGGCCTGATGGAAATAATATACCAATATCACATGAGAAAACCCATCCAGATCCTTTAATCCCTCCTCAAAAGCCGGATCTACAACAACAGTACCTTTGACCCCCGCTGCTGACGCGGGTTGAATGGGCATACCCGTCAGCTCCTGATGAGGACTGTGAATCATACCAATCGTTTGAAAGATTATTTCATCTTTAGCCATAAAATCATCAGCTCCTCATGCCGCCAATTGGGTGATCAATCTGACCCCTGCCTTATGAACCTGGCGGAAATTAGCGCCCTGTCCCAGGGCAGACAAAACGGCTGGAATATCATCGATGATGGATCCCGCCAGCAAATTAACACCGAACTCCGCCATTACAGGACTTAATGGTGTTGATGGTCCCAGAACCAGAACATAGGCATCCGGTTTACACAGGGCCAATAGACTAGGCAGGGTATGGTTAATAAAGGTCATGCCTGTGATGGCAACCAGATCCGCATCCGGGAGCACATCAGGGGCAGCGGAGGCAGGCAGATCCTGTCCCGATGGGTTAAGATCCAAAACAGAAAAATCCTCCAGCTCTGTCCTGAGGTGATCTGCAAATGGGAAATGCCCGATCAAAACTACCTTTTTCCCCCGGCCATGTTCCAGGATGGCTTCATCCGCATTCTGATCCACCCAGCGGGGGGGGTCTTGGGGAATTAAGGCGTTGATAGCCGCGCAGCCGACACTGCGCCTGAGGGGAATATCCGAATTGATCCAATCTGCCAATTCCAAGGCTGGAAGGGATGCCAGATGACCGGGATCCGGTATAGTGGGCTCCCCGGTATGATTGTGGTCCACCTCCAATGTGGAAGCCAGACCACACTGAAGCCCACTGGATTTTTCCACTACTACCGCTGTCCAATGTAAACCGATCCTTACCTCACGAACCGGATTATCAGGCAGCTTTTTAATGATACTGGAATACATATTCACCTACTATTATGTGATTTATTTGATTTAATCAATTATAATCCTCCCGGAACTAATTCCGTGGAGTAACGTATATGTAAATGGTGCAGAATCTTCCTCTGGGAAGAGAGGAAAATAAGTACATCAAACTCTTCAAAGGAGTTTGACCAAAATACCCCCTCACGGTATAATGTCTCGTCGGTATTTGAGAATGAACTTTGAAGGAGTCACAAGAAGATGCCAAAACGGACCTATCAACCGAAAATCAGGCGCCGGGCCCGTGTTCACGGGTTCAGAGCTCGTATGAAAACCAAAGGCGGACAAGACGTATTGAAGCGGCGCCGCCTGAAAGGTCGCTATCAGCTTGCTCATACTAAAAACAATCACGTCAAGAACGTTAACTGGAATAGTTAACCCTGGCATGACCAGGTTCCCGTGGAACGGAGATTTCGCCTAACAAGTTCAATTGAGATCCAGCGGGTGCGGCGATCAGGAAAATCCTTCGCCCATCCGCTTCTCGTTTTGATATTACAAGCTGGGAACGATCCAATTTCCCGGTTTGCAGTCACAGCAGGTACATCCATCGGTAATGCAGTTCAAAGGAACCGGGCCAAGCGTTTGCTCCGGGCAGCATTAAGGGAAGTGATAGCTGATTTCCCTCCCGGATACAACGGGATTCTTATCGCCCGAAAACCGCTGGTGGACGCTAACTTCAGCCAAACAAGCGCGGCGCTGAAATCCCTGCTGAACCAGGCCGGAATCGCTTCCAGCAATAATAATGGATAACCAGATCATTTTGGAACACCCAGAACACATTCATCCTACTCAGGATCCGCTGTTAAAGGATCTTGAAGTGTCAGTTTGGACGATTCTCCGTTTTCCTATTCTGGCGCTTATCCAACTTTATCAACAAACCCTTTCCAAGGCTCTGCCAGGGAACACCTGCCGATTTTATCCCAGCTGTTCTCACTATACTTATCAGTCTATTTATAAGTATGGCGTCCTGCGGGGAGGATTAATGGGAACATGGCGTATTTTGCGCTGTAATCCTTTTTCAAAGGGTGGATTTGACCCTGTTAAATAGATCAAGTATTAAAAGAAAACTATGATAAAAAATAAAAAAAATCTATTCATTATTATCCTGGCAGTTGTCGCACTCACCCTGGGTGCCTGTTCTGGACGTCGCGTTGTTGCGACCGGCTGGTCTGGCATCACTGTCAATGAGGAAACGGTATATTTCTCCTACGGACCTCATGCGTACGCGCTTAACCTCAAGAACGGCGCCCAGCAGTGGCAGTTCCCGGCTGAACCGATCAACGGTGTTGATTTTTATGCCGCACCGGTACTGGCAGATAAAAACAGCCAGCTGCTCGTTGCTGGTTATGACAGCGTTTTATACAGCGTGAACCCGGCCAATGGATCAGAAAACTGGTCTTTCGGGGCTGCTGAAAATCGTTATGTCGCACCTCCTCTGGCTACTGAGGAAGGGATCTTCGCGGCCAATTCAGATAACAGCCTTTACGCATTGGATTTTGACGGTCTGCTTCAATGGGAATTTGCAACCGAGGATCCCCTTTGGGCTTCACCCATCTGGTCTGAAAATTGCGGCTGCATCTACCAGGCATCCATGGATCACTACCTATACGCCATCAACCCGGAAAACGGAAAATTGATCTGGAAGTCTGAGGATCTGGGCGGCCCGATCGTCAATAATCCTTCCATTTCTGAGGACGGCTTGATCGTGCTTGCTACTTTCAATAACGAAATCATTGCGATCGATGAAGAAAGCCATCAAGTTGAATGGCGATTTCAAACTTCAGACTGGGCCTGGGCCACACCTGTGATCGATGGTGATCAGGTATATGCCAGCGACATTTCAGGCACTTTTTACACCCTTGACCTGCAGAGCGGCGAAACTCTCTGGCAGCTCCAGCCAGGCGGAGGGATCTACTCCTCTCCGTTGGTGCAAGGTGGGATGATTTACTTCTCAACTGATACTAGCAGTCTGGTAGCGGTCAGCCAGGAAGGTGTTGTCCAGCGCAATCAACCCATAGAAGGGAAATTGTACGCCAGCCCTGTCGGTGCGGGAGATAAAGTGCTCCTGGCACCTTCAGAATCGGAGTATTTCCTCCTAGCACTCAGAGAAAGCGGCGTACAGGTTTGGGGTTATCCCCAGCCCGAATAATCAGTATTAGTCAACAAGTTTTGACTTTAAAATCAAAAATAGGAAAAAACTATGTGGGATGCCTTTATTACCTTAATGATTAACGCGCTGCTCTTTATTTACAATCTGATCGGGCAGAACTTCGGCTGGGCCATCATTATCTTCACCGTACTGGTGAGAGTGGTGACTTATCCGCTGACCGCCAAACAAATGAAAAGCAGCAAAGCCATGCAAGATCTGCAAGGTTCCAAGGAATGGAATGACATGCAGACCAAGTATAAAAATGATAAGGAAGGTCTGGCTCAAAAGCAGATGGAGATTTATAAGGAGAAGGGCATCAGCCCCTTTGGTTCCTGCCTGCCCTTATTGGTCCAGTTCCCGATCATTATTGGTCTCTATCAGGCGATCATCCGGACCCTGGCGGTGACCCCGATCCAGCTGGTGAACCTGTCGAAACATATTAATGACGGCGCCAACCTGATTCCCATCAACAGCCAATTCTGGTGGATGGAACTCAGTGAACCGGAACGCTTGCCCATCCTGGGTGTCGCAGTTCCTGTCTTGGCCATCCTGGTTCTGATCAGCTCCTATATTCAGACTAAAATGGTCACCCCCACCGGCGGAGCAGGTGATAACGCCCAGGGCGCCCAAATGACCCAGGCAATGACCCTCTACATGCCCTTCTTTATGGGATACTTGGCGATGACTTTCGCCTCTGGCCTGGCGCTGTACTTCATCGCCACCAACCTGGCAACCATCGCTCAATACGTAATAACAGGACAGGCGAATTTTAAAAACATACTCCCTAAACTACCAAATTTTGGCCAACAAGGAAAATAAAGTAGGGAGATCACCGGAGAAGCCTTATGAAGAATAACCGTGCAACCCTGGAAGTTATCGCTCAGAACGTTGAAGAAGCCATTGAAAAGGGTTTATCGGATCTGGGTTTACCACGTGACGCAGTAGAGATCGATGTATTGGATGAGGGCGGATCCGGCATCCTGGGCTTTGGCTCTCGCCAGGCCCGTGTGCGTATTTCCATCCTGGGTGAAGGTGAAGGTGAAGATCAGGACCTGGAAGAGACTCAAACCCCCGTAAAGGAAGCGAACCCAGACGAAACGCTAAACATGGTTGAAGAAATCGTTTCCGAGCTGCTGGATAAAATGAACCTGGAAGCCACGGTGGAAGCCAGGTATGGAGAGAAGAGCGATAACCTGCCTCATACTCCCATTCTGGTAGATATCTCGGGCAATGATCTGAGTATATTGATCGGCCGGCGAGCAAAAACACTCAACGCACTGCAGTACATCACACGCCTGATCCTGGGAAAAGAACTCGAACACGGCATTCCTCTCAGCATTGACGTAGAAGGGTATCGCGAGCGAAGAGAACAGCAGGTTCGCCACTTGGCCCGCCGGGTTGCCGATCAGGTAGCCGATACCAAACGGGACCAAGCCCTGGAACCCATGCCACCAAATGAAAGGCGCTTTGCCCATCTGGAACTGCAGGATGAAACTCAGGTGTACACAGAGAGTGTTGGTCAGGAACCTTATCGGAAAGTTGTGATCCATCCTAGTAAGTAAATAATATATTTGATTTTCCGCCCCGGCATAAATACCGGGGCTAATGATCACACCCCCTTTCGGGGGTTTTTTTAACACAAACAAGAACCTCGGAGGGTAAACCTTTTCCTATATGTCATTCTGACCCTGAGCAGCGAGAAAGGAAAGAATCCACCAGACGAATCATGAACAAACACCTTGGGCCATTTTCATCATCTCGATCGCAAAGGTATAAATACCGGGGCTAATGATCACACCCCCTTTCGGGGGTTTTTTTATTGGCTATATTCCCCTATCAGGTATAATTCAGCCATGAATCGCCCAGTTCCTGATTACCTGATTTTTGGCCACATAACCCGGGATCTGGTGGAAGACGGTACTCGGTTAGGCGGGACAGCAATTTTCAGTTCAATTCTTGCCCGGCGATTAGGGCTGGAAGTTGCCCTGGTCACTGCATTTGATGCCGATCTTGATCTTAAAGCTCTGGACGGTATCCAGATCATCAATCAAAATGGGCCAGGAACTACGACCTTTAAAAATATATATGACTCATCAGGCAGGACACAATACTTACTGGAGAGAGCCAAGAACCTGGATATCTCCCGGATCCCAGACAGTTTCCGGATGGCAAAGATTGTTCACCTGGCGCCGGTCGCCAGAGAAATTCCACTCGAAGCCGGGAGAAGGTTCCCGCATTCTGCACTGGCTTATTCTCTGCAGGGATGGCTGCGGGATTGGGACGATTCTGGTTTAGTCCATCCAGATCCTTTACCAGATCTGGACCATGAACACCAGTTGGCCGGGATTGCTTTTTTGAGTATCGAGGACCTTGGTTTTGACAGATCAGGCTTGGATCCAATCCTGAATATATTTCCTGATCTTGTGCTCACAACTGGAAAAAAAGGAGCGGAGCTACATAACAAGGATTTAGTGCAGCTGGTTCCCGTGGAACCTGCCCGGGAAGTAGACCCAACCGGTGCAGGCGATATTTTTGCAGCAGCGTTTATAATAGCAAAGGCGATTCTGGGCAAATCTCACCAGGAGGCAGCTCGTTTCGCAAATGCCCTGGCGGGCATTTCAATTACCCGGCCAGGTAAAGATTGCATACCAACTGTAGAAGAAATTACTGAAGTACAAAAGGCTTATTAAAATTATGGGATTTATCTATACCATTGCTAATCAAAAAGGCGGCGTAGGAAAAACAACTTCAACCGTAAACCTGGGTGCTTTTCTGGCCCACTACGGAATGAACGTTCTTCTAGTGGATATCGATCCCCAATCTAACGCCACATCCTCGGTTGGTATTGATAAACAGGCGGTCAGGGGCGGAACATACCAGGCATTGCTCGAAGAAGGGAATATCCGGGACTATATCCTGCGTAATCCCAAGCTTAAATTATCCATTCTACCCGCCTCACCTGATCTGGCTGGTGCCGAAGTAGAGCTGGTGAATGAAGTTGGACGCGAAACCCTTCTTAAAAGAAAGCTGCTCCCCCTGGCAGAAGATTATGATTACATCCTGATTGACTGCCCTCCCTCCCTGGGTTTATTGACCCTGAATGGTTTGGTGGCAGCAGTCAACGGTATCCTGATCCCAGTTCAATGTGAGTATCTGGCAATGGAGGGGTTAGGAGATTTGATCGCTACCATCGAACGGGTTCGCCGGGTGATCTCTCCCGATCTGACCGTTCGGGGTGTGATCATGACCATGTTTGATTCCCGCACTAACCTGGCCAATGATGTGGTTGAAGAAGTGAAGAAACATTTTGATAACAAGGTCTTTGAATCCATTGTGCCCCGCAGCATCCGGCTGGCAGAAGCGCCCTCATACGGAGTCCCCATTTCTCTATATTCCCCTGGATCGATCGGGGCAAAAGCTTACCAAGAGCTGGCAAGAGAACTGCTGCTGGGAGATGGTCATCAACTACCTGCGGTATAATAGAAATTGCTAATCAACCACCCAAATAATGATATTTGTGAGTAAATAAAATCTATGGCAGCCAAACGACCCGGTCTCGGCAAAGGCCTTGACGCACTCATCCCATCCCATCCAGAAGGCGAAATCCTGGAAGAATTCGGCGGTGTATTGGAAGTTCCGCTGGGGTTGATCGCCGCCAATCCCCATCAGCCCAGGAGATCCTTTGACGAGGAAAAGCTCAAAGAACTGGCTGCCTCCATCAAAGAACACGGCATAATCCAACCCCTGGTGCTTTCCATCCAAGACGCGGATGAAGAACAGAAATATTCCCTGATCGCCGGTGAGCGGCGATTAAGGGCAGCCCACCTGGCAGGCCTGAAAACTGTACCAGCCGTCTTAAGGGAAGCAGACGGCCAGGATCACTTGCTGCTGGCATTGATCGAAAATGTACAGCGGGCAGACCTTAATCCACTTGAAACCGCTACCGCTTATCAGAGCCTGGCCATAGAATTTTCCCTTTCTCACGAGGAGATCGGTAAAAGGGTCGGGAAAAGCCGCACCGCCGTTACTAACACACTGCGGCTGCTGGATTTGCCTGATGTGGTCCAACAGGCAGTTCGGAAAAACCAGATCAGCATGGGTCATGCCCGGGCGCTGTTGGCCTTGCCTACCATTAAAGGGCAAAGCGCTGCCTTGCAAACAATCCTGACCCAGGATCTGAATGTACGCCAAACAGAATCACTAGTGACCCGGCTCAAGGGCACAAAAAAACCACGGCCGCCCAAAAATGATACTAAATCCCCCGAATTAAAAGCACTGGAAGAAGATCTGCAATCCGCTCTTGGAACCAAGGTACGCATCACCCGCTCCAAAAAAGGAGCCGGGACGATCACGGTCTCCTATTACACGGATGAAGAATTAAACACCCTGATGGATCAATTCTTGAAAAAATAGATTTTTCCATAAGTTCATCTACCGGAGATCGGAATGGAACCTTTAACCCTGATCAATGCCCGTATATTCACCATGGATGAAGGCTCTGCAGAGGTTTCCGGACTGGTCATCCAAGATGGCAGGATCAGCCATACACTTTCCGGCACAGAAGCGAAGGAATCCCCTACCCGGGGCAGCTGCCTGGATCTGGGCGGCAGGATCGTCCTGCCTGGATTAATTGATAGCCACCTGCATTTGCGGAAGTACTCTGAAACCCTGGATAAAATCAACTGCGAAACGGAAACCAAAGCAGATTGTTTGGCAAAAGTTCGGGAGAAAGCACTATCCCTCAATCCCGGGGAGTGGATCTTGGGACATGGATGGAATCACAACAACTGGCAGGAAGGATATGGAACTGCCGCCGAGCTGGATCAAGCCGCACCTGACCATCCGGTATATTTGACAGGAAAATCACTCCACGTTTCCTGGGCTAACTCCCGAGCGCTGTCATTAGCCGGGATCAATGAAAATACACAAGATCCTCCTGGTGGTGTCCTTCAGAGGGACCCTGATGGAAACCCAACCGGAATCTTCTTCGAAAATGCCGTAAAGCTTGTTGAAAGTGTCATTCCAATACCCTCAGCAGAAATGGCCGCTTCTTCTATTCTGAAAGCCCAGGAATCACTCTGGAAAATGGGCCTCACCGGAGTGCATGATTTTGATCGGGAGTTATGCATTCAGGCGCTGCACCTTTTAACTCAAGATGGTCTGCTCCACCTCCGAGTCCAGAAAAGCATCCCGAGCGGATACCTGGACCAGACTATCCAGCTGGGATACAAGACTGGCGAGGGAAATGACTGGCTGTGGTTTGGCGGCGTGAAAGAATTCATGGATGGCGCCCTGGGACCACAGACGGCAGCGATGCTGGCGCCCTATCAAGGCTCCGGAGAAACAGGAATGTTGTTAAAATCAGAAGATGAGATCATTCAACTGGGACGGAAAGCTGCCGATCACGGTATATCACTTTCCATTCACGCGATTGGAGACCTGGCAAACCGGACCCTGTTAAATGCCCTGGAAGATATCCGCTCTTACGAAAAGGAAATAGGGGTTGATCCTCTTCCTCACCGAATCGAACATGTCCAATTAATTGATCCAGCAGATCTGCCGCGGCTGGCCGAACTGGATATTATCGCCTCTATGCAGCCCACCCATGCCACCTCGGATATGGAAATGGCAGCCGCTTATTGGGGAGAGAGAACCTCCTGCGCCTATGCTCCCAAAGCCCAATTCGACCAGGGAGCCCAGGTGATCTTCGGAAGCGATGCCCCGGTCGAAAGCCCCAACCCATGGCTGGGAATACATGCGGCAGTGACAAGGCGGCGGGTTGATGGCGCTCCCGGACCAGACGGTTGGCACCCGGAAGAGCGAGTATCAGTTGATCAAGCCCTGGCAGCTTATACTAAAAATCCTGCCCGGGCAGCTGGGAGAAAAAAGTCACAGGGAAAACTTGCTTCAGGTTATTGGGCAGACTTGATCGTGTTGGATACAAATCCCTACAGCTGTCTCGCTGCTGAGCTACCAGGAATACAACCTCTGGGCACGATGGCAGCTGGAAAGTGGGTCTATCGTAATTTCTGATTTAAATGGTAATCATAAATTACTCATCAAGGATAAAACCAGTGTCCAAAAAAATCAGGATCTATATCTTCATTCTTCTCATCACAGCTCTGTTATTTCAAAGTACCACTCAAATCACTCCAGCCCAGGCCCAGAATTCAATTAAATTCTCTAAAACAGTGGTAGAAAATCATTTTCCGGATGAACTAATCTTCCGGGTCACAGTAACCAGCACCGGGGCAGATATCGTAAGCGCAAAATTCGCCTTCACATATGAAAATCTTTATGGCTCGAGGAGTTATACCAAGGATCCCATCGAGTTTAGTCCCGGCCCAACGGTTCACCTGGCGTATACATTGGATACCAGGGATCTCACTACCCCGCCCCTGATGACCTACCTCTATCATTGGGAAGTAGTGGATGCTGATGGAAATAAAGTCCACAACGAAGAAGTTCTTATAAGCTATGAGGATAATCGCTATAATTGGCAGGTTCTGGAAAACGATGATATAGGAGTCTGGTGGCATGACAGGCCAGAATCCTTCGGGCAGACAATCTTTGATATCGCAGCAGACGCGGTCTCTTTTCAGAAGGAGTTATTCCAGGCTGAACTGGATTTCCAGACAAAGATCATGATCTCCAATACCGAAGAAGAGTTCAATTCCTGGCATCACATTGGGCATGATTGGATCGGGGGACAAACCTTCAGTAATTTTGGCATCACAAACCAGATCGTGGAAGGAGAGTATTATCAAGATGTCTGGTTGAACGGTGTTATACCTCATGAGATCTCACACATTTTCTTTAACCATGTGGTATACAACCCTACAGTATCCGTCCCGGTCTGGATCAATGAAGGCGTGGCTCAATATAATGAATTCATCACTCATGAATGGGAGATGGATCTGGTCGAAAGTGCGGCAGAAGAAGGCGAGTTGGTACCCCTCAAAGCCCTGGAAGATGGTTTTGGATCCTACAACGTGGATCGCATTTATCTATCATACGCAGAAGCGTACAGCGCTGCTGCATACCTGGTTGAAACATACGGAAACGAAGGGTTGAGCGCTTTGTTGGCAGCCTATAAAGGGGGAGAACAAACTGACGGTGCTTTTCAGACAGCTCTCGGGATCAGTGTGGACCAGTTTGAAATGGATTGGGCAGAATCTGTCGGAGCTGAAAATTATCTGCTCCCAACTGTCTGGGTAATGCCAACCTTTCGCCCTTCCCCGACGGCTTATATCCTGGCTGAGCAGGGAACCGCCCTACCCGGCCAATCACCAGCCGAAACCCCTGCTCCGCCGGCAGCAGATACACAGAAGGACGCGGAAGAGGGATCTTCAAATCCAATCACCATCATGCCATTTGTGATCATTCTTCTGATCATTACAGTTATGGGTATTGGCATTGGGGGTTTGATACTGATCTATTTTATATTCCGAAAACAGAAATCTTAAGGATATTGAGAAAAGATATATTGGATCTAATTTTAATAATAACTCCGTGCCAAGTAAAAATTTGCCCGGAGTTATTTGTTTGTTAGATTACCACTAAAAGTGTTTGATATACACCCTGCGGCGTTTATGCTGCCGGGAGTCGAAATATCTCCACTGGGACCACACTTTCTGATTGCTTTCCAGCTGGGGATTGGCATGAACGGTTTTAACACCATGTTTTTTACAAGCTTCGAATAAACTGACCATCATCAACGCGTTCACCCCCCTACCCTGCAATCTGGGTACGACTGCCCCAAGATAGGTATCGATTTTGTCAAATTTTTTCAATGCTCCCAGCAAATGGACAAAACCGAATGGGAAGAGCTGGCCGTGTGCCTTTTGGATCGCCCTGGACAAGGAAGGCATGGCAATCGTAAAGCCAACCATCTTGCCATTTTCATCCAGCACTACCGGTATCAGGTCCGGGACCACAAATCCAAAATACTGCTTAACATAAGCTTCCCTCTGTTTATCAGTCAGGTGAACCACGCCGTAAAGATGGCTGTAGGTTTCATTGATCACCTCAAACAACTCCGGGGCATATTTCAATAATTCTTTCTTGTTTTTTGCTACGAAAACCTGAAGTTTATAACGCTTCTGGACCAGTCCAGCTATCCGAACGATCTTTTCATCAAGCTCATCGGGCAGGGTAACGAGATGTTCATACCAGTCTACGGCTTTTCCATAGCCAAGTCGCTCCAGGTGCTGGTGATAATAGGGCGGATCATGGCGGGTTGCCAGCGTGGCCAATTCGTCAAACCCTTCAACCAGCATGCCTTCCCGGTCAAGATCAGTGAATCCCAGTGGGCCATGCACAGCAGTACAATCCAGCTCTTTTGCCCATGACTCTACTTTCTCCATCAGGGCATCTACCACAGCAGGATCATCAATGAAATCGATCCAGCCGAAACGCATAAATTTCTCCCCCCAAGTCTCCATGTGCAGCTCATTGTAAATCGCTGCTACCCGGCCAACGATCCGGTCCCCATCATAAGCCAGGAAATAGTGGGCCTGGCAGTGATCAAAGGCCGAATTTCTATCCCAATGCAGGTTATTCATCTCATCAAAATCCAGGGCCGGCACCCAGGCATTATTCTCTCTGGGGATCGAATGTGGAAAACGAATGAATTTCTTCAATTCACTTTGTGTGGTAACTTCCTTGATCTGGATTTCCATAATAACTCCCTCACGCTGACTGAGAAATAGCAATTTATCATAAAAACAGTAGTTCAAGGATTATAACTGAAATCAGCGAGTGAAGATGCGAGTAAAACAGGGTTTAGGGTTTATTGTTTTGGATGAAGATCCGGATCCTGATAAACTCAGAATGATTTACATTTTTGGCTCTATAATAAATATCAAGTATACATACCAGATAGGGGATCAATATGGAGATAATCAGAGAATCTCTCATGCAGTGGGGAGAGGCCATGCAGCTGACCATGGAAAATCGCTCCCTGTTCTATTCTCCAGTTCTTAAACACTGGCGTGTCAAAAAATGGGTTGGTAAAGATGCCAGGAAATTCATTTATGAGGGCGGTAGTTTTGAGGAGGCTTTTGAGGTCTTTTTAGGACAACGAGGTGCAGCCGCAGCCGGAGTTAACGGTGATGCTGGATAAGGGAAAGTACATGTTGAGCTTCAGATATGGGATCAAGTTATAGCCCCACTGTCATTGCGAGGAAGGGAACACAGTGATCTGACAAAACAATCCCCTATAACCAAAACACCCCTATCAATATTCTGGAAGGGGTGTTCATTTTTCTTGTACTTACGATCTACTCAACCGGATAGAAAACCAAGTCATAGGGCGTTAAACGCCCCGGCAAACTGCGGTCCATTTTTCTCAACCGGCCAGTGCAGGGATCTGAGATGGTAATGAATTTCAAGGTGCCGTCAGGCTTGATCTCTGCCAGGTAATACCCAACATCACCTATGCAGAGCGCATAACCTGTGGCTGAGATCTGATCGTCCTCAAACGTCAACTTCCAACTGTCAGTCGATCCTTTTTCCAGGTCTTCCGATGAAGTGGCAACCCGGAACATGCCATCCGGAGTGACCACTGCCACAAAAATGCCCAGGTCCGCCGATGCGACCCAGGTACCGACGATCTCATTGATATCAGATACATATACTGTCTCAGACTGCACAGCTTCAGCAGTTGCAGGTTCAGCAACTTCCTCTGCCTGGTCCATTACAGTCGATTCTTCAGTTGCGGCAGCTTGAGTGGATCCATTTCCGGAACAGGCAAAGAGCGGCAAACAAAGCAGCAAAATAACAAATATTATCAATTTTTTATTCATAAATTTTTCCTAATTATTTGGATAAATATTATATCCCAATCCTGCCTGAAGCAGGACAACCATAACAAAAATGGAAGGCGCCTGCGGCGAGAAGGAAGTAAGTCAATTGGGGTCCCCTAAGCGTTTTGCACCAGTGAATTATTCCTTAAGCGACTCGGAGTATTTACCTTTACCTATCATTGTCCTTGCGAGGAGGGTGTTTACACCCGATAAAGCAATCTGTACTTGGAGTTGAGATTGCTTCGTCGGTTCGCTCTGCTCACCTCCTCGCAATGACATCATCAAAGAAGATCGTCTCAACGAACTACGGGCAGCAAATCAATTTACAACTTACTACTTACTCTACCCCCATCCTCCGTCTTCGGTCCCCGGTCAGGAGCGCTGCGACCAACAAAACAATCTCATCTTTTGCTCACCGAACCGTCCCCGGTGAGGTAAAAAAACGCCCGGGGACGGGCGTTTGAGCAAACCCGGATAAATTTCCAAAGCAATCCCTCCGAGCGTAGAGCTGTTAAACCAGGAGATTGCTTTATCCTTCTCGGCCCCGCTCGGAGTCCTCCCAGAAAGCGCGATCCCGATTCCGATCACCTTCTACTGGGTTTATTGGGTATACTCAGTCCAGTGTCTGCTGCTGTAGAATATAGGAAATATTGCTTTTGATTTACTAGCAGATCAATTATTAGGCCCACAAGGAATGTCAATGAACAAGGATACTTTTATCGCAGTAGACAAGTATTACGAGGATCTATTAATTGGGGAGAACCCTCAATTTGAAGATATCAATCGGGCCGCCGAGTCCGCTGCTATGCCATCCATCCAGGTCAGTCCCCTCCAAGGGAAATTCCTTCAACTGATGGTACAGGCCCAGGCATCAAACAGAGTACTCGAGATTGGCACCCTTGCGGGATATAGTACTGCCTGGTTAGCCAGTGGATTAAAAGCAGATGGAATACTGATCACACTGGAAATCGATCCTCATCACGCCGGGATTGCAGAGCAGAATCTATCGAAATTTAATTTCCCTGCCGAAGTTAGGATCCTGGTGGGAGACGGTCTGCAGTTGATTGATGAAATGATTCTGTCAGACACTGAACCATTTGACTTAATCTTTATTGATGCAGACAAGGAAGGATATGCGGATTATCTGAATCGGGTAGTCGAATTGTCCCGACCTGGCACACTCATCATAGCTGACAACGTGGTCCGGAATGGGAAGATCATTGAAAAAGAGAGCCAGGATTCAAGCGTTTTAGGGATCCAAAGATTTAACGAGGAGCTGGTCAGCAATCCCCGTTTGACTGCCACGACCTTGCAGACGGTAGGTGCACGATCTTATGATGGATTCACTTTCATCATTGTCAAATAATTAACTTGAACAATGCAGAGAAGAATGAACTAAGGCTTCATTAATGAAGCAATGGTAGAAAACTGCGCCCAAGCTTGCCATTCTGACCTTGATCCCGACCGCTGGGAGGGAGAAAGAGAAGAATCTAGATAGAGATGGTTTTGAAGATAGATTGTATTGGAAATGGTTTCGAAATTGAGTATTGGATCTGAATATGGATCTTTGCTCTTTTCTTCGTTCAGAGTCAGGATGACAGATCACACTTTTCCAATCTCCGTCATCGGTCCCCCGTCTTTTTACCCCCGTCCTCCGTCATCCGTCCCCTGTCGGAGGCTTCAGCCTCCTTACATCCCCTTCCCTCACTGTAACTCCCTCGCTATCCAGTCTCTCCAGGAAGGCCAACATATATTTCCGGCTGCTGCCGAACATATCTCGGGTCTGGGCTACTGTGATCGGGCCATCCTTAGTGATCTTCTTTTTCAGCTGCTCAACCATTGATTGGTAAGCCTCCGGTGAAAAGACCACCTCCGAAGAGAGCTGCTTCAGGTCATCAAGGGCAATCAACGCGTTATATATATCTTCCCCCACAGCTGATTTACAATCAGCCACTGAGGGCGGCTGGGTTGGATTCGCTCCAAATTGATCCAGCAGGTTTTTAATTAGCTTCTTATGTTCTGCTGAGAATTGGATCTCAAAATCCTTCATTCGAATATAGGGTCCAGCCTGGATCACATTCTCCCCCTGGACCAGGTGGTCAACAGCCTCTCGAAAAATTCGGTCTTCCAGTTTGGATTGGCTTTTGAGTTCTTCCAGAGCCATTCCAGCCCGCATGGGATATTCCTGATGATAATTTTCGATCCGGGAATCCAGTCCTGAAAGCGTGCTATCCCAGATGCTTTTAAGAGTGAGGAATTTTTTACTTTTCTTTCCGAGCTCCAGGGCAATGCCATCCCCTATCAGTTGATCCAGGATATTCCTGGCTGTTTCACTCTCCAATCCGGAGATCTCCAGGATCTCCTTCCAGGGAGCAAACCTGGCTCTCGAAAGGGCCTGAACCAGCACATCGGCCGGGTCGCCTTCCGAAATGGATTCCAGACGGCTGAGGATATTTTTATCAAATCGTTTATGCCGGTAAGGGGGATGGGGGTCGATCACAACTCCCCCTCCCAGAGTTTCCGATGGTGAAGGCCTTCTCAGGATATACCTGTCACCCCTGACCGCAACCACCGGGTCATCAACTTCAAGCTGCAGCAGCGCATCTTCACCGGGCTTCAATTGATCTACGCCTAGTAACCTCACTCTGGCCCTGGTCTCATCAGCACCCAGGAATAATTTTGTCTCCAGGTCGTGCTTGAGCGGTTTAGCAACTTCCGGCAGGAATTTAAAACTGACATCAAGACGACGAGTTGGCTTATAATCTCCCGGATGAGTGAGTGTATCCCCTCTATTGATCTCTTTATTTTCGATACCAGAGATATTGACCGCTACACGGTTTCCGGGGCCGATCATCTTTAATTCCTGGTTGTGGTTCTGTAGTCCCCTGATACGACCTGTTTTTTCCCCCGGCAGCAATTCTATTTCCTCTCCAACCTGCAGAGATCCGTCCAGCAAGGTTCCGGTTACAATCGATCCAAACCCAGACATTAAAAATACCCGGTCGACAGATAAACGGGGTCGGCCCAGATCCGGGCGTTCCGGCTGATCTTCCAATACTGAGCTTAGTGTATTAAGTAGATCCTGGATGCCAGACTTGGTTTTTGCAGAAACCCGCACGATGGGAGCATCCTTCAGCGCCGTTGTGGAAATCAGATCCCTGACCTCTACTTCGACCAGATCCAGCCAATCTGGATCATCCACCAGGTCGGTTTTTGTGAGGGCAATCAATCCCTTATCCACTTCCAGGAGATCCAGAATATCCAGGTGTTCCCTGGTCTGGGGCATCACACCTTCATCAGCTGCGATAACCAGCAAACAGGCATCTATGCTTCCAATGCCAGAGAGCATGTTTTCAATGAAATCCCGATGGCCGGGAACATCCACAATGCTGATGCCTTTACCATCCGGAAGCTGGAAGCTGTCGAAGCCCAGGACAATGCTCATCTCCCGCTCGCGCTCTTCCCTCAGGCGATCGGGATGGGTCCCGGTTATGGCTTCTATCAGGGTGGATTTTCCGTGGTCAACGTGACCTGCTGTGCCAATAATATACATAGAAAGTTTTGGGACTAAGTCCTGCAAATTAAGGGATTGAGTCCTTTGAAAGGACTTCGTCCCTAATAAACCTCTAACGAAAACCATCCATGATCTGCTCAAAATCGCCGGCCCATTCCCGCATCAGGCCTAACAAACCCTGCAATTGGCTCTCAGTATATTTACTGACCTGGGCCATCTGGTCCTCAATATCCTGCAAGCCATCTTCCAGCACCGAGATGCGGTCTTCTCCTTCTTTATACTGCCGTTCAAGCAGCTTGGTTTGTTCTTTTTGGGAGAAGGTGTAATTTGTCCAGCGTTTCTGATCATCGGCTGTGAAAGTGGTCCATTCCGCCCGGAACTTTTCATCCGCCAGGCGCTGCATTTCGGTTATTTCATTCACTCTTCGATCCAGCAAGGAAGACAGGTCTTTCAATTCATCCTGCATGCGTTTTATTCCCCGATGAGTAGTATCCAACTTTGTCATCTGCTCATCCATATCCTGGGTTTGTTTTTCAATGCTCTCGAATCGGGTCATCCAGTTTTTCCAGGTAGTTTCCCGTTCGGTCAGCTTTAAGTTTGTTTGTTCAAGGAAAATCTCCTGTTCTTTCTTGAGATCCCGCCGTGTGGATTCCACCTCCTGTATCCGGCTCTTGATCTTCTGATAATCACTGGAAACCAGGTCCAGCAATCCCCGAACTTCATCTACGCGTTTGCGCAGGGCTGACTGTTCTGCCTGGATATCTGAAATCCGTTTAATTTCCTTTTGGCGATCTTGCTTGGCAGATTTGGAATCGCGCTGATATTCCTTATAATCTTTCTGGATATCATCAAAAGCATTTTCCATCTCACGCAGGGAGGCATTAAAGCGGGTCTCTTCTTCTACTCGGGTGCTCATATCCTTTTCTAGATCTTTGATCTTCTTAATATCTTCCAGCAGCTTCTTCTGTTGGGTTTCAAGCCCCCTTAATTGTGCCCGGAGGTCCTTTTTGGCATCAGCAATCCAGGATTTCGTCAATTTTTCCTGGTCTTTCAATTCCTTTTTCCTGTCCATTCTAAGAACGCCAAGATCAGCCTCAAAGTCATCCACCCTGGAAACTGAGTTCCTCAATCTGGTTAGATCGCTGTCATATTCCCTGGTTTTCTTTTCCACAGCGTTCAGTTTCTCTTCGAGATTAAACAGCCGATTTTCCAGGTCAGAGATGATTGATTTATCTTTTCTTCTTTCATCATCCAGCCATTTTATTCGTTTTTCCAACTGTTCATTATCCATGAATGGGTCTCCTCAAGACGGAATATTTAAAGCATTGAGATTATAGCATGCTCGACCTTTGAATTTTTATCGGAAATCCTGCGGTAGATGGTATTCTTCCTCAGGATCCCAGCAGCAGATCAGAGATAGTTCGCGTTAATCTAAATAATAATTGGGGAAGGAAACCAATCAATACCAAAAGGACATTCAAACCCAGGATCAAATACCTGTAAAAAGGTGCTGCCAGTATCAAAATCGATTCCTCCCCGGCGTTTTTGGTTAATACACCAAGCAAACGCAGCCCACCATAAACCAATCCCAGTGTGCTGAGCACAAATATACTATTGATCCAAAGCGGATAAAAGCTGAGACCAGATCCCAAAGCCCAATATATGGGGAACCCCCCCAATAGTGGAACTCCAGCCAGCGCAAAATACCCCAGCAGCAGGCCTGATGTGATCACTGGCCATAATCTGGCAGCACCGTCTGCTGATTGAAAGTCAAGATCTTGGATACCTTGCTGTAATTGGGTCAGGGAAATTGACCATACTCCCAAAGAAATGCTTTGGAGGATCACCATCCCAAAATATATCGGAAAACCAGCTTGGAAGAGGCTGATAGCCAGCAAGGACCGGCCGATTTCTGCAATGATCACCGCTCCCATCAATCTGCCTAAATGTTTGGAGAAGATGGCCATCAAACCGCCGTAACTCAGCATGATCACTCCGGCAAGCTGGAAAGGCAGCTGGATATTTAGACCCTGTCCAATCCAACCCCCTTCCAGGATGAACCGTGTACCAAACAGGAATACTCCCAGAAAGTAGGTGTTAAATATATAACCAGAAAGGAAAGGATGATTCCTTTCACTTACCATGGATATCCAGCTGATGAAGGGGAAAATCGACAGCAAAAAAGAAAAACCGAGAGCCAGGATCAACAGCGAGCGGGCCAACATCACTTGATTTCCACTGTTCAGATCTATCCAACTGGCAAGCCAGGCCGCAAATAAAATGAATAACATCCCCAGGATCTGGAAAATTAAAAACCGCAAAACTCCAGGAGTAGGTTCTTTCCCTGGTGGAGAGAGCAATACCACATAGATCAAAGCCAGGAAAGCAAAAAACAAAGCGCCATAGAAGATCGGCTCAACTGAGTAAGCCGTCAGAATCAAACATATCCCGGCCAGGCTGAGAGGGATGAACTGGGCCGGGACCAGTTTGGGATCCATGATCAACAACCAGAATAACCACAAGGAAAATAACAGGATGACTATCGGGCGATCTGCCCCCGAGAGAATGAACCGTCTTCCGAAAATTAACAGCTGTTCTGATAATTTCACTTCCCAGAACAGGAATTTAAAGACCTCATTAATTGGCAGAACCAACCCTGAGACTACCAGTATCAAGCCAAAACCCAATCCGCTCCACCTCAGAATATAGCGATAGCGTAAGAAGAAAAGCGATGTGCCTGCCGCGAGCATGGGCAGCAGGATCCAGATAAGCGGGGTGTTCACGGACTTTCCTCCAGGTTGGATGCCATTAATAAATAGGCCCCTAAAAATGCAAAACCGATATTCAGGATTGCAAGCAGCCCAGTCATCAACACAGATGCTTCCAGGGTTGCGTAAAGGATCTCAAATCCTGAGAGCACTGTTAACAGTCCAATGATGATCCTCAGGCTGTCCCGGGATAAAATCAGCTGCAGCAGCCCCAACCCCAGCAGCCATAATCCTCCCAATACCTGCTGAGAGGTTGCGCCCAGAAACCAGCGCAGGGCAAGCGGCACCAGGGAATAAACAGAGAGTCCAACCAATAAGGCGGCAAATCCCTTAAATGCCGTGCCTGGGGGATTAGCAGCAAACCAGCTTTCTGGCTCCGCCTCAATCATGTTCTGATAAGTAAGGAACAGAACCGCCGAAGCCATCCAACCAGCGACCAGTTTCACAACCGCAATCTCCAGCGGCCAGCTGATACTGACGAATAGGAAGACCTCGACATACTGTAAAGCCAGCAATCCGGTCATCCAGCGCCTGCTGGAACCGATCAATATTCCAGCTCCACAAAGGAACAAGAGCGCCAACAGGAGAGATTGCAGAAGATCAGACATTGATGTTATCCACCTCTCAAACTTATCAGAGTAATGATCAGGAAACCCAATAATAAAGTCCAGATCAATCCCCCGTCACCTTCAAACAAACGAGTGAGCAGGTAAACTATCCCATCAGCCAAACGGGAAATTGAGTTTGCAGCAGCATCAAAATATATCCTGGTTTTGACCTTGAGCCTATCCAATCGAGATGTATTTATTGCAGGGATTCTATCCCAGAACAGAACAGCAAGGCCGAATAATAATGCGGCGATCCAGGCAGAGACAGGAACAGAAGTGAAGGCCAGGCTTTTCTTTATCAAACCCGCCTGGACAGATATGGAATATTGGGAGATCAAGACCACTGCATATCCAGTAATGGTGAGGGGAGAGATCTGCTCGGTTGGTATTTCTATCCCCCGCCAGTTCTGGATCCGGTAATTGAATATTCTCCCCAGCAATACTCCAGCCAGCATGGAGAAAAAAAGGCCCGGTATCCCAGTTAAAGAGACAAAACCAACCCAGGAAGGAAAAAATGGCAGCGGCAGAATCCCTATTCCACCCACAATCAATGCCAGGCTTGCGGCTCTTTTTGATCCAAAACCCCTAAATAACACAAGGCCAGGAAGAAGGAAGACCACTCCCCAGATCAGGACGGCCTCTGGCGCAGCAAACGCAAAACCCCCAATAAAGAGGGCCAGGCTTCCAACTTTCCAGATCCTATTTGGCTGATCGAAAAAAACAATTGTTAAAAAGACCAGGAAGATCAGAATGGATCCTGACAGGAATATTGCAGGCGAAATCTCAGCCGGGTTGAAAATCTGCGCGGCCCGGGTGATCAGAACTAAACCCAGGACGGCGGGAATCCAGGACTGATATTTTCCCAGGCGGATGACAGACAGTCCATCATCGGAGCCTTGCCAGGAAAGGAACCATCCTCCAAAACCGATCATCCCCGCAGCCAGCAAAATTGGCGCTGCGGAAGAGGGCAGTTCCGTCAGGAAAGGAGCAATCCCGTTAAATGAATTGACCAGGGATATAAAAATGACCAGCAATGGTCCGATCAGTCGGACCAGGATGCCCAGGACATATCGATGACTGGCTGCCATCTCCCCCTGATTCTTAAGAAAACCGTAGAGAGCTAAAGCTTCGACTATCGTCCATACCATTGCCAGGGTATAGGCTGAATCCATCAATGTACCGATCGCACAAACTCCACCCAGCCCCGTGATCCAGGCGTTGGTTTGGGATGAATTACCTTCGATCAGAACACCAAAGAAGATCAGCGTTGTCACTACCAGGAAATAGGAACTTGAGATCCAATCCAGAGAGAAAGCCAGACTTGGTAAAAGTTTCTCACCTGCATCCCAGATAGGATTCAGGTGATCTTCCGGGGTTAAAAAGAAAAAGACCAGGGAAATTAGCCAGGCTATACCAGTAGTGAGCATCATCCAGAACTGCAGTTTTTGCAGGTTTTGATCAAGCCTCTTAAATAACCACAAAAGGACCGGATTTATGATCAAAAACAAAACACTCAAAAAAGGGATAAGGCTCAAATGATTATTCCTGGTATAAATCTACGCCTGTCAATTCAAGATTTAACAGCAGATCAGAAATGGAAAGATCCGTTCCCGGATATATCAGATCAGGATCGATTTCCGCCAGCGGGATCAGTACAAAAGCCCGGTCCTTTAGTCGGGAATGAGGGACAACCAGATCTTCTTCCTGGATGATCCGATCACCATAAAACAAAATATCAATATCCACAATGCGCGGTCCGAAGCGAACACTTGGTTTCCTGCCAATTTTCTGTTCAATATCCTTGACGTAAGTTAGCAGCTCATGCGGCGAAAGGGATGTTTCAACTGCCAGAACCTGGTTAAGGAAATCTGGCTGATCGAGATATCCCCAGGGTTCAGTCTGATAAATGGAAGAACATTCCAGGATTTTTACTTGCGGGGGAAGTTCTTGTTTAGCAGCTTCCAGGTTCATTTCCCGGTTTCCCAGATTCGTTCCTAATGACAGGAAAATTCGTTCTGATTGATTTTCTTTCATAATAAAATAAAGGTAAATCCTGCCTCTGCTTAAGGATAACACACCTGAATCATTCAGTGGATTTAGATGGATTTTCCAGTTAAAAGGTTCCTACCCGGTTGCCAGTTAACTATCGGTTTGGTATAATCGCACAGCATAATAAAACTTGGAGGGGTCGCATAGTCCGGCCTAGTGCGCGCGCTTGGAGAGCGCGTATTCCTCACGGAATCGTGGGTTCGAATCCCACCCCCTCCGCCTTCAAATCGCCCAGAGAAATCTGAGCGATTTTTCTTGACAATCAACGCAAAAGACCGGCCGCACAGCTAAACTGTAGATTTTGGTATAATACCCCTGATATTCAACGAGAAACCTTGAATGAAACCCTTAACTAAAAAAATCCGCCGACTTTTGTACTTAGGAATCCTGCTAGCTTTTCTTATCCTGACTGGATTAAGCCTTCCCAGGCAGGTGGGCGCTTTTCAATCGACCCTAACCCCCACCCCCAGCATCACTCCTGTATATCTTCCTGGCGAGGAACCCTTAAAATCAGGCGAAATCGGTGGCCTGATGCTGGGAGCGGCGATCATTCTGCTTATTATTGTCTCTGGTGTTTTAATCCAGCGGGTAATACATAAGAATAACCCGGAAATCCCTGAATAAACACTTTCAGGTGTAAATTATTGGACATTTAATGGACTCCCGTACTCCTCAGAGGCTAGCTGTTCATTTGATTGACACTCAACCCGGGCTTTGGTATCATGCCCACGAGCTTCGGGTGGGTCCGGCGCAGCAGAGCCCTTTGAACCGTGTCAGATCCGAAAGGAAGCAGCACTAAGGAGGATCCTCTGGGTGCCGCCGGTCTGCCTGCCCGAGGCTTTTCCTCTATAATAAAACCATGCATATCCCTGATCTGATCAAAAAACCACTCTACCAATTGATTGCAGCTGGACTGGCTGTTGTTTTGGGAATTACATTGATCGTCCTCAGCCTGCATAAAACGGTTTTTCTGGTTGTGAACGGGCAGACAGAAGAGATAAGTACTTATTCCCTAACCGTGAAGGGTCTGTTAAAGAGCCAGGATTTGCACCTAACAGAGAGTGAAAGGGTTACACCGGACCCAGGGACAATGCTCTGGGGTGGTGAACTGATCATCCTCAATATTGCTAGCTCTGTTGAGATCACGGCCGACGGTGAAAGTAATACCTTGCAAACAGCGGAACGCCGACCTGCGAATATCCTCTTGGATCGGGGAGTGGCATTATTTCCCAAAGACCGAATACTGGTAGATGGAGTCGCCGCCGGGAATGATTTACTCCTGTCCCTGGGGAAATCCCATCAGATCCAGCTTCTTCGGGGAACTCCCATAACGCTAGAGTTTGAAAACGGCAGCCAGCAATTTATCAGCGATGCAGATACCCTCGCAGAAGCCCTTGAAAAAGAGGGTATTGAAGTATTTGAGGCTGACCAGCTCTCAAAACCGCTCAACACAACCCTTAATGAGGCCCCCATTAAGGTCACCCTGATCCGGGCAAAACCCCTGATGGTTCATCTGGCAGACGAAACAATCACGATCAGGACCACTGCAGAAACCGTTGGTGCAGCACTGGCCCAGGGAGGTATCGCTCTTCAGGGCCTGGACTACAGCGTTCCTTCTGAACTTGAAGCAATCCCGGTGAATGACCAGGTCCAGATCATCCGGGTTCGGGAAGAGATCCTTCTTAAACAGGAACAGATCCAGTTTAGCAGTGAATACCAGCCTGCGGATGACCTGGCCTTGGACCAGCTGCAGATCCAGACTGGAGGCGAATACGGAATTCAAGCCCAGCGCTTGCGGATCGTGTATGAAAATGACAGGGAAGTCAGCCGCGAATTGGAGAAAGAATGGGTCATCAAGGAACCCGGCCCCCGCATCATCGGCTACGGTACACAGATCAATATCGAGACTGCTAATACACCAGATGGCCAAATCACTTATTGGCGAAAAATCACTGCTTACGCCACTTCCTATGACGAAACCTGTCCAGGCTGCAGCAATACCACATCCAGCGGTGCTTATCTTAAGAAAGGGGTCATAGCAGTAAAACTGGATTGGTACCGCTATATGAAAGGCATGCGGGTCTACATACCTGGATATGGTTTTGCGACTATTGAAGATGTCGGCGGTGGAGTGCCCTGGAGTGCCAACTGGGTTGATCTCGGATATCGACACAAAGATTATGTGCCCTGGAGTGAAAACGTCACTGTCTATTTCCTGGCCCCCACCCCTCCCCCAGAGAATATTATGTATGTCCTGTATTAGGTGAAAATCAGAACATTGAGCAGACCCCGAGCACTTCGCTGCGCTCAGCATAAATTCCGTCGAGGTGGCAGTCGAGATGCTCTTCGATTACGTCCCTCCGATCGTTCTCAGGACCGCCTCTCTGAGATTTGGGCTACTAGGGATTAGTCGATTTACTTCTTACTACTTACGGCTTACTCTCTCTTCCCGGCGAATAATGGATAACCCCCCACTTCCCATTGATCATCCATTTTGGATCCTGATTGAATACAAATTGGATCTGATCCAGATCCAATCCTACGGCCAGTTCAGACTTTAAGGTACGCAGAGCAGCCAATGGTACAGGCAAATAATCCACTGCTCGATGGAAACCCACTGTAAAATCCCATTCTCGGTCCCCTAAAATGCGCCGGTAGTTTGCATCCCCTTTGCTGATTAACAGTGATGATCCTTTCAAATCCTTCTGAATGTCTTGCGGCATTTTCCACATTGGCAGTGGTGAGTTCCAGAAATAATGAGCTTTCGCCTGGATCCGTTTCTCATTGATCAGGGTTTCCAACCGTTTTCCGAACTGGACTGTATCATCATCCTTGGACTCGGTCAAAAAATGGATCGATTCTCCCAGGTCAGCTTCGATCACATCTGAAACAAAAGTAGGATGGACTTTAACATGCAGAATGACCTGCTCAACCAACCGCTGGCTGAGCAGAATATCAGCCAGCGCCAGGTCAGAGACCAGTTCGAATCCAGCGTTATCCAGCATGATATCCACCTGTCTAAGAGGCAAATCGGCCTTGCTGAATACCCTCAAAATCTGTTGGATATCATTGGCAAGCAGATGTTCTTTATGGGACTTGCTGGAATCTTTCCTGGGATCAGCGGCACTTCCGGCCGGCCAGAGGGATAGATCCGCCTGGTTTCCCCACAGAGAAAAATATATTCCATCCCTCAGGATACTTTCAACTTTTCCAGGGTTGTCTAGACGTTCAGCCAGAAATCCAGCCAGGGAACTGATATCCTCCGTTGTTTTTTCCAATCCCAGATGTTTCTGATATTCAAAAGGATCCTGCAGCAGGTTGAAATAATCCACTGCTTCAATGATCCTGCGGTAAAAATATGTTTCGACGAAAAACCAGGGAACCGCGAGCCAATTCTTGCCAAGATAGGGTTGGATAAACTTCTGCCATGATCTATGATCAGGTGCGCCTTGATCCTTAAGCTGCCGAATGGGTTGTTGAGGGATCTCTCCCTGGAGCTTTTTAAGATTTTCGTTGATTTGAGAAGGAAAATGATTTTCCTCGATCACACGCTGGGCGATGACGGGTAGGCGGTCCTTAACAGAGATATGAGACCAGGAGCCGGGTTTAGTGCCATTAATGGGCGGTGGATATGTTTTTGTCATAATTAGTGAGGATGCGCAATCCTGTTTTCCTTTATATATATTTCAAAAAAAGCTATTTGACCCACAATCTATTAGGATTACAGATCTCATTCTTGATATAATCCCAGCACATGAGCCAACCACTACAGCAACCAATCTCAGCGATACTTAATAAACACGGCCTGCTCCCCGATAAAAGCCTGGGACAGAATTTCTTGACCGACCCCAATATCCTTGAAAAGATCACCAGCATTGCCGGGGTGACAGAAAAGGATACTGTACTTGAGATTGGCGCTGGACTGGGACACCTTACAGCCCAATTGGCAAGATCTGCCAAGCAGGTTGCGGCCGTAGAGCTTGATGAACGTTTTATCCCAGTCCTGGAGGAAAACCTCGCTGAATATAAAAATATCAGGATCATCCAGGGGGATATTTTAAGCCTTAACCCGCAGGATCTGGTCCAGCAAAACAACTATCTGGTGGTTGCCAACATTCCATACTATATCACATCCCGCATCATCCGCAATTTGCTTGAATCAGAACTTAAACCCACTAGGATCATCCTCACCATCCAGCACGAAGTAGCCCAGCGGATATGCGCCAGAACAGGTAAGATGAGCCTGTTATCTCTTAGCGTGTTGATGTATGGGGAACCCAGCCTGGAGATGCGCATACCGGCGGGCGCTTTTTTCCCACCACCCAAAGTAGATTCTGCAGTGGTTCTGGTCAAGCTCTATCCTGAGCCGCTATTGAAGGGGGATATGAGGGAAAAATTCTTTGAGATCATCAAAGCCGGTTTTCTTCATAAACGCAAAACTCTGCGGAATTCGCTCTCAAAAGGGTTGGCCTGGGCGCCAAGTCAAGCTGAAAAATTCCTGGTTGAAGCCGGCATTGACCCCCAACGCAGGGCAGAAACAATCTCGATGGATGAATGGATTGAACTCACTCGCAATTATGATAAGATACATCCTCCACAACAACTGGGGACAAATTAAGTATTTTATTACTAAAATTGATTTTAATTAGGAAATAATTAATAATTTCAATATTGGTGTTGACTTATTTAAGTTTAATGCTACAATTGGAAACTATTACAAAAATTGTTGGCAACCGGTGCTATTATAGCAATTATGAAAAGATACATCCTAGTTAAATCATTCACAACACCATAAGGATAAGAAAATGACCGATTCGCGTTTAACAAAGCTTGCCGATTTGCTTGTCAATTACTCAGTGAAAGTCCAACCAGAGGAATGGGTTTTAATCAATGGCCATATGGTCGCTGAACCTTTGATTGCTGAAGTTCTCAGAGCAGTCCTCCAAGCTGGCGGCCGGCCCCAGGTATTAATGGGTTCAGATAATATCACTGAGTACAGCCTGAAATATGCCGACGATGAACAGATCAAATGGATCGCTCCCACTGTAAAATTGTTGTATGAAGAAGTCGATGTTTTGATCGCCTTGCAAGCTTTTGAGAACACCCGACATATGGCCGGCATCGATCCCAAAAAACAGCAGCTATCCGGTCAGGCCAAACAGGGACTAATGCAAACTTATATGACCAGGGCTGCCTCTGGAGATCTGAAATGGACTCTCACCAATTACCCTTGCCCGGCTTATGCGCAAGACGCTGATATGAGCCTGGACGAATATGAGGATTTTGTATATGGCGCCACCTACTGCGACAAGGACGATCCCGTTGCCGAATGGCAGCGCATCCATGATGAACAGCAAAAAGTGGTTGACTGGTTGAATGGCAAGAAGATAGTCACCGTCAAGAGCCCCAATGCTGACCTCACCCTCTCTGTTGAAGGCCGCACCTTTATTAACTCCGACGGCACCAATAACATGCCCAGCGGGGAAGTATTTACCGGGCCTGTGGAAGACTCTGTGAACGGCTGGGTGAACTATACCTATCCGGCCATTCAACAGGGAAAAGAGGTCGAGGGCATCCGGCTCGAATTCAAAGATGGCAAGGTCGTTAATGCCTCTGCGGACAAGAATGAGGAATTCCTGCTAGCTATGTTGGACAGTGACGAAGGCTCACGCTATCTAGGTGAGTTTGCCATTGGCACCAACTACGGCATCCAAAAATTCACCAAGAGCATCCTTTATGATGAAAAGATCGGCGGCTCATTCCATATGGCGCTTGGCGCTGGCTACCCGGAAACGGGCAGTAAAAACGTGTCTGCCATTCACTGGGATATGATCTGCGATATTCGTGAAGACAGCGAGATCCATGTAGATGGAGATCTGCTTTATAAAGACGGAAAGTTCATGATCTAAATTCTAAGGACCAAGTTTAAAGGACGAAGTCCCTTGAAGGGACTTCGTCCTTTTTATTAACTACTCAGCCAATTTACCACTCTCTTCTACATAGGTCAGGCTTTGGTGCCTGAAATAGGTATTGTATAGTTCGGAATAATATCCCCCGCCTTTCAGTAGGGATTCATGGGTACCTTCTTCAATTATCTTCCCTTGATCGATCACAATAATCCGGTCCGCTGATTTAACTGTTGACAGGCGGTGCGCGATCAGAATGCTTGTGCTGTCCTTGAGGATCAGGTCCAAAGCTTGCTGGATCTGCCTTTCAGTGAACGGATCAATGCTGGCAGTAGCCTCATCCAGAATGAATATGGCGGGGTTCTGGATCAGCACCCGCAGCAGCGCTACCAGCTGGCGCTGTCCCATCGAAAGATGGGCGCCCCGTTCTCCAACCTCAGTGTTAAAACCTTCCGGCAGCGTTTCCATCCAATCCCCTTCGCCAATTTCCCGAGCCAGATGAGTCATTTCGTCCAGGCTGGAATCCTTGCAGGCATACTGGATGTTTTCCGCGACCGTGCCTGAGAATAAAAAGGGTACCTGGGAAATCATGCCTAGCTGTTTTCGGTAGCTGGTGAGATCCATATCTCGAATATCATACTTATCGATCTTGATCGTTCCGGATTGGAATTCATAAAAGCGGGCAATCAATTTGGCTATAGAAGATTTACCAGAACCGGAATGACCTACCAGGGCAACACTTTCTCCAGGTTCAACTGTGAGATTAAAATCCTTGAACACCCATTCATCATCTGTATATCTAAAATGCAGGTCCTGGATATTTATCCGTCCAGAGATCTGATCAGGGATTTTATTTCCTGTTTGTATTACGGCCGGTTCCGCGTCGATCAGTGCATATACTCGTTCAGCCGCAGCCAGGCCGACCTGAACTTGGGCTGAAAAAGAGGCCAGGTTCAGAACTGGGAAGAAAAAACGGTCCATTCCAATAACAAAAAGATACCAGGAACCAATGGTCACAATTCCCTGAGCTGCGCTCATACCGCCAACATAAACCAATATAGATGTGCCCACACCGCTCAAGGCATTCAAAGCTGGAAAGACGATCGAAAGCACAAAACCCCGCCTGACATTGATCCGGTAGGATTCCATATTAGCCTGATCAAAATTGGAAAAAATCTCCGGTTCCTGGCGGAAGTTCTTAGCCACAGCAATTCCGCTGACAGTTTCCTTGATGGTGGCATTTACAGTAGCCAAAGCGCGCATCCCTTCCCGGGTCACTTTGCGGGCAATGCTTCTGAAACCTCGGGCAAGCAGGAATATCACTGGCAAAAACCCCAGGATATATAAAAATAATCGGAATTCCAGGTTAATCAGGACAACACCAAGGATCAATGCCTGGACCATTTGTGCTCCCAGGTCCGTGATCAGAAGAATTAACTTTCCGAACTCCCTGGTATCCGAGGTGATCCGGGAAACCACTCTGCCGGATGAGAACTTATCATAAAAAGAGAGATCATGGTTAGCCGAAGATGCAAAAGCATCTGTCCGCAGCGTCATCACCACACTTGAAACGACTCTGACCGTCATCCGCCTTCGGATCCAATTGCTGCTCCAGTTAACCAACGCGGCGAATAAAACCAACCCGATCAAGAGTTTTACCTGGGAGTCGGCCTGATCCGCTGTCAGCCGGTCAATGCTGCTGGAGATCACCAATGGCAGGGATGCGCTTGCTGTCCCGATCAGGATCAGTAACAGCGAAATACCGATCAGCCTTCCTGTATGCGGCTTTAAATACGAAAAGATCCGCTTCAACAGGTCCCTGTCGCTGTACTCCCTATCATATGCTTCGGTGTCCAGGTTGGAAAAGAATCCCATACCTAATGCCTTATAAAATAAAAATCAATCAATAAATAGCTGGCTGTATGCTTTGGAACTGACCATCAGCTCATCATGCGACCCCTGGGCGATCACTTCACCTTTGCGGATGACCAGGATGGTATCAGCCCAGCGAATCTGGGATAAACGGTGGGTGATGATGATGGTCGTTCTGCCTTTAGCAGCTTCGAAAATCGCCTTCTGGATCTCATCTTCCGTAGCGCTGTCGATCGAGCTGGTGGAATCATCCAGGATCAGGATGCGGGGATCCGTGAGGAAAGCCCGGGCCAGGGCCAAACGCTGACGCTGACCGCCGGAAAGGGTCACCCCCCTCTCACCCAATATGGTTTCATAACCATCCTTGAATGACAGGATGAATTCGTGGGCCTGAGCGGACCTGGCAGCTCTTTCAATCTCTTCCCGTGTGGCGTCTGGTTTTCCGAAAGCGATATTCTCTGCAACCGTATTCGAAAACAAGAAAATATCCTGCTCAATAATCGAGATCTGTTTGCGAAGGGCCTCCAGATTCCAGTCTTTGACATCCACATCATCAATCCGAATAGCTCCTGAAGTGGCATCATAGGTGCGGTTGATCAATTTTGCCAGGGTTGTTTTCCCGGAGCCTGTTTGACCTACTACCGCTACGGTCTGTCCTGGATCCACTGTAAACATGATCTGATGGAGTGTATTGTTCACATCTGCATAAGCATAGGAAACATCCTCAAACGCGATCTTTCCCTGGATTTGTCCTTCAAATCCTTCCAGATTCTGGTCCAATTCTGTTTCCCGGTTAATCAACTCCAATACACGCCTGGCACCTGCAACTCCCAGGGAAACCTGGGAATATGCAAAAAGAGAAACAAAGGTCGGGAAACCCAATAATCCCATCAGTCCAAAAAACGCAGCGATATCTCCTACTTCGATCAATCCCCGCTGGAAAAGGAAAACCGCCTGGAAAAGACCACCAGCCTGGGTCAGGCCCATAACCAGAAGGGGCACAAAGCGAGCTTCCACATCTCCCTGGTGGATCTCTCTCTTCATGAAACGGCGGGCATTGTTAGCAAACAGATTAATTTCGTTCTCTTCCTCTGCCATTCCCTTCACTGTTTCAATTCCATCAACCGCTTCTGACAGGCGTGAATTCAAGGTGCCAAAGGCTTTTCTGACCGAATCTGTGATGGGCTGCAGTTCGTAAAGGTACTGCCACAAAGCCACGATATACAAAACCAGGAAGATCAGCGGCGGAATGATCAG
>Ga0136651_10000206_pt1 | contig 30956 bp, 34 predicted proteins | sample Mar14236cmmetaG_FD_94867 | JGI IMG/M metagenome (GOLD analysis project Ga0136651, IMG submission 94867) | Marine hydrothermal vent microbial communities from Guaymas Basin, Gulf of California to study Microbial Dark Matter (Phase II) - Marker... ... | reverse complement strand
CCATTAACTTAAATACGACATTCATTGTAACTGTTTCTCCCCCTTCTTAAATAATGACATTATTGATATTATTGCAGCCACTGCTATTATAGCCATTGACAACTGCATCCATCCAAATATTATAAACACTGAAGCCATTCCTAATACAACTAAACTTAAAACATTAGCTGTTTCTATTGTTCCCATTATTGCCACCAATGATAATACTATCAAAAGGAACCAGTTCATAAACTCTTGGTCAACTGTATCTAATACATTTATTAAAAGTACTGTAGGATCTTGATGTTGTTTTGGGATTTCATTAACTACTCCATCTCTATTGATTGTCATCAAACTATATATAGTTAAATTTTCATATACTGATGCATCAATCAACCAATCTACTTCTGATGTATTGATTAATGTTTGAGTATATAAAACTGGTCCTCCTAATGCATCTCGATATATTGTAAAAGTTATTGCATCTGTTGCATTAGCACTATCAGCATATGTTGCATAAAAATAATCTGTTCCATTTATGTGTCTATTACCAGCACCATGAGCAACATCATTTCTATAATTTGAAGACGGATCTGGTTGAATCTGAACATTCCATAATCTTAAATTCTTATCTCCTGTTTGATCTGCAGCATAATTACCTAGCTCTAATATAGGTTGATTGTCACTATGGACTTCAATTATATATTCATGGTTCTCTATTAAATAAGCTCCAATCTTATTTTCAATATCAACCCAATCTGCAGTTATTTGAACAGTTTCATTTCCAATAACCTTGTACACATATATTCTAGGATTATCATAATCCCCCAATAAATCATCTATTAATAACCCATTGTAAATGGATTGTGTCGTCAATAAATTTATTAAATAAACTTTGACCTGTAATGCATCGTCAGGGTCTAATATAAATGTTCTATAATAACTTGTTGTTCCATAATCCAATACAAATTTAAATTTAGTATAATTACAATTTATTGGAATAGATGTACTTGTTTCATTAATTATTGTAGTGTATGTTTCATCTGGACAAAATAATAAAAAGTTTATCCTATCAGCACTACTTATATTAAATAATCCTAAAGTTCTCTCATCATACAAAGTAAAGTTTGCAATAAAACTCATATCTATATATAATGTTATATTTTGTTGATATGAAAATGTATAATTATTATAATGGGTATCATAACTATTTCTAGATGCATTTAAACTATATGTGGTTGCATTTAAATAAAAGGTGTTTATAACACCAGCCCCACTACTTTCTGCATTAATCTGTCCTGAATCTGAATTTTTAACAACTACTACTGCATTATCTAATAATACTCCTGTCTTAACATTCCTAGCAATCACATACACTGCACTCTGAAACGAATCATAAGTTAAATCTACTAAACTTCCATTAATTGAAACATTATATATCTGTGTGAAATATCTAGGATGAGTAACTGTAAATTGATATGTCCCATTAGTTAAATTAAAAACATAAAATTCTGACTCATTTGCAACTATAGTATCAGTTATATTGATTGGTGTATCTATATTCTGTACAACAATTGTATAATTAGAAAATGTACCATTATCATATCTATTAAATGAAGTCATATTAACAACTCCGCCTAAATAAAAGAAATAAGTAGCATTAAATATATTGGTTCCTCCAATTGATTCGAAGTCAAATTCTTCTAATCCATATCTATCTAATAATATATCATTAGAAAGATCTTTATCTGTTATAGGTATTTGTGCATCGACTGTTATTTCATATTCATAATCACTTATCTTATTTATTTCATAATCTAAATTTTTACTATACTCCGCAAAGTCTATCCAATTACCAGATTTTGTTTCTTCATTCCAAACTACAAAGTGAGCAGGATATCCACTATCTTGTCTTGTATATATTTTATGATCTGATTTAAGTGTGAATGTTCTAGATAATGATTTATCAGGATAATCAAATTCAAAAGTTTGTCTATCTTTAAGTTTTTTAGTTTTTCTTCCACCAAACCATTTAAGTTCATCTTTTGAAACAATATCAACATTCACTTCATTCTCAGTCTTAAATGATAATCCTTTATCTATCTTCTTAGTTTTATATTTAGGAATTTCCTCTGCAGTGTGATCGTCGCTTGCTTGTATTTGTGCAGTACATTTTTGCAAAGGATACTTACTCACATCAATATTAGCTGTGTTTGTAACATTGTTTGAAGTTATATTTAAATCACTCCAAGCATAAATACTTCCATTGATATCACAACTTATGTTGATCATAGCCTGAAATAAATTATTGTCTATAAATGTTACATTGACAGTTACATTCTCAAGATATATAGGAACTATTGATCTATTAGTTGCATCAAATGAATTTCCTGTATTTAATATAACAAGTGGTGCCGATATATCTGTAACATTAAAATGTTGATTAGTACTATTTGCACCAAGACTAACTGAATTATTACACCATACTCTCCACCCGACTACATTATTTGGTTTTGCAAATATATTAGAAATTGTATAATTCATTTGTAATATTGTAGACTTAGAACCACCTAAAGAATAATTTCCTCTTCCTACAAATGTTCCACTTTCATTAACTTCTAATCTACATAAATCAGCACCAATAGAATCACTTACAGTTACATTCAGATTAATTATATCTCCTACCTCTGGAAATATATTTGTTATACTGTTATCTGCAAAATCACTAAACGTAGGAGGTGATGCACTATAACCAAAACTTCTCACAGCACTCTCAACATAATCACTAGTTCCAGGACCAACACAAAACATAGACCAATTATATTCTCCATCATAAACTGGTGTCCATGGTAATATTGTTGGTACTCTACTACCTACACCAGTAATATTTGAAACCAATTTATTAATTATTCCAGTTCCACTTATATTACCTGTAACATTCAAACTGCAATTAATTATATTATCATCATCAACAACACTAAAATTTACATCTAATGCAGCATCAGTTGTTGTATTATCTGGTGGCCAATATATAGTTAAATTCTCCATAGGATAAACATTGACTTGTGTACTATTCAAAGACTTATCCAAAGATGGATTTACTGCAGTAGCTTCACATTTCCAATTAGTATAATTTCCTAATTTCTCAATTACAGTTCCAGTTCCTATTCCTGTTGATGTTAATACACTTGAAGCAACATCAAAAAATGTAGTATCATAAGTATTTATATTGGCAAATGAAACATTATCTAAACTCTTATACCATGTTATTGAAACATTTGCACTTTGATTATCCCATGTCTCAAACTCAAAATTACAAACTAAATCTTCATCGTCGTCGGGATATGTTGGAGTAATATATAATTGTTTTATAATAGGAAATACTGTAATTCCAAAAGTCATATTTTGTCCTTCATTCTGACTATCATTGATTCCTATAATACATGTTGCATTTCCTGTCCAATCTGTAGCTGGTTCTAAAGTTAGATTTTCATTCCCTGCAACACTACAATTAACTTCACTCTCGTTTTCATTAACTATTGAATATATTATAGTATCTCCATCTTCATCAAAAGTATAACTGGTTAAATTTGATAGATAAGTTTGTACTGGTGAATTTTCATTAGTTGTTGTATCAGATATATTTTTAATCCATGTTGGAATACTATTGGATATTTCTATAGTAGAACTATCCCAACTACTATTATAAACACCATCTCCAGCCATACAATTTAAAGTGAGGTTATCATTTCTTGTGAAATTAATATGTGTTACATTCACTACATTTATCTCTATTCCTTCAGTATAATTAGTTGTTACTCCACTACTAAATGTAGCTCCATTCTTTGTAACATTCCAATTATAAATTATATCATCTCCATTTGGATCTGTTGCATTACAATATCCAGATAAATTTGTATTTGTATATGCAGGAATAGGATCCCATCTCACAGTTCTAATAAAAGGATTTGTGAATTGTAAATAACTATCTGAGGTATCATTTCTTGAACTTATCGTCGTAGAATTTGCAAACAAATAAGTAGTACCAAATGTTTTATTAGCAACCCATTCTACTTCACATAATACATTATCACAATAAGTTGCAGGAGCATATGTGTTTATTAAAACATCACTTGGGTCTGCTACTCCACCAAAAAATATATTAAAAGTTTCAGTTAATAAATAGCTTCTATAAAATTGAATTGTATAATTAGTAGTAAGTACAGTTGTTGGTACTTCAGGTAATATATTTCCAATTATATCAGGACTTACAGCATGCCATGGTTCTGTTGGATAATCTAAACCAATAGCTCTAATATAATTTAAATAATAAGTTGAATCACTTCCAACACTCATACCAAAACTACTACCATCGACTTGACTGCCACAAGCTCCTTGACAACTACCTTCTGCACCACCATCAATATCAGTAACATTAGAATTAATAATAGTACTATCACTACCAACAACAATACCATATCCATTACCACCAACACCACCTAATTGATTCTCGCTTTTACACCCCTTAACTCCTTTAATATTATCTACACTAACATTATTAAATGTAGCACTACTTCCTGCAGAAGCACCATATTGAGAAGGTGTTGCTTTAGGTAAACAATTACAACTAGCAGCACCACCAGCAACAACTCCATTACCTCCACCGGTCAATCCAACAACCTTGGTATTTAATATCTGATTGCCACTGCCACTACCACTAATTAATACTCCAGTACCACCAACACCAACATCCTGACTTCCAGCACACCCACCAGTATTACTTCCACCACCACCTGAATAAGCATCATCAATAAAAAAATTATTTATAATATTATCATCATTAAATCTAATACCATAAAGATCACCACCATCTCCAGCAGCACTACTACCACCATTACCAGAATCTATATAAGTAATATCAAATAAATATATACTATTATTATTATTCATAAAAATACCATAAGAATCTCCACCATCACCTTGATTAGCACCACCATTTCCTGTAACAAGATTATGAATATAAACATTAGTTACATTATTAGAATTATTTAAATACATAAAATAAGCATCTCCACCATCATGTGTTGCATCTGCATTAGAAGTACTTATATCATATGCACTTATATTCTCTATAATATTATAATCATTAAAATAGAAAAGACGAACTTCACCAGTAGGGTCTGCTACTCCACCTTCACCACTAATATCCCCCATTTCAATATCATAAATAACATTATTATCTAACCCTTGAAATACAATACTATAAGCCCCTGCACCACTTCCACCTTCAATATCACCTGTAATATTTATATCATATATCAAACTATTATTAATACCTTCAACCTCTGTAGCTCCACAAACAACACATCCTCTACCAGCATACCCTGCTCCAGCATCTGGACTATTAATTTCAACAATAGTTATATTAAAAAAAGTAAAATCTTGTCTTATACCATCAACACAAACTGCATCTCTACTTGTACCACAATCATATCCATCTGATATATTTATATTCTTAATAGTGATACTATCATTAAATATCTTAAATCCTCCAAACAATGTATTCCCTTGTCCATCAATAACTAATCCATCTCCACCATCGACATCTAAATAACATGCTGTTGTTGCATCACCAACTGTTCCAGTGAATGTTATATTATATCCAGCAGTTAGATTAGCTTGTATGTGAGTACAGTTATCTCCACTAAAAGTTGGATCTACCATCAAAGTAGAATTAGCTAATACATTAACATCAAACCCTAGAATAACTTTACTATCATTCATATAAACATAGAAATTATCTTGTTCATAAACATCTCTCCAATCATATTTCTGACCATCAAATAATATATATTGTGCCCTTGTATCTGTTATACCTTCAGCTATTAAATTATTATACTTAGTTATATTATTATATTTCCCACCATCCCAATAATAATTATTACTTGTTATTTCAACTTCAGTTTCTACATGAAAATATACATCTGTAGTTTTTGTATAGTTGAACCAAAACTGTTGTTTGATAACTCCTGGACCTGCATCAACATATTTTATTTCATATATAAATTCACCGTCGTCAATAGTTATGTTTGTTGGATCATAAAAACATACATCTGAATATTTAAAGTTTTTAAGTTTGTCTTTACCAAAATTCTTTTTATATTTCTCACAATGTTTATACCATCCATAATGATTTCCATTATTAGATTTTTTATTATTATAATTTGGTCCATGTTTTATAATATCATCTTCTGATAAACAATCCGGCCAAGTCAAAGGATTATACCATTTACAATCATCTCCTGCAGAAACAGACACACATGCAAGTAATAAGATGGCGAATATAAATACAATTAATCTTTTATCAGTTAACATGATAATAATCCCTCAAAAAATCTTAATTTTTTTTATAAGGTCCTCTAGTATAACTCACTGGTCTTTTACTGTAAGGACTCATTATCTGTGTCTCATGTGATTGTGGTGATGCTTGTTGTTGAGTAACTTGTTGTGCAACAACTGGTTGTTGTTGAGGTCTAGATCTTTCTTGCATTAATTTTTCTCTTTCAATCTGTTGTTGTAACATTAGATTCTTCAACCTTTCTCTTTCAATGGCTTCTTCCATCAATCCCTGTTGAGCCTCTGGACTTATTTCTTCTTCTCTTTGAGTACCAAGTGCTTCACTCACTTTATTTCCACGTCTTGCAAACAATTGATCTATAGGAGTAGGTCTATCACTTACTCCTTGGATAGCTTCATACACTCCTTGACCTGCAGGAGCAACTGTTGACATAGCTGTAAATCCACCGCCTGTTCCAGGAGTCATCTGTTGAAATCCTTGTCCACCAAATTGTGTCATCTGAGTAGCACCTTGTCCTGTTGATGTTAAAGGTGTTGTTGCTTCGGATATACCTCTTCCAGATGTTCCAGCAGTTTGTGCTGCTTGTAAAGCTCCTTTACCAGTTGGTGATCCCAAACTTTGCTGTATATTTTTTGTAGCATCTTTTAATCCTTTAGTTGTAGCAATTCCTTCCATAAAATCAGTTCCAGGAGGTTTTGATTTTTTTCCTTTTTTTCCTTTTTTTCCTAATCCTGCTCTTTGTAAATTTGTTTCATACACAATTTTTTCATATGCTTTGAGTTCTCCTCTCCATCTAGCAGCATCTTGTTCATCTTCTTCTGGAACAATGTTTTTTCCATTGTTTGATTTTTCTTGTTTTTCTGGTTTAACTAAACCTAATCTTTCTTTTTCTTTCATTTCAAAAGATTGTGTTTCAAGTGTACTCCTTATCTTTTGTTGTTCTGGTGATAATTTTTCTTCTTGTTTTTTTCTTTCTTCTTCTTCTTGTGATCTTATTATATCTTCTTCAGTTAAACCAGATTCTTTTAATACTTCATCAAATAATTCTTCTGTTTTAGTTTTTTCTTGTTGTGGTGTAGCATCATATGTTTCTAACTCAGGCATTGGTTGCATAATATTAGATCCAGTTATATCTTCAACTCTCTCATCTACAAGTTCTGCTTCGACTTCTGTAACCCTTGGAGTTATATCAATAGGTTCTGCATAAGGAGTTCCTCTATCATCAGGTTCTGGAACATCAATAACTTGAGGTGGTACAAACTCTTCAACGTCAGTAGAAGATGTGACAACCAAATCCTTGCCTTCTTCCATGTTATTCTCAGGGCCTTGTCTCTTTTTATTAAATGGCCAACAATCTAAAACATTTGGAACACCATCTTTATCTCTATCTCCCCACATATTCAACATCTTCTGTTGATTCATTCTCTTCATTGCTAATGCTTCTAGATTATTTGATGTTTTTCCTTTTGATTGTCCTAAATAATTTGAAACTTTCTTATTAACTTTCATTCCTTGTATATTCTTAAAATCTTTATGTGTATTGAAAAATTTACCCATAGGCATATCTACTCCTGGAACCTCAACACTTTTAGCTTGTTTCAACATTGTGTTTATTTTTTTATTTGATTTATTGATTTTAGAGTTTCCACCCAATAGATTTTTGGTGTGAGGAGTATTTAATGAAGGCATCTTCATGTTAGGCATTTTCATACCTGGCATCTTCATACCTGGCATCTTCATGTTTGGCATCGTCGGCATCTTCATAGGTTTCAATTTAGCATTCATATGGTTCAAACTATTTTTATCTAATGCATTCAACTTAGTCTTGAACACATGATCCATATTAGATTTATCAAGTGGAGACACATCTCTAGGTCTTTCTACATTCATTGTTTCAACTTCTGGAGGCTTTGTCCCCCAGGCTTTACCTGCCATTATTTCATTTAACATTTTATTTTATCCTCCAAACACTATTGATATCCCGATTCCCTTTCTTTTCTGATGGCCGCAACTATCATATATAATACTACAACAAAAAATAATACAAATGGTACTAGATTAAAATAATCCATATATTTATCTATACTACTAAACACTTCCTCTTTAGTATCAACGTCTATATTTGCACTTGAATTAACTTGATTTTTTATTGTTGGAACTAAATAAGCATTAAACACTTGACTGAATACAATGTACATTACACCTATTCCAAAAAGTGATACTAATCCAAAGATCCAGGTAAACCCTGTTGAATAACCCTTTTTGTTTTTGAAAAGTTTTATCTTTTCTCCGTTCTTTTTTGATTTTATCATTTTATATCATATTTGATATTTTATTTTTTGTATTTTTTGGTATGCCAAGTGCTCCTGCAATTCCTGTTGTAGGCACTTGTGTTGGTAATCCTTCTTGTGGTTTTAATAACTCAATCTCTTGTGGTGTTAATTTTGGACTGAATGTTTTTGAAGTTCCTGCAAAAAATTGTTTCATCTTCTGATTACTTCTTGCAAAAAATTGCATTGGATTATAAATTGGATTAGTTACAGTCCATCCTGTAATATATCTTCCACCTCTCCCTCTTCCAAAACCTTGTCCTAAACCTCCTCCACCACCAAGTGCTAAAGGTGCACCCATTAATGGAATCAATGGAAGTCCTGGTGGTGATATTCTTAAAAATTGTGATGGTGGTAATTGTGGTGTACTAATGGTTTCTGAAGTTGGTGTTGTTGGTTGATCAAAAAATTGTTGTTGAACCACTTTTGGTGTTGGTATCTGTTTAAACTCTCTGGCTCCTTCTACTTTTTGAACACCTTTAACATCTAATATAGTTTTAGTTGGAGCATCAATCTTTTGGACACCCAATATTTTCTTTTCAACTATAGGTGCCTGAAAAACATCTTGTTTTGTTATAGATTTAGGTATCATTCTTGGAAGATATCCAATTCTTGGTTTTGTTGTAAACACTCCTCTAGGAACTTCTATCTTTAATGCTTGGGCTTTAGGTTTACCAGTATATACCTTCTCTATAGGTCTGGTCTTTAATATCCCCTCTTCTATTGTCAAACTAACCTGTTCCCTAGATGTTCCTAACACTTCACCCAACCGTTGTAACTCAGGTTCTGAAAAACTGCCACTTGTTGCTACTTGTTCATCAGGACCCTTTTTTGTTTTAAGTTTTTTTCTTTTAATTTTCTTTGTTGCAGCCATATCAACAATTTCTTTATCAGCTATATTCTTTTCTAATTGTTTTACAAATTCACTTTTAACAATTATTTTTTTAGCTGAAGAATATAAATTTTTAAGTTGTCCTGTAGTCAACTCTTTTCCAGACAACCATCTACCATATATATTTCTCAAAACAGGACTCTCTTTAATAGAAAACATAAACCTTTCACTTAAAGATGGTGTTCTTAATTTTATCTCTCCACCAATAGCTTGTTTCATTTTTAATTCTGTTATCAAATCAGGATACTCAGTAAGTTGTTTTTCTCTTATTACAGACTGTAATACTTTTCCTGTTTCTAAATCAACAGTTCTCATTCCTGGTTTTACTTCACCATGCTTTGTTTCAAATTTAGGAAGACCTTTTCTTTCTCCTCCTACCTCAATCCCTATCTTTCTAGTTGTCTTACCTATATGTACTTCTTGTACTCTAAGTTTACCATTTTCTTTAATCAAATAAACATCGCTCTTTCTTTCTACTGCTCTTGCAATCTTATCAATCTGTGCTATTCTTTGTTGTTCTGCAATAACCCCTTCAGGAACTTGTTTTCCTATTCTACCTTCCACTTCAAAAAACCGTCTTTGTTTTAACTGTTGCATCATCCTTGTTCCTTGAGGAGTATCAATATTTGTTATTGATGTGTCTGCCTTTATCTCACCTTTTTGAGCAAGTTTTAAAGTATCACTCATATCTATTTTATCAACTTTTTTAGTATCAATTAATTTTCCATCTCTATATGTTTTTTGAGTTGCTTTTGGTAAATTAGGGTTTTGTTCAACAACCACTTTAATTTTACCATCAACCATTGTAGAAACAACAGAATTATCAGGTTTGATTCTTATTTTTGTATCAGCATATTTATTAGTTAATCCATGTTTCTGCTTGTATTTAATAATAACATCTCCAATTCTTGTTTCAGCAGCAACACTTGGTAATTCTCCAGGAGTGTCTGCACCAACTCTTTTTATTAATTTTTGTTTTGGTTTATAATCTATCTTAAAACTTTCAGCTGGTTTAAGATCAAATGTTTTCATTCCTTTAGCCATACCAACTCCAAACGCTGTCCATTTTGCAATCTCTTGTGCTAACACCTCTTCACCTTCTCCTCTACTCCTTTCTGCTTTAGCAATTTCACTTATAGATTCTCCTGCAGCTACTCCTGTAACACCAACACCTGCTCCTATTGCAACAGTTCTTAATCCTATTGGTATTCCTTTTGATACAGTTCTTGCAACAACACTTTTTCCAGCTTTACTTAATGCTAATCTTTCAGCTCCTGTTAACAACTTTCCTGCACCAGATAATCCTGCTCCTAAAACTCTTCCACCAACATACATCGCCGCAATATCTTCTGGTTCTTTAACTGCATACTGTGCTAATTTTCCAGCTGTCCCAATTGTCCACTTGCCAACACCAGTATCATATTTACTAGTTACACTTTCTATTTTTTTAGAAACAGGTTCAGCAAACTTAGCAATATATTCTTGTTTTTTCTCTTTGAATTCTAAACCCAATCTTTCAGGAACATATTTTAATCCACCATACTCCTCTCTAAAGAACCCACCTTTCTCTTGTGATTCTACCATTTTTCTTTCTACAATTCCTTTTCTTTTTATTGTAGCTGCTTTCTCTATATCTCTAGTGGTTCCTCCCAAACTATAATATTTTTGTTGTAAATTAGAAACATCTTTTTCATATTTATCTCTCTCTGGACCATAATTTATATATTTTCCCTCTTTATCTTTTGGTGGGTTACGTCTAAGATCCAACAATTCATTATATACTTTCTCGGCTTGAGTCGCTTCTTTCTCTCGAACATCCACTTTCTCTTTAAACACTTTAGTTGTTTTAAATAATTTTTTCTCTGGAGAAATCAAACTTTCAACATATTGTCTTTCTGGAGTTTTAGCTAATATATTTAAAACAGCACCAGACCTTTCCCAATCAGCATCTAATTTTTTAGATTTTTCTTGATATGTCTCTATTCTTTCAAACAATGCTTTGTTTCCAGAAGGGCTTTCTTTTATAAGTTTGGTTAGTTCTTCCGCTTCTTTATTTAATTCTTCACTTTCTTTCACTACTTGTTCTGCCCTAACCTTAATACTTTCTCTTAAAAATTCAGATCCCTCTGCCTCCTCAGCAGAACGTTGGGTTGGAGAAACCCATCTTTCTTGTAATATCTTTGAAGGAGTTGCTATACCACTAATAACTCTTGAAACTTTATCTTCTCTTTCTTTATCAATAGGAGCAGAAACAATCTCTCCAGTTTCTCTATCTCTTATTGTAGGTTGTAATGTATGGACTCCTGCACCTGTTCTTAATGCTCCAGCCAATGAAACAGGAACTTCTGCAACTCCCTCTTCTATACCTCTTCCTTCTCCTGTACCTGTATATGCAAGAGTAGGTTTTTTAGTATCTAATATTCCTAACCCAACTGTTGGATATTGTGATTCTATCAATTGTGTTAATTGTCCTTTCTCTTCTCCGAGTGCTTGCATTCTTGCAGGATCACTTCTGAAATATTTACTTTCTCTGGCTCTCTCAGCCATTAAATTATATTTTGCAACTCTTCTAGCCTGCTCCATCTGTTGTGGAGTTTCTGCACCCATCCGTCTTGCAGTTTCATCCAACCGTCTTTGTTGCTCTCTTCTAATATCAGTAGCCATGCCCCCCATTCTTCCTTGTTGAACTCCAGTTACTTCTCTACCATCATAAGTTGTTTTGACTCCTTGTGATTTAAGATATTGTAATTTTCCTATACCTGCAGGAGCATGTCCTCTACTTCCTTTAGTATCTATTGACACAACTCTAGGAGCTTCTGTTCTAGAAACTTGCTCTGTTCTAACAACCCTTCTTTCATGAACTCTTCCAGTTTCAAGATCTACATTGATTGGAGTAGGAGTATATCTTTTTCTAGAAGGTTTTTTTCTTGATGGTGTTTTTCCAGTTGTTGTAGTCTTTCCACTAGCATAAGTTCTTGTTATTTTTTTTTCACCGCTAGGTGACTCCTGTACTCTTGTCTTAACAACTCTATCAACCATCTTAATACTTACCTCTTATTTTTGCATCATAAAATTCTGTATCGGCTAACTTCTTTTTCTCAACACCACCAAATGGTTTTAAAACATCTCCCATTGTTCTTCTGTCCTGAAACCCTGTGACATCCTTACCTTGATATATTGTCTTAGCCCCTCTTTGTTCAAGCCATTGTAATTTCCCAATGCCTGCTGGATTATAAGATTTTTTAGGTTGTATCTTAAATGGAGAAATTGAACTACCTCTAGCTCTACCTGCATAAACATTTCCTGTAACAGGACCGACATTAACAGGTGTTGGTTTTACTCCACCAACAATTTGTCTAGTTTTTGGAACTTGTAAATTTTTAGTGTAATCTTTAGCTCTTTGAATATTTGTCATCCCTGTTTTTCTTTCAGTTGATTTTAAACCAGATCCTTTCTTTTTAGCATCAATCCATTTCTGTCCACTAAATGGATCTAGAACTTGAAACCCTCTATAGATTCCACTTTTTGACCATGTTTGTCTTGTCTCTCTTTTTGGTGTCCACGTCGACATTAACTTAACTTTCCCTGTTTTTTTTCCTCTAGATAAATTAGAAGTAACCACACCATATTTTTTTTCAGATAATATGTTTCCTTGTGCATCAACTATCATTTCACTTTTTATATAAGGTTCATATGACGCCTGTATCCTTTGTGCTCTTCCAACAGTTTTCTTTCCAGAATGTGTCAAATAAATTTCTCTTTCAATGATCTTAACATTTCCGCCACCAATATCAATAATTTCTTTCTTCTTATATTCATCCTCGATATCTTCTTTTCCTTTAGCTCTATACCATTTAGATTTTGTGTAATCCTCTACTTCAACAGTAGGTTCTAAAAATCTTGATGGTTTAGGCGATGCTGGTCGTTTATAATATGTTCCGGCTCCAGCTTTAGAAACTCTAGATCTCATATCTACATCTTTGTCAGTAGGTTTTTTGTAAGAAAATCCCCCCCTTTCTTTAGAAACTTTTATAGGAATACCTGCCATATAACATCCAATATATCTACTCATTTATATATATATTTCTTGTTATTTAGTAACAGTTAGTACTCGTTACTATCTACTATCGTAATCTTTTATTAATTCAATGTGAGTTAATATCCCCATCTCTAAAAGTTTATTTGCAACTCCTTTATCAGACATAGTCCCATACCCTTTTTTATATGCTTCATCAACCTTAATTCCGCTCAATAGTTTAGTCTTAAAATGTTTTGCCATCCTATCATCTTTCGGAATATCTTTCTTAAATATTTTACCCAAAGGATCATATAATTTCATTGTATCTTTATACTCATCCAACTCATCTTCTTCTGTTCCTTGGATAACAAGTTTAATCCATTCAATTTGATAATTTAAATCTTCCTCCTCTCTATCCGTCGACATTACAAACTTTATCTTACCGCTAGCATTCGCTTTCTTCTTGGCCATCTGCAATGATTGTTTGATTATTATCCAAAGATTCTCTTGAAATGTAATCAACCCTCCTGCTCTGCTCGCCTGCCTTCTAAACCAACTCTTAGGAACCCTTCTCCCTATGTTCACCAATAATGTCATTATCTACCCCCTCCTTTTCCCGACATTCAATAAGTTTCAATATTACATCATCATAGGTGTCCCTATGGTGAGATTTTAATGATTTAAGAATACTAGCCGTCTTATCTTTTACGCTTATTAACATCTTATTAATAGACTATTAATAGAACTCATATTAAAAGATTAACATGTTATAACTCACAAAAATTCTCTAATGCCGGACTTTGCGACACCAAATTTATCTAGAATGTAGTTTAATATTAAAGGGAAAAGTATAACAAAAAGAATGGCCATCCAAGTTTTTATCTCTACCCCTAAAAGATTAAATATAATATATCTGTAAGATCTAAAAACAAAAAGATAAAGAATTAGAAAAGGAATAAATTTCAATATTGTCATGGGTAATGATCTCCATTGAAACTTGCCCTTCCTTTTTGGGTATCTTAAATCTATAAATTTCTTCTGTTCTTCTACAGTTTTATTGGGGATCTTTCTGAGTTTTTCAAGTTCTATATTTGCAGCCTTAATATTCTCCCTATTTGTTTTACTGAATATGATTTTCAAAACATAAACAGTATAATAAGTTAATACAACAGTTACAAATATATCTCCAAATCCCATCTTATATTGATTCTTCCAATACCTTAATCTTTGCTATATACCCATTATATTCTTTGACCATATTGTCATGTTTCCTAATCTTACTATTAGCTATTTCCAATTCACTGTCTCCAGTATCAAAATCATCATTCAGATAAGCACCTGCAGCAATCTCAAAATATTCACATGCTTCATACATCTCCCAATTAACATCAATTATTAATTCTGAAGCCAACACATATGTTGTTATCAAATTACCATATTCTTCTGGTGCAGTTTCATTAGCTATCTTAAAATATTGAATACCTTTTTGATAATAACTGTTTGACGATGTATACAAGTCTCTTGCAGCTTCACAATTTGTAATTGCCAAATCTAAATAATCATTGGTATAATAATAACTCCACATACTATATTGATATGATGCTAAATGCATGTCAAACAATCCATTCATATATTCTTTTGTTGCTTTATTATAATTCTTGTGGAAATTGTCTAATTCTTCATTTACCATTACTAATTCTTGTGTTTTGTTTTTTAAAACATTAATTTCTTGTTGTAAATCATCTTTCTCATAAGTACAACTATCATATTCCTCTTGTGATGTGCATCCAACCATAAACACACATAATGTCAATATAATCATTAATTTCATATTCATTTTAGTTTTCCTCCGTATGTTATATAACATAACATAGGTTATATATAAATGTTTGGTTTTTTTACACCCATTTCAACACATTTCCATTGAGTATCTTCTTACTCCCCTTCTGTTTGACCCATACCCCTCCTTTAAGGATCCAATATGGATTCACTTCAATCCAATTCTTACTTAGATTCTTAAAGTCGAAAAAACAATGAGCAGTACTCCCTGTTCTCCCAGCTTCTATCAATATATTATAATCCTTTGGTATTGTATAATAAATAACTTTCCCAAATCTTGTTCCTGGTATTGTTGTTTTACATATAGTCCCTTGTTTAAATAATATATTGAGTTTTCTCCTTAATATTATTTGACAAGTTCCATCATCACTTAACTCTTTCAATATTGTGTTGTATGTCTGTGGAAATGCTTTTATATCTTTAACTACCAATTCGATGTTCCAAATCTTATTCCTAATCTTATCAGACATTCTACACCTTGTTTAAAATATCATCAACATTTGTATTTGGATATTCTTTCAATATTATTATTATTAATCTTACTCTCTGTTCTTTCAATAGTTTGATTTTTTTTAGATCCACAATGAAAGGATTCTGGCTTGAATAATATTCAGCCTTCAGATTAAATTGATTTATTCTTCTTACAATATTAAGGAAGTCTATATCTGGGATCATCATACCTCCATTGCCATCTCTCTTATCTTTGCAACCAATTGTTTTGCATCCTCGACTGCTGCTTGTACCATTCCTTTTGTGATATTGATATCATAATTGTTTTTTATGTGATGTATTATTCTATCCATCTTCAAGTGACCTCCTTGTCCCATGATATCTCTCAATGCTAATACCAAAAGAGCTTTATGAATATCTTCCTTTGCTACATTCATTAATATATTATCATCGTCATAAACATTCTTCTCTCTAACTTTAAGATATCTAGAATAAAGCCATTCTGGAGGTTTTGGGAATTTTACTAATTGCCAGAAGTTAGGATGTTTCTGAAGTTGTTTCTCTACTTTACTAACATCTGAAAATTCTGTATAGCTTCCGACGTTTTTGAAGTCTTTGATTCTCCAAGTATCATGAGCTGGATTATTATCTTTGACAAACACTGCACCTTTTCCTCTAGCGAAAATGCTGATCCAGTAATTGCAAAAGCTGTCTAAATACGACGACTCTATCTTGCTAACTTTTAATGGGAAGCAAAGAATGAACAATAAATGTTTGGTTCTTATTTGTGCTAATTTCTTTTTTAATTCTTTATTTTCTTTTTTGGCCCACTCTGCGGCTGTACAAAATAATACGCTCTCATCACAATTATGACCGACGACGTTGTCAATTAAAAAATTTTTATGGTTGTTTACACCGACGATATCATAAACAGGAACTTTCTTTTTTGTTTTAGTTATAGATATGATTTTACTTACCATCATTTGATATCACCTTACTTCCTTTAGATTGATTCTCTTCTCTCCAAACAGGTCTTAAATTAGAATAATGAAAACATTTTTTTTGTTCTTCTTCTATACTAAGATTATAATTACAACATGGAATAAAATGGTCGACGTGCCAACCATAATAAGTATGATTATCCCATGTCATTCCATCTTTAAATTGTTTTTCAAAATATTCTTTTAATTCTTCTATTGTGCAACCAAACAAATTTTTAGAATATTCTCTATATTTTTTTGTCATCCTTTTAACATGTAATGCTGTTTTTAATTTGGATCTTAATAATGCGGCTATAAGAATATTTGGATTTTGTTTTTTCCCCATACACACATTCTCTCTTACTCTATCTCTGTTTTCACTTTCCCACTCCTTTCTCAATTCTTTTCCTCTATCACTATCCCTATATTTCTTTCTTTGTTTTAAATTCTTTTCATGATATTTATAATAATATTCTTTATTTTGTTTATCTAATTTCTCTTTATTTTTTATATAATGTCTTGCATAAGATTCTTTTTTTCTTTTCTTAAAATCTTTATTATCTTTCAATCTATGATATCTTTCTAAAGCGTTTTTTCTATTTTTTTCTATACGGTTGATATAATTTATACTTGCTTTCTCTTTAGCTAATTCAGGATTATTTTTTCTAAATTCTTTTTGTTTTATAGAGTCTACGTTTCTTTTACATTTTCTAGAACAATATTTATCGTTGTTTGATTTTGGCTCATATTCTTTTTTACACAAATCACATTTTTTTGAATAGATGACAATATCATCTCCTTCTTTTAAATCTTTTAATTTTTTATATTCCCCATTCTTTAATAAAAATTTATGATCTTCTGTAGCTCTAACTTTTTTGCCATCTTCCAATTCTATCTCATAAACTTCTGCAAACTTAGATGTCTCTATACATTTCTTAGGTTTCATATATTCAAAAATATCCTTATTCTTATTATAAGATAATACTTCAAAATCTTTTCTTCCAACAAGTTGATTAATCTGTCTCACGGTTTCTTTTCCATTAATTCTAACTTTTATCTTAGTTGCAGCAGTTACACAAATCAAAGGTTCAAACTTATTCAATGTATCTATCTTTCTCATTACATCTGCATTTGTATACGCAATATGTCTTTCAGGATTAAATCTTATTCCCATAAGCTTACACCATTCTCGCCCCATTATTATCGCTTTAGAGCTTTTACCTGTTCCTTTGTCCCCAGTCAGTAGTATCATACTATCATAATTCGCAAGGTTCCTATACATCATCATCTTAACAAGATTCCTAAATTTATAGAACCCTCTATTGCTTCCAGAATCTCTTGCCTCTAGATAATTTTTCCCTTCTTGACTTAACATCTCCTGTATCAAAAATAAGATTTCATTATGATTCAATTTAGCGTTCTCAGGGTCACAACCCCACTGCTCTTTAATAATTCTATCAATCAATCTCCGTCTGCCAAACCCCAATGCTTCTGCCATTCTATACTAACACCTCTCCATCATAAAATAATTTCTTATAATCTGAACACAATCCTTCAAATATCTTAGTTCTTCCATCGGCATATGTTTCTTCCACCGTCTTCCTACAGAACACTTGATAAAGATTACTAGACTTCTTCTTCTTTCTAAGAACTCTACCCATCCTCTGAATGGTTTGTTTAGCTGTACTATCACCAGCCATTATAACTGCAGTATCAATCTTAGGTAAATTATATCCCTCGTCTAAAACCTTGCTTACAAGTATCACATTAAACTTATCATTCTTAAAATCCATAAGAATCTGATCCCTCTCATCTTGTTTAATACCACTATGCACAATTCTCGCCTTGACCCCAACATCTAACAAACACCAATAAAACTTATTCGTCTGATCATTGTATTGATTAAATATTATTATCTTATCATTTTTATGTTTTGTGCAAATTAGTTTAGCTACTTCAAACTTCTTATAATAATTATTAATAAGATCTTTCCGTGCATTCATCTTAGACAACATCTTCAATTTAAGAGCTGTATTGGTTCTCATTATTCTAGTGAATCCTCCACCAGCTTTTAATATTGCACTTATCTCTTGTGTCAACATTTCATAAGTGTCCATATCTTCATCATCAAGATCAACACCTATATTAAAAAAATCAAAAGGATTCAACACACCGTCTTCAAGAGCTTCTTTAGGTTCATACTTAAACACATTGAAATTGAATATCTCAAGTAGCTTCCAATGTGCCTGATCCATTCTCTGAATGGTGGCACTCAATCCAAGTTTATATTTGAATTTATGTTTTACAAACGGCATCAATCTCTTTGTCCCATAATTATGTATCTCATCAAATATAACCATGTCAAATATTTCCAATGGTAATCTATGAAGACTCTGCATATTTGTCAATGTCACCTTAGATACTTCTTTTATCTGACCATAATAAATCCCTATATCATTCAACGCTATCCCTGCATCATAGAGTTCCTTATACCATCCTGTCTCTAAGATAACATTCTTAGGCACTACAACCAAAACAGAAATATCTGGATCTTGTTCCAACACTTTCTTTATAATTTCTATAGCACAAAAAGTTTTTCCAGCTCCTGTCACTACAGATAAGAGACAACAGTTATCGTGGCCAAAGAAATAATCAACAGCCCGACGTTGCCAATCATATAACTCACTCCTATCTATAGAATTCTCTACCACCTCTTGAGGGATAGGATTGCTCCCATCCTTTATCTGTATTCCAAACATTGTTTTATTTTAACATTATTAATACGAATATCAAATATGCTGCTGCATACCAATTAAATAAAAAATTATATGTTTTAACATTGTTTTGCAACTTCTCATCATTTGGGTTCTGATCTAATTTTTCTTGCTCTCTCTTACGCATCACACCTATCCCATAATGTGATCCAAGATATAATGCAAAATAAAATACTACCTTCAATATAGACACTTTAGATACATCAAACATTTTTATCTACCTCCTTATTATTCCAATATTTCTATCTTAAACCTTACTCTTTTTCCCATATATTCTTTGGGAAAACACACTGCACCCAAAGTTATTCTTCCTGTATCACTACTACAATGAATTTTAACTAACCACCAATTTCTAACAATACTTCCTTTGGTTATACGTCTACCATCCCCTCTTTCAACATACCCAAAATTATTTACTTTTGCCATTTTCTTTTGTTTTATTCGGCAACGGATGAAAAGTTGGTTACTAGTAGATTCGTTTAAGAATTACCTCCTCATCGTCGTCTCTACCGAAAATATTAATTTAATATGTATTTATAGGGTAATCATATTTACATTTGGAGCATCTCTTATCATTCTTTATAATTTCTTCTTCTGTTTGTTCATCACAATTACCACAATACCATTTCATCCTTAATCATTCCTCCTTCTTATGTTATTCGGCGGAAGATGAAAAGTTGCAAACATCCAAGAAATCTTACACCTATAAGAAATCTTCTTAACATCTCGCCTCTACCGAAAACTTTAGCAAGGTGATATGATGAGGAGTGTGTACAAAAAAGAGGTCAAAATTTTCTGCATTGATTCCGTGTTCATCATATCACCTTCTTGCCAGTTTGATTTTATATTCTTTCCATTCTCTGATCAGTTTCTTAAGTTTTTCTTCTGAATATACTATGTTGCACCGTCGACAAATATACTTGTCTTCTTCCAAGTGTGAGTACTTTAAAATAGTATCACATTCAGGACATTTATATCTTTTGTACATCAGACTCTCTTTTTGGAATTATGTGTTTTGACGGCTTCTCCTTGCGGCTATCACATAGTGCTAACTTTTTATTCTTCTTCTATTAGTTCAATCTTTATTTTTATTTTCTTACCAACATAATTTGAAGGCAATGATATGTTTGTTAAATGAAGATTTCCTGAATCCCCAGTATAATTCCATTTTATGAACCACCAATCATACCATGCATGTCTTTTTATCCTTCTATTACCGCTTGAATGTGCATTCCCTCTACTTCTTCTTTCTATATAACCCTCATCATTTAACCTATAATATTTTGGCATTGTTCTACCCAATCATCCTCTTAATCTTCTCTTCTGGAGTTTCTGCTCTTGGTTGTGGTGGAGCTCTTCTATATGTTGGTTTTGGTTTTGGTTTGCCTCTTCCAACTGCTTTCCTTACCACTCGTCGACGGACAGGTTTTGGTTCAGGTTGTTGATTTAATCCTACACCCATCATGTTAGATGTATTGTTAGATGCTCCTTGCCCCATTCCCATGGCTCTCTCAAATCCTCCACCTTGTCCTGCACCCTCAAAACCTTTTGCAAGCTTTCCTAAGAAATCTGATTTTCCTTTACCTGTGAGTTTATCTAGTTCTTTCTGTTTGTAATGTTCTTTCAATTGTGGTTGAAGCTCTCTCAGTGCTTCTTCTCTTGCTTGGTTCCTTATTTCTGATTCCAATTGTTTTCTTTCCTTATACATCCTGATCTTCTCTGGAAAGATTGTTTTATGCCAGATACTTGATAGTCCTTCACTTAGTCTAGTGAAGAACCCTTTGTCAATAGAAGGTGTCTGATTTTCGCCATATGGAGCCAATGTGGGTGAATCTGAATTGACATCATTCAATATGTTGTTTATCTCATTCTGTTGTGTCATTTTGGTTCCTCTTTGGTTAATTCAGGGTTTTCAAAAATGTTTCCAAGAACCTTAAATCCTGAAGGAACATAAGCAGATTCTTCATGATCAGACACATCTGCCATTGGTAACCTAAAAATAAACATACCATCTTTAAATTCACAAACCCAAACATCCCCCATACCGTCTTCATTCAACAATATGTCTCCTTCATAAATATCCTTACCATTCTTATCCTGTAAACCTGTAAATTGCATTAATTCTGAAAAACTTTCTGGTTCATTATCAGTATGTGGGTGCCCTTCATTATATCCCCACGCCTTACACAATATTAATTCATTATGATAAGACATCCTTTGTATTTTAATATCAAAAAACCTCATTTCTTTCTTTTCTTTATCCCATGCTCTAAATTTTATCTCTCTCATTGTTTGACCTCCAACAAATATGGTTCCAATTCTTCTCCTGTTTTTTTAAACCCTTTTACTTCTTCAGGAGTGGTATTTGATATATCTAACAACACAAAAAAATGTTCTTCAAACAAATTTATCTCATTCTGTTGTGTCATCTTCTTCAACCCCGATTGAACACAATACCTGTTCTATAAAAAAACCAATATCTCCATAAAACCATCCACTATCACCAAAACTTCTTGCTAACGTTTCAACAGTTTTCTTAACATCAAAACAAGTGTCGTCATCTATATAATTGAGTGCTTGTTCAAATTTCCAATTCAACAACCTAGATCTAAGTTCTTCTCTCATTCTTCACCTCATCAATTAAACTTATCCCCAGTTCTTCTTCTAGATCTAATATCCAATCGTTGATCTCATGTGATTTAAACACATTACTTTCTTCAGCATTATGTTTAAATGTAAATTTATCCAATGCATCCTTCACTCTCTGTTTATCAAGACATTTTATCCTGATAGCATCTTTGATCATCCCTAATGGTTGCCTCTCCCAAAACACTCCTTTTAAACCTGGGAACTCTTTCTCAAAAGGGTTTATCTCATCTTTCTTATCATTCAACAACTGAGATGCATTTTCACTTCCCATGTTCTCAATAGGTTTTATGTTTTGCTTCTTTTGATTTCTTTTTTTGATTCCTATCAATTCTTGATCAAGCAAATTACTTATCATGAGTTCAAAACTACTATATCCCCATTCAGCTTTACAAATAGATAATTTCCTATGGAACCCTGATGTAAATTTGATTGGACTTGTCTTAATTTCCATAAGTTTGATGGTGAAACAACTTGTATTTAAAGTTTGTTATTTTTGGATACTTTGGATAGTATTTGTTAGTATATACTATCGTTGTACGAACAAAAATGTTACGCATAGTCTATAGACTATAGGTTTTTATCGAAAATGAGAAAATCCACAATATAGACCATTGTCTCCCGACTGCTGTATTTTCACGCAAAACTAGCTGACGGTGAGCGTCAAACACTAACACCTGAAAACTTCCTGTTTTTAAATCTTTCTTAGAAAACAAGGGGGTCCATTTCCAGTGGAACTTTTTTCGCCGAAATAATGGGTATAGGCTTTTCCTATGGTATTTAGTTATTTTGTAACATTTATTGGATTTTTCCATGTCATTACTTTTTAGTAGTATAAAAAAAACATACCCAAATGTATACTAAATTGTTACACTGTAACATGGGTTTTCACAAATGTTACGGTATTAATTATCATTTATCGTCATCATATTTTTATTTTGTTACGTATAACAAGAATCGCCTAACCCCCTATGCATTTATTTTGAAAAAAAGTAGTACTTGTTAGTAAGAGTTAGTAAAAAAAGCGTTAAAAAAATGTTACGGATGTTACAACGTAACATTCATTTATAAAGGAAATAATGAAAATGAACCGATTGTTTAGTGATAAAACAATATATTATATCATAATAGTAACAAAAAATCCATTTTTTTCAAAACCACCAAAAAACACCACAAAAACATACCCCAGTAGTAACAAACAACATAAAAAATATGCCAAAAAACCTTAGTAACACTTACTAACTCTTACTAAAAAACCAATATAAAAAACAAATATATTTTATTATGAGAAATTGAAAATCTACTAATCGTCATTAACACATTTTATATAATTATTGTTGAGTGGTATCGGGTTACAACATATATTATAAATGCTAACAACATTTAAATATAAAACCTTATTTAGGAATTATTGTGTTTTTTGTTTAACTAAAAAAGAGATGATAAATTGAGGGATACAAACGATTCTAATGAACAGGAGCAGGACTCTACAGAAGATTCTAACAATTTAACAATAGATGATGTTAAAGAGTATTCTTCTAATATAGAAGTGATTAAGTTCATGCAAGGAAAATTTAGTCAGATAACAAAAAAAGGAGCAATGAATGCTATTAATGATTTATTTAAAAGAAAAGCTAAGATACATGTTTCTGATATTATGTCTAAATGGAAGAGATTATATCAATACAATAAAAACAAATTCGATGATGAGAAGTTTCTTAGACAAGACATTATAAGTGATTTAAGGAGAGCAATGAATGGTTTCTTGTTAGAGATAGGAAAAGACATACCTCAATATGATGCTGCAGAAGATTTAGGGTTTGAAATAAGAGAGGAGAATGGGGAACAAACATATATTGTAAACAAGATGATAATGTATCGTAAAGTAAGAGGGCTTACATGTGATGAGGGAGGCAATACCAATTTCAAGTATAATTTTGTTGATCCAGATATGAAGATTGGATTCCCTGCTAACAAAGAGATGTTACAACGATGTGAGATCCAGATTACTAGTAATGCTGTCAAGTTTGATTATCCTATAGAGTTTGAGTATACGTGTCCTAGATGTGGGAATGTAATAAAGAAGAAAGCTTATGAGACTGCAAGCACAGGAGGTAAAATCATGTGTGAGGGAATGTATTTGGCCATGACACCAAGTGGTGAGGAAAAGCCAAAGGTGTGTAATACAAAATTAATGCCAGATAATGAGATAAGTCTGACAAAGGATGCTTTCTATTATGATATAAATTATGAAGACATTGAAGGTAAGAAACACACGGTGAGTTCTATAAGCTTCAATAAATACAAACCTGGATTCTATGAGTCTGTGTTGTTCAAAGTGAAGAATCCTAAGAAGACAGAAGTATATCATATAATGGATGTTAAGAAGATAGACTCCAACAGGTTTGATTTCCCTGAACAAGATCCAAATGAGAATTATGTGTTCACTCTCCAGAAAGCTTTTGATGAATATATTAAGCTTAAGACAGGAATGGAGATATATGGATTGTATCCAATCAAAGTGTCTATGATATTGCAGAAGGCAATCACAGAGCTTGGGATGAGACTCATAGGAAACATTCAGATATGTGGGGATGCTTCAACTGGTAAATCAACAGTATTCAAATATTATGGGTTCTTTCTCAACAACCATCTTAACATGTCAACAAACGGACAAAGTATTTCTATTGCATCTTTAAGGGGTACCAGAGAAGTTGTTAGTCTGATGGGTAAGGATCAGAAGATTGTAACGACTGGATATCTTGGTACATACAAAACAATCCATATCGATGAGACAGGAGATAATAAAGAGTTGGTTCAGAGTCTGAAGACATTTTTATTAGAAGATAATTATAGTTATGATAAAGCAGGGTCTACAGGAATATCTCATATAAAGACAGCACTTGCAAATCTCACCGAGAATCTTAGTTATCAACATTTAAGTTTTTACAGAGGTAGTATAAAGAAAGCATACAGAGAGATGACGACGAAGATTGGTGATGAAGAGAAAGAAGATTGGGATGATGATTGGGATCTTCATTTGTCTCTATCAGAATATGATTGGAACCCATATCTATATGATGTCATAAAGAATAAAAGATTAGAATTCCAACACAATAGAATCCATTGGTTCTCTGGTTATGAGTGGGCATTGTCAGAGAGGTTTCCATTTCTATTTTTCTTAACGAATGAAAAAGATAATGATTATTTAGATAAGGTTGTCAAAGGTAATGTTTCTAGGGGAACAATAAGGGAGAACCTAGAATTGATGAGAGTGTTGAAGTCGGATGATATTGATATCTTCTTTGAAGGACTCAAAAAATTCAAAGAAGGTTCTAATGACAGGAAGAGTTTTGAGATAGTAGATGACATCCTTGAAAGTTATGGTGTGTATACAGATGTAAGAACTAAGGAATTTTATTATCTAATAGTACAACTCTCAAGAATATTGAATAAGAGGAAGGAAATAATAGAGCAGGATTATGATCTTTTGAGGTGGTTACTGGAGAAGATAAATTGTAAACTAGATGTTGCAGATACTGTTGATCATAATGTTGTTGGTCCTCCTGATCTGAAGAAAACAAAAGAGATAGAGAAGAAAATAGAGGAAACATCAAGACTAGATGATTTTGGTATTCCTGATGGGGAGTTTAAGTAAGATGGATATATTTGAAAGACGGGGACAAGTTGCAGAAAGCATAAACAAAACAATTTATTCATCAGAGGATACCCCATTTAATTTTTGGAAGAAATATGATGATGATGATTATTTAGAACGGAAATATAGGTTGAAAAAGATTGTTGATCACATGAGTAAAATATATGCAGTAAAAGATAAAGGGGTTAGAGAGTTTGTATTAACATCATCCTTACAATCTTATTTTGATGATATATTGGAATATTGTAGACGGAGGAAAAGATAAGATGAGTTTACAATATATATGTGGGCAATGTGGAACACCAAATCCAGTAAACAACCTTAAGTGTTCCAAATGTGGAAAATGTTTGAGATGTGAGGGAGATTGAGATGAAACATATGGATGAGTTTAAGAAATCAAAAAACAGAGATGAGTTCATTAAAAATTGTATGAAAAAATATGGCAAGAGTGAGATAGTATATTATAGACGGTATTATGATATAAAAAGGAATCTTAGAGATAATGGTAGTGATAAAAAAGGTATAGACAAATATCGTACTGCATTTAATATAACACGGTCACATGAAGGGTTTATAAAAGCAATACAGAAAAGATTTCCAGATATAAGTATTAGAGGAATCAATAATGCATATACAAGATTAAATTACAAATTGTGTGATAAAAATAAGGAAGTCACAGAATTAGAACCATTACAAAGACTTAGATTTTTGGACTTGGTTAGACATGGATATAAGATAACCTCTTCTCTTTTGGAGGATTCAGGGTTTAATCAAGCAGAGATATCTTATTTAAAAAATAAAGGTGATATAAGTGAGTAATAAAAAAGAGGTGATAGTATGGCACAAGACGGAATGATTCAGTTTTTGAAACAAAAATATATCGACGGTATAAAACAATATTTTTCAGCAAGAGAGATATCAAATGAAACAGGTGAAAACTTTTCAACAGTCAATGCTAATTTAGCGAACCTAAGAAAACACAAGACGGTAGATTTTACAATGATTATAAATAAAGCTAGAATAGATAACAGATGTGGAAGAAAATTGGTGTATGGTTATAGATTTAAAAAATTATAATGCCAGAGGAATCGTGTCTGCAATGGGTTCATCTCTCCCGGAGGGGATACGATTCCGGTAAAATTTTAAGACGAGGGATAAATGAAAAAGTTTAACGAATACAACGAATTTGAACGAACTATGATGATAATGATACTTGCTACGTTTGTTGTCAACATCATGGCTCTTGTATCTATGGTGTATATCACAGGAGATTTTTTGAATTTACAACCTATCGATGCTGAGTATAGATATTATTTTGATAATAAAGTATCAGAGAATCTTGATTCAGAAGTTGTAGATGATGTTGTAGCATTCTGTAGTTATCAAGATTCTAATATCAGCAAAGTAAATTGTGTTCATGATTTTGTTGCATATAGTGGGATCTACAAATACAAGATTCTAAACACCATTGATATTACTCCTACAGATGATATTGTTGAAGAGGGAGGGGATTGTAAAAGTTGGAATGTGTTTTATAGAAGTGTGTTTACAAAATTGAATATTAAGAATAAAGATGTTATAACTAACAATCATGTTTTTACTTTAGTGTACGACGATGATTTTTATTGTATTGTAGATTCAATAAAGAGGGAATGCAATATTCTTTCTGCAGACGATAAGATAGATATATATTTCAATGAGACAGAGGTGATACAAAATGAGTGAGAAAGCAATAATGAATTATTTGGATAAACAATGGCATATCAATAAAGATGAGTGGTTTACTTGTAAGGATATATATAATGGGACAGGAATAAATAAAAAAGATATCCGGAATTATGTTAAGAGACTTAAAGAGAGAGAATTGATTAAATATAAAGTTGATATTACTCCTACATGTAAAGGTGAAGGAAAATTGAAGGTCTATAGTTATAAGTGGATGTGAAGATGTGTGATAGGTAAAATTATAGTCGGTATATTCAAATTTGTTTTAGATATTTTGTATACTATCATAATGTTTTTTGTCAGGATCATATTCAGTATTGCATTCATGTTTATACTAGCAGGTGTTGTGATAGGATTGATAACTAAGAAGTATGGGTTGTGGTGAAGTAGATGAAAACAATGAATAATACTTGTAAGGAAGTTTTGTCTGGGTTATTGGATAAGAGTAAGGTGAGTAGTTTAAGGAAAGCATGGAAAGAATGTAGAAAGTGTGAAGGTTATTGTAGTATTAATCGGTCTGGTACTTTTGAAAGTGATTGGTGTGATGTTTGTAAAGCTAGAGGTATATTCAATAAACCTGCTAAGTTTGCTGTTGGTGATAAAGTGCAAATGGTGTGGGATGAAGAAAGCAATAAAGAAATATTTTGTACTAAATGTGGTGGTAAGGTTAGATTATATAAAGAAACCTTTGAAACAATGAGAAAATGTTGTAACTGTGGACAAATAGGTTTACTTATGACTTTCCATAAGGTGTTGGGTGTTGTTGAGATTACAGAAGTGTTCAAGGTTGAGATGTGGAAGAAAAATGGAAGTTATTATGTTATGAGGGATAAAAAGTGGATTAATAATGATAATTTAGCTAAAGATGAAGGTTTCAAGTCTGCTATTTTGATGTTTACTTATTTTAATTTAGGACATGATCTTAGCACACCTAAAACTTTCTGGTGTTATAAATGGAGGTGGGTATAAAATGATAGAAGATTATATATGTAATGCAACACAGTTTACATTTGGTGTTTCAAGGAAATTTGTAGATGCAACTCCATGGTATGTACATTTGACATTATTAGTAATTGCGATGATGTTTATATATTTATTTTATTGTGGACCTGGATTTAATTATGGAAAATGAAAATAGATAGACTAAAAATAGGATATATTGCATCATCGATAGGAATAATGATTGGTATATTTGTAGTTCCTTTTTATACAATATTAATTTATTTGTCAGCTTTATTGATTGTTTTAGGTATAACATTAATAATGATGTGTTGGTCTGAGAGTTATGCGATATGAAATGGTATGAATACGACGAGGAACAGAGAATAAAGAATGTGTTTAGTAAACACTCTATCAAAAATTTCTGGGATTGGTGGTCTGATGGGAAGGAGAGATATATGGAAGTCCGTATCAGAGATATAAAGATCATAAAAGATATTGGAAAAAGATTGAAGATATCTAATAGTGCTTCTGGTGTTTATGTGAAGAATGCCGATCAGTTGAAGAAAGTGATTGCAATCACTAGAGACAAGGCCACCATGTGGTTTGGGTATCAACCTAGAAAAAGGAATTGGAATAAATGGGGTAAGAGGATGTTTGCAGGTAAGGAAACCAATGTAGATATTATATCTATGTTGTCTTTGGATATTGATCGTATAAAGAAAGATGCTCCTGCTACACATGAAGAGTTGATGAAGTGTGATGTTGCTGCAGATAGAATACTTGAAAGACTAGGGGAGCAAGGATGGAACAAATCTTATTGTAAGATATGTAGTGGCAATGGAGTACAGTTATTAATTAAATTAGATCATCCTATTAAGTTACCAAATCTAGAATATGATTCCAAGTCTAGTATATTCATACCAAATAATAATTTTGATAGGATTAAGAAGATATTCAACAAAGGATTTGGAGCAGAGATATCAAGATTCATAAATAAATTCAAGGATGAGCTACAGGTTGAAGTCGATACAAGTGCATTAAGACTTGCTAGTGTTGGAGCATTACCAATAACTAAGAATTATAAATATGGTGGATATACTTGGAGAGGAGTTATTGATATACAGGATGGTAAGAATGAAGGGTTGAGTGATTATATATTATCTAAGGAAGTAGATGTAAAAGAGTATAAGAAGATTAATCCATTTAAAGGAGATTATGAATTATCTGAAGATAAAAAATTGAAGGAAGGAAGATTGAAACAGAATCAACTCCTTTATTTCATGCTTAATAATGACTTTCCCCATGGTGGAATAAACAATACATTATGGTATGAATTGAAAAAACTTCTGAGGGATAGTGATATCAATGTTACAAGTAGAGAGTTTGTAGAGTTGCATGCGGCACTTAAGAAGAGACATGGTAGATCATTCTCAATGAACTTTCCACCAAAGAATGATTTGTTTAATGAGAACACTGTGAACAATTATTGCATCAGACATTTTATGAAACTTGTATATGAGATTCTACCAAACAAATCTAATAGGAAGGAGATGTTATTAGAATTTGTTAGGTGGGAGAACATTGCCTTTGTGCAAAAACCTATGAAATTAAATAGTGATACAGATATCATAAAGGATTTGGATGTATGTAAGAAGTTGTTGGTAGAGAAAGCTATGGTCAATATAGATAAAGTGGAAGAGTTCATGGGAGGAGTTATCAAGAAGTATGGAGAAGAGAAAGCTAAATACATATATGAGAATGTCTTAAAAGACTATCTCAGCCGGTTCTGAGTGGTATCCTTTTTTATATTAAAAATATAAACTTTTCAATAACAAAACTTGATGGAACTCAGTGTTTGTTAAATATAGTTCCTGTTTCAACGATACAACTTGCATCATCCGAAGAAGATGTAGAGGAAGTTATCTCCACAGGCGTAGATTTGGGCATACCCTGCCCTATATGTAAAATATTAATCGCAGCATTTATATCACGATTACAAACAAAATTACAATTTGTGCATTTAAATATTCTTTTTTTAATAGATAATTTTACAATAGTTCCACATTTGTTGCAAATTTTACTTGTGTATCTTGGATCAACTTTAATAAGATGCCCTCCGCTTGTTACAGCTTTGTAAGACAACATTTGGGAGAAGTTATTCCAAGAAGCGTCACTAATACTTTTGGCAAACCAACGAGTTTTAATCATATTCTTAATATCTAAATCTTCAATGACAATAAAAGAGTAATGTTTTGTTAATTTATGACTAAGTTTATGTAGGAAATCGTTTCTTTGGTTAGCAACTTTGAGATATTGTCTCGCCAATTTAAATCGTGCTTTTCTTCGATTAGCAGACCCTTTCTTT
>Ga0136651_10000203_pt1 | contig 31086 bp, 21 predicted proteins | sample Mar14236cmmetaG_FD_94867 | JGI IMG/M metagenome (GOLD analysis project Ga0136651, IMG submission 94867) | Marine hydrothermal vent microbial communities from Guaymas Basin, Gulf of California to study Microbial Dark Matter (Phase II) - Marker... ... | reverse complement strand
GCAAAGTACTAGCATAACAATGATTCACAAAGTATGGGAGACCCTTCTCCGCCAGCCGGCGGATCAGGGTGACAAAAGTATTTTATGTTTAATTTTCAGATTTACTGGAAAGTAATTTTCCAACCAAAATATATCGTAAACCCTTTATCTATAGTAATCCACAGAAATCACCTCCAAATTTTTGGGGGTATGCCTGTTCTACATGTTAAGGAAAAAAACGAAGTTTTAACTAAGAACATTTGACAATTTGTTATTATGCGGAATTATTGCCAAAACGTTAGAGATGTTATCGGAAAATATGCAAACTATTACTTCTGGAACTGGACATAGACTCTTGTTGAACAAGAAGATTCATCCTTTGGTGAAAAAATTTGCAACGGTGGAAAAGTTCACAGATTTGTCTTTTAAAGATTATTCATTACTTCAAAATATTACTCATACGATAAATAATCCTGAAAACGAGTTTGGGATACAAATTGATCAAGCAAAATCCTCTGAGTTATTTGCAATGTTGGTTATTGGTAATGTTGCATCTGAGATCATTTCTTACCATAATAAAAAAAATGAGAAAAAAGGTCTGAATACTTTAGCCAAGAATATCAAAAATTTGATAAATCGTGAAGAACAAGCCAAGATTCTTAAAATATGTAATCAATTGTTTCCCGAATGCTGTACTCAGAAAATTGATGAAGATTTTTTAGATTTACTTATCACAAATTCGTTACTGAATAATAATCCGGCATTTAGTAAATACGTAGATTTTATTGATAATTCTCAACTAAAGAAATTAAAACAGTTTAATAAATTACAACGATTGATCAAGCAATTCTTTGGTGGGTCGTCCAAGCTGCAAGGAGATAAGGATTTAATTAATATTCTTGAAGAACCTGCCAGGCAATTTCCCGATTCTATTGAAAGCCAGTTGGAATTTATTCGCGAAAACTGGTCAGAATATATTGGTAACTCTCTATCACTAGTCTTAAAAGCTCTTGATCTGTTAAAGGAAGAGAAGAAGTGGGGATTACCAGGACCAGGTAAGAGCCATATATTTAGACCCGGTTCTGGTTATGATGAACCCGAAAGATTTTCGCCAGACCGAGATTGGATGCCCTCTCTCGTTCTCATCGCAAAGAATATATTTGTATGGCTCTATCAACTGAGTAAAAAACATAATAGAGAAATTCAGACTCTGGATGCAATTCCTGAACAGGAACTGAGAGATCTGTCACATCAGGGCTTTAGTGGATTATGGCTTATTGGTATTTGGGAGCGAAGTGTCGCATCAAAACGTATTAAACACCTCTGTGGTAATCAGGATGCAATTGCTTCTGCATATTCTCTCAAGCGTTATGCAATCGCAGAATCACTTGGTGGTGAGTATGCGATGAATAAACTTGCAGAAAAAGCCTGGAAATATGGTATACGTTTGGGTTGTGATATGGTGCCAAATCACATGGGTATCGATTCAGACTGGTTGTATGAGCATCCAGATTGGTTCATTCAAACAGAATATTGCCCGTTTCCATCTTATTCATTTACAGGAGAAAACCTATCTTCACATCCTGATGTAGAAATCTATATTGAGAATGGGTATTATACCAAAACCGATGCTGCAGTAGTATTCAAGTATATCGATCATCGTGATGGAAGAATCCGTTATGTGTATCATGGAAATGACGGTACTAGCTTTCCTTGGAATGATACAGCTCAGTTGAATTACCTTCTCCCAGAAGTAAGATACGCAGTGATAGAACAGATTATTAAAATTGCTGAAAGTTTTCCTATCATTCGATTCGATGCAGCAATGACCCTGTCTAAGAAACATTTTCAGCGATTATGGTATCCATATCCCGGAAGCGGGGGGGATATTCCAAGTAGAACAAATTTCAGTATGTCAAAAACTGAATTTGACACCTATATGCCTGTTGAATTCTGGAGAGAAGTGGTGGATTCTGTTGCAAAAAGGGCTTATGATACACTTCTTCTTGCAGAAGCATTCTGGCTTATGGAAGGATATTTTGTCAGAACGCTCGGGATGCATCGTGTGTACAACAGTGCCTTTATGAATATGATGAAAAACGAGGAAAACTCAGAATTCAGACAATCGATTAAAAATGTCCTCGAATTCGACCCTCAGATACTTAAACGTTTCGTTAATTTTATGAGTAATCCTGACGAAGAAACAGCAATTGCTCAATTTGGTTCAGATGATAAATATTTTGGAACCTGTACCGTCATGAGCACACTTCCTGGACTCCCAATGTTCGCGCATGGACAAATTCAAGGATTTCATGAGCGCTATGGAATGGAATTCTATAAACCTCATTGGGATGAGGTTGAGGATAGGGAACTTGTACGTAGGCACGAAAGGGAAATATTTCCTCTTTTAAGAAAAAGAGAGTTGTTCTGTGATGTTGAAAATTTCTTTCTTTTTGATTTTACTGCTGATAATGGAAATATTGATGAAAATGTGTTTGCTTATACGAATGAGAAAAATGGGCAGAAATCACTGGTCATTTTCAATAATAAATATACAAAAGCTAAAGGATGGATTAAATGGACGTATGTTATCCGCAAGAATGAGACAAGCGAGGGTGACTGGTTACAAAAAAGCTTTGCGGATGTAATGAAAATTCCTGATCGTCAGGATATATTTGTTTTGTTCAGGGATGAACAAAAAGATCTCGAATTTATCAGGAATGCTCACGAGATTACTGCATATGGACTTTATCATGAACTCGATGCGTTCAAATATGCTGTATACTCAGAATTTCGGTTCATTGAAGATGATGAAGAAAAAATATATGAAAAACTTGCAGAATATTTGCAGGGTGGTGGAACAAGAAACATTGAGAAAGAAAGGAAAAGAGTTATGCACAAGGAACTCTACGAAAGATTTGATGATCTGATATCAGAGGAAACTTTTGAATTTGTTTTCTCCTTACAGGATAATGATTCTAATCATAAGAGGATTATAGAAGAAGTGGGAAGGTTTCTTGAAGTTGTACCAGTTGAAAATGGGAAAGGATTGGACATCAATACCCTAAAAAAATTATATGCTGATGATCTGAGAACAACCATATCGATATTTAGAGAAAAATTTTCTCTTACACACGATCAATTCTATTCACTATTCATTTGGCTGGTAACCAGAAGAACTGGGCTTTTATACGATGCAAAACAGTATAGTAATTATAGCAGAAAATTTCTCGAAGAGTATGATCTGGATGAACGAATTGCTGATAAGTTGAATATCTTTACACAATCAGAATTTGGATATTTTGCAGTTCAACTCATTAAAATACTCATAGATTTGCAGGATTTATGGATTAAGATGAAAAATGCTGATTGCCACGAATTCATGTCCCAGCTGTTTGCTATGAATGATGTGTGTAAACTTCTCGAATGTAATGAATTTGAAGATATTCTCTGGTTTAATAAAGAAGCATTTGATGAATTTGTTGTAATGCTCGAGGTTACTCAAACCATATCACTGGCAACAACCCTCGATGATAAAATTAATGTTGATGAAATGGCTGCAAAGTTACAAGAGTGTTTTTTGAGTGTGAGAAAAGCATACGCTTTCTCGGAATTCAAGGTCGAACAGTTCCTCAGTGGTTTACGATAAGATTATAATGAAAAGATTATCACTATTCTTATTTTTTTTGGTCTACATTTGTTTTGTTTCATGCTCCTCAAAAGTTGAGTATTATAACATTTCATCAGTCGAAGAATTAGAATCAATTTTTGAAGAACCTCATGAGAATATTGTAGTAAATCTCAAGCCGGGGATATATGAACTTTCCCCCGAAGTATTTATCGATTCAACTTGCGCAAATTGCCAGGAACCTGACGAACAAATCATAGGCACAAGAGGATTAACAATTTCAGGTAAAAACATCATTATCTCTGGACCAAATGACCGATCAGCTATTATCAAAACGAATGCAGGATATGGTTTATACATAAAGAATCTGGATAACGGATTGATTGAAAATCTTACGATCACAAGTACGATTCGAGATACAGCCCAAATGGCAAGCAATGCGGCAATTGTGGTCTCAGAGAGTTCTGTCACCATTCAGCACACTACGATCAAGGAAAATCTTGGAGATTCACTCCTCATTTCTCAGCATATTTCTGGTGTGATGGGGATATGCGGGAGAGAAAATTCTGATATTAAAATTATTGAGAATGATATTTTATGTAATTCCTGGGATGGAATAGCACTGTTTCGTGAAGCAAAAGCTGAGATCATTGGCAATCGAATTGATGGCATTGATAAATCTGTAAAAAGAGCTCCTCAGGGTGGACGAGGTGTTGCTATTGGTATCACATGGAACGCAGAAGCGGTCATAAAAAGGAATTACATAGCGAGATATTGGAAGGGGATTGGGATCTTTGTCAATGGAAGCTGCATAATTGAAAACAATATTGTTGAAGATATGGTTACATGGGGAATTGCACTATGGGATGCCGATAAGGGTTCTCCATATGCAAGGATTGAAAACAACCTTCTGTATGACCTTGGCGCTTGTGGAATCTCAATAACGAAATCCGCTGAGGATACTGAATCCGGATGGCTCGTTGGTAATATAGTAGCTAAGTCTGGTCAAAATGAGCGATATGATTCTCCGGATTATTATTGCAAACAGATGTCACTTGCCATGGAAGCAGTGCCCGAGAATTTCATCATCAAAGATAATTTATTTTTTGATAACAGGCGAGCAAATGACGATTTGCAGGATTTTGATTTACCTGAAGAGATGTTCTTGAAAAAACTCAATCAACGGAAGGATATACTCTATCAAAATCCATATTTTGTTAGTTCAAAATTTTATGAAAGATTCTTTACATCTCAATGAGTTCACGATATCATAGGAGAAAAGCATTTTTTGAGAATAAAGCAGCAACCTGGGATGAAGGTAATAATTACGATCCTGTAAAAATTTCACAAATTCTTACTTTTACTGGAATGAAAAAGAATAATGTAGTACTTGATGTAGGTTGTGGTACAGGAGTTTTGATACCCCAAATACTTGATATCATTGGAGATCATGGCAAAGTAGTCGCACTTGACTATTCTCAAAACATGATCTCACAAGACCAAAATAAATTTCCAGCAAAAGAGCACCCAAATATCACCTTCTATCATGCAGATTTTCTTGAACTCCCTTATCATGACTATTTTAACATCATACTATTCTTTTCATGTTTTCCACATTTTGATGAAAAGCAGAAGGTTCTTTTATTTTCAAAAAAATTATTACATATAGATGGCAGGATAGTCATAGCACATGCTCAATCACGGGAAGAGATAAATCATATACATAGAAAAAAAGATAGGGCTGTTGCTCGGGATTATCTTCCTACAGTCGATGAAGTAAAACAGATGTGCGAAATGATATCACTTAAAGTCGAGAATGATATTGACAACTGTAAGCTATATGCTGTCTCAATATGTAATAATTAAAGATGTTATCCTATATTATTGACAAAATATCGAATCATAAAATTTTTGAATGAAAACATAAAATTTAAAAGGAGTATGCAATGAAAAAACTTAGAGTTTTACTGATATCCTCAATTTTATTTATCCCATTATTCTCATCTCAATTGTTCGGTTTGCAATTTGAACTTGATGAGTTCCGAAGATTACCAGCTGATTTTAAAGCTGAAATTGAACCGATGACTGATATGGATATGAATTATTGTGCGGTACTCAAAGTTGAGTTAGATAAACCTGTTGATCTTTCTATAAAAGAGAAGGTCTACAAGAAAGAGAAAATCGATGAAAATGAATATTATTTTTACGTATCATCCCGGGAAGACGAGATCACCTTTGCTGCACCACATTATGTACCCTTTGTAATGGATGTTGAGGATGAGTTAAAAATCGGCACAACCTATTATGTTAAGTTAAACACAATCAAAGATGTGAATGTAACCATTAATGTAAACCCAGCTGATGCAACAATCATGGTCAATGGTCTTAAATGGGATAAACCTAAGGGTCGTCTCCTGCCGGGTGAATATGTTATCTTTCTTATGAATGATGGCTACGAAGAACTCATTGATACCGTATCGGTTATAGAGGATAACACCATTTTTAATTATACTATGATAGCTGAGAAAGTAGAAACTACTCCGGTAATTAAGACCGAGGACGTGCAGGTCCAGGATAAAGACAATCCTTTTCGAGTTGAATTCAATGGTTATGTAGTACAAGTGGTAAGTGCTGATTTTGCCCAGAATACTCTTGTCGTGGGAGTGCAGATCACTAATCTAAAAAATGAGCGCGAACTTACGATTATAAGAAACAAGGTGAAATTGTATGATACTGCAGGAAATGAATATGAACCTCAAACTATAGAATTTGCAAATAAAACAAAAAACTGGAATATTACTCATAATCTGGTTAAGGATGTAACAACAAAAGTATCCTTGATCTTTAAGAATATTAATTCACCAATCGAAGGTGTCACATTGTTAAAAATCGGCCTTTGGGATCAGATCAACAAGGATTTCGAAATTTCGTTTAAGAATATTGGTGTCACAACAAGGTAAATTTATTAGAGCAAATTATGAATAATTAAGAGGAAGCAATTGCTTCCTCTTTTTCACCTCAATGGATTTTCAAAAGTTTTTTTTAAGGAAATTTTTCAGTTTCAAAGAAAAGAGAGATTTTTTCTCTTTCAATTCGATCATTTCAGTAATTGGTATCGCAGTTGGAGTAATTGCACTCACTGTTTCATTAGCACTATTCAGTGGATACCAGGATGTTATGAAAGAAGTGATCATGGGGGTGAATTCACATATCTATATTCTTAAATTTGGTTCGGAAACACTATCTGTTGATGAATATGAACATATCAGTCAAGGACTGGACACACTTGAAACAATCGAAGCCTATGCTCCATTTATTTATACAGAAGGAATGGCGGTGTATGGGAAAAAGATCGCAGGAGTGATTATACGTGGAGTTGATTACCAAAAAGAGGTAGAAACTTCAAAGCTGGATCGGTTCATAAAAGAGGGCAAATTTGAACCAGATGAACAAAGTGCAGTAATTGGTGAGAATGTTGCAAAACGTCTCCAGGTATCAATAGGGGATACTATCAAACTTATCACTCCAATGAACTCTGACGTCACTCTTGCAGGTATGATTCCTTCTTCAGTAAAAGTTCAGGTGACCGGTATCTTTTCATCGGGCATGTATGAATTTGACAACACCTTGGTTTTTTTGCCAATTGATGTTACTCAAGAATTTCTCTCAATACCCGGAGAATATTCGGGCATTTCTGTTAAATTATTTAACGACTTTGCAGAAAAAGCCATTGAAATAGACACCCAGATCCAACAAGAGCTTTCCTATCCATATAATGTAAGTAACTGGATCGATCTCAATAAAAATCTCTTTGGGCTTCTTGAACTGGAGAAATGGGTTATTTTTATAATAATTGCCCTGATAGTACTCGTTGCTGGCTTTGGTTTGACAAGCGTATTAACTATGCATATTTATGACAAGCAAAAGGAAATCGGCATACTGAAAGCACTCGGCGCTACAGAAAAAATGTTAAGAAAAGTTTTTTTCCTACGCAACCTTATTATTGGTTTTACAGGAATCATACTTGGTTTGATAATCGGACAGATAATCTCTCTTGTTCTTACTCATACAGACATCATAAAAATTCAGAGTGATGTATATCTTATAGATCATCTCGTTGTGGTTAATGAACCGATTGATTATTTATTCATAGTTCTGGTTGCAGGTTTGATTATTCTTTTTTCATCTTATGTACCATTAAGAAAAATAGCAGAACTGGATGCAGTTAGCATAATCAGGATCTCAAAGAAATAGAAGGTTTATTGTGATAATACAGGCAGAAAAAATTATAAAAATTTACTTCGAAGGTATTGAGAAAAAGCAACTCACCGTTCTTGATAATCTTGATTTTTCTCTTGAAGAAGGTAAGATCGTTTCCATAATCGGGCTTTCTGGAAGTGGTAAAAGTACGTTATTACATATCCTCGGAACACTTGATCGACCGGATTCTGGAAAAGTCTTATTCAAAGGCAGAGACCTTAGCACTTACAGCGAACATGAGTTATCTCATTTTCGAAACAAAAACATCGGTTTTGTGTTTCAGTTCCATCATCTACTCCCAGAACTCACCTCTCTTGAAAATGTAGCGATGCCACACCTTATTGGCAATAATTCATATAAAGAGAGTCTGGAAGCTGCAGAATCATTATTAGAATCACTTAATCTTACAGATCGAAAGTATCATTATCCTCACCAATTGAGTGGTGGTGAGCAGCAACGAGTGGCAGTAGCCAGAGCATTGATCAATAATCCCGAAGTGGTCCTTGCAGATGAACCGACTGGAAATCTGGATACGAAACATAGTCAGGAGTTGATCGAACTTCTCTGGAGTCTGAATAAGCGATTCCATACGACACTTCTACTGGTGACTCATAATATAGAGATAGCTAAGAAAGCGGATGAGGTTTATAATCTTAGAGATGGAACTCTTCATAAATTGATGTTCTCTGAGGAATAATACTATTTATTTATTGTTATGCGAAAACGTAAATGGTTGTTGATTGTCATAATTGTTCTGATATTCATCAACATTATATTCTGGAGTATCAGCTATTTTTTTGATATCAATGCTTATATCGAGAAAATTGTCACAGAGAAAGTAGGGAGGAATCTCAACGCTAATATAACTTTCTCACAACTGAACATAACCAGTAAAATTTTACAAATATCTGATCTTGTAATCACGGAAAAAGATGGAGCATATTCATTCCGGGCTAAACAACTATATTTTCAATTTTCCTTTTGGAAACTTGTATTTAATAACTTCAATCCTGTAAAAGCACTTAAGGAAATTCGATGCTTCTCACCTGAATTAGTCTATAGAATTGGGCATAAGGATGTGCAGACCATGGGAGCGATGAATCTTAATGCAATTGAAAAAGCTCTTAGAAGATTCGATTATATTTCTATTATTAATGGAACCTTACACTTCATTGGAGAGGGATCGTTTCAGGTTGACCAGACTATTGAGAAGTTGAGCATTACCCTTGAAAACATGGATAATAAACAGTGGATTATATCTGGAAAAGCTTACCAGAAGGGCAAGAGCGGTTCAATAAATATTGATGGAATTTACGAACGAAACAAAAACACCTACACGATTAATATAAAAGACTACATAATAGAAGCTATACGTTGGTCAGAGGGGAGCATAGAATCAGCAAAGATTAATGCAGAAGTAAAAGGTACACTTCAAAAGATAGAAAAAGGAAATCTAAAAATTGAAGATGTACGAGCAAATGTATTTGCAGAAGCTTTTTCTGTACCAGCACTTAATATATCGATCTTAAAAGATACACTTTTAATAACTCAACCTGCAGAAATCAAATGGCGGGGTACTACTCTTCTGTGCTATGGGGATATCAAGGATTATCTAAAACAAGATCCTGAAATAGATATGATTATTAAAGATGACACTTTTAATATAAACCAGTTAACAAATGAAATTGATGGTGTGATCTCAATTAAGATCTTGATCAAGAATACACTTTTTTCTCCCCAAGTAGAAATAGAAATCCAGTCTGACTCTATCGCATATCAGAATAAGTCTGTTGCATCATTAGAAGCCAAAATGAACTTCAAAGATAAAGAACTTAAAGTGAATAAAGTGAGTTGTATATATGAGACAAATTACATCTCTGGTACTGGTTCTATAGAGATTAATGATAATAATTTACCACTGAGTATTCTGAACTTGTTGATTTCATCTCAAGATTTCAAGTTGGAGGAAAATGAGCGTATGGTTGCAGGTGATGCTGAGGTAAAGATCTCAGGCACGTGGAATAAACCAAAATTTCACTTTGATTTGAATGATCTGACCTACGAAGATAAATATTTTATCATAAAAACCTTAGATATGAATGCCTTGTTAAGTGATGATGATCTTAGCTGGTCTGTGCAAAACCCATCACAGTCACTCGTATTCAGAGGTAATATTTCTTCGATATCTAACAATCCATCTATTGCTGCAGATTTATATACAAATAATCTATCTATCAACTCAATTCTGAAGATCCAAACAAATTATTTGGCTTTCATAGATCCTAATACTCAAGCACATATTAAATTTAGTTTAAATAACAACACTCTCACATCCGAAGGCTTCATCTCGTTTCCAGATTATATGAATACCGCCCTCAATGGACAGATCAATCTAAAAAGTAAATTCGATATGGATAATAATTTTAGTATTGGTTCTTTCGAGGTGGTTGCAGATTCGTTCCGAATAAACAATGTTGTTTTACCGCTATATATAAATGTTGATCTCGAAAAGAACAGTAAAAATCTTAATATGATGATTGGTGATATGGTTGAATGTAAGATAGATCAATTTACTCAAGATTCAACCAATTTCTTTTATAAAGGATTTTGTAAGATTGATTCTGTATATATAGCAAAAATAAACGCTCTTTATCCAATTTTTGGTGAACAGGTAGGAGTTAGCGGTATACTTGATGGTGGGATAACTTTCGATACTTCGCAGAAGGAAACAATGGAAGGAAATGTATCACTTCTGCAGTTCAGTTTATCTCGGCAAATCCATCCTGTTGATGTCTATTTCGATATAGTTTCTGATACAGATAAAGTGATCATTAATAATTTTCATATACATAATTCTCAACACCTTCTTAAGGGTAATGGTTTCTATCATATTGCGGAAGGTATTGTTGAATTTGTTGCTACAGGAGAGGATATCAAGATTGATGATTTTCTTGTTGATTTGCCAATAGAAGGATCTGCCCAGTATAATATTGTGCTTAATGGAAGATTGACTGATCCAAATATTCTTTTTGATGCAACTGTCAAAAATGGAAAACTATATAGTACGCAATTCGACGAATTGACTGCACAATTTTTTCAGGATGATGACATGTTTTACGTAAACAATCTTGGTGTTAACTCAGAATCATTTTCATTACATGGCTCAGGGTCGTATAGTTATAATTTTCTTAAAGAGGAATTTCATAATAAACCAGACGAGTTATCCCTTGCTTTCAAAGGAGATCTTCTTAAAGAACTTGGAGCATATATACCAGAGTTGCACCAGGCAAGCAGCGTTTCGGAATTGAATATAGCAATCAGTACTGAAGAAACGACCACAGTCATAGACACTGCATCCTTATCAATACATAAGGGTCAATTTTCTCTCAAAGGGCAGCCACAACGGATCAAGGATTTCTCGCTGGATGCCTTGATTTCAAACAACATTCTTACTTCACTTGATGGAAGTTTCAAAATGGGGGATGGTGAGTTATTCATGGATAATATGGTCAATTTTAATGATTCAGATATATATTTAGGATCGATCAATATTGGAACATTACGTTTGTTGACTGATGAGGATGGAATTACGATCCACATTCCAGAATATCAACCAGAAGGAGCGCTTGTCGATACAAGATTGGCGGGATTCGAGAGTAAATATTTCCTGATTTACAATCGAGATGGAGCATGGATTCTCGATGGAAGAATATTTCTTTCGAATGGTAACGCAGTTTATGAAGAACCAGATGATAAAGACTTAGATGAATTAAGTGATTTGGGGCTACCTCCTATACATGCAAAATTTGATATTGTGTTCGAAAAAAATATCTGGTATGTTGCGAGTCCCTTAAATCTTAAGATTGATAATGGGAATTTTATGAGTTTTAGAACTGATCCGCAAACAGATGAACTTCAGTTGTATTTTGACCTTCATTCAAGACAGGGGGATATGCGTATGTTTGGTGAGATATTTTCTGCTGAAGATGTGTCGGTAAGAAAGACAAGAACAGATCCAAAAGTGATAATTGACGGTGAATTTGTAAAGAGAACACCTGATGGCTCACGGATCTATCTATATGTCCAATCAACGGAAGATAAACTCGACGCTGATGATATAGGAATGGAAGCTTATGGTGATGTGAAGGTAACATTTGATAGTGATAATCCTAAAGATGTTACCATGCTCAGTATTCTATCAAAGATTCAATATGGAAAGGAGATAGATGATCTTTCTGAAGAAGAACGCTTCAATCTAGGAAGAGAACAGGTAATTAATCTAGCGGGTGATGAATTAAGTGATTTAATTTTGAATCCATTAATAAGTCCTGTAGAAGGTGCAGTTCGGCAGTTTTTGGGTTTAGATTTTGTGCGTGTCCGCCCTGGTATAATGAGAAATATCATTGAGACGAGTGGAATTGTCGAAACAGACGAGTACATATTTGATCGTGAATTTGAATCAGATCTTGAGTTAATCGGCGAGTTGAGTAGAGATATTTTACTTGAGAACTTGACCATTGATCTTGGAAAATACATTACTCCAGACTGGTACCTGAATTATGAAGCACTCATTAAAAAAGAAATGACAGCACTGAATGAAGTCTCCATTGGGATTCAGCATGAATTTTCTCTCACCTGGGATTTGCCCTATAATTTCAGATTTAAATATAAATATCGATTTAATCCTGCACTGCGGGAGGATAATCAAGGTATCTCATTAGAGACTGTATTTCACTTCTAAAGGTAGTAAAAAGGTGATTTTCTTGAAAAAACTTTACTAAAATTTTATACATTTGGAAATATGCGATAAATGTGTAAGAAAATCAATATTTCAATTATGGATAAAAAAGTATTCTTTCTGCTTATCTTTTTTGTGACATTAAACACTGTTCCTGCTTTCGGTCAGAACGATTATAATTATATATCGAATATCGAAATAACAGGAAACATCAATGTAACAAACCAGTTGATAAAATCAGCTTCCGGGCTGGCACTCGGTCAGATATATACAAATGATAAAGTTGCTCATGCTATTCGTGATCTCTATCAGCTTGGGCTTTTTAAAGATATACAAATTGAAAGTTCTAAATCGGATAAAGGAATCAATCTTATCATCATTGTTACAGAATGGCCGATTCTGCAAGATTATACTATTTCCGGGAATAAGAAAATCAAACTCGATGCCATCAAGAACAAGATTCGGCTTGTACCGGGAGACTACTGGTCGGGTCAACGTCAGCTTGATGTGAAGAATGACATCCTCGAGCTGTATTATGAAAAGGGTTATCGTTTTGCTGATGTAACCTTTGACGAAGAGTTTCAATCCAAGAATAGGATAGATCTTGGGATTATCATCAATGAAGGTCAAAAGGTCGTAATTCGAGGTATAGAATTTACCGGAAATAATGATATTCCAGATAAAAAGCTTCGAAGAGTCATGAAAACCAAGAAGAGTGGTTTTCTCCGATCAGGCGAGTTCAACATGGAGAAATTCGAAGAAGACCTTGTCCGTATTGTTGATTACTACAAGTCAAAAGGATATATAGACGCTGCGGTTATTGACTGGGAAGTAGAATATGACAAGAAAGGGCAACTCTATCTCTCTCTGGATATTTATGAAGGAGATCAATATCGAATTGGGAATATTTCAATTGAAGGTAATACCCTTTTCTCTGACGAAATTCTGCTTAGTAATCTAAAATTCGAGGAGAATGAGATTTTCAATCAAGGGGATTTTGACGAAAAACTTAATAATATCAGATCAATTTATTATGAAGAAGGATATATTTATTCAGCTGTTTCACCACAGATCAAGCCTGATGGCGACAGAGTAAACATCAACATTTTTGTGCAGGAGAATAATCGTGCAAAAGTTAGACAAATTTATATAAAAGGAAATAAGAAAACACAAGAGAAGGTCATTCGTCGACAACTTGCGATCGTGCCAGGTGATTATTTCAGACAATCTCTTATTTTACAGAGCCAGAGGAATATTTATAATCTTGGATTCTTTGAACCAAACATCGGTCTCGATTATCAGCCCATAAACGATGATGGTGACATCGATCTGATATTCTTGCTTGAGGATAAAGAGTCCGGGACTGCAAATATGGGAGTGAATTATGACGAAGAAGACAAACTGACAGGATTCCTGTCATTATCACATAATAATCTTTTTGGAAAAGCCTGGGCATTAAAACTTACCTGGGAATTCAGTGGCAAGAAGCAGGAGTATGATATTAGCTTTACAAATCCTTATTTTTATGATACCAATGTCCTTGTTGGGGCAGATGTCTACCATCTCAGAAAGAACTGGACAGATTATAATTATAAGGTCGTTGAATCTGGTGGGGGATTCCGTGTGGGAACAAGAATTCCGTGGATTAACTATTCTAAGATCACAACAGGATATTCAATTACCCAAAAACAATACTCAATCCTTGATACAGCCGGAACTGTTTCATCCACATTACAAGATCTTGTAGATAGAGGTAAAATATTAACGAGTACCATGTTCCTTACTTTGGAACGAGATGATAGAGATAATGTATTCCGACCAAGCGAAGGTTCACTTGTCCGTTCTTATACAGAACTTGCAGGAGGGCTGCTTGGAGGAAGTGAAAATTATATTAAGGAAATATTACAAACAAACTGGTATTTGAAGCTTTTCTGGAAATTCTCGCTTGGTATGCGCTGGCGTATCGGCTATGTAAAAGCTTTTGGAGATAGTAAAGAGGTTCCACCTGACGAATTGTTCTATCCCGGAGGAACAGGCTCTGATGGAATAAGAGGGTATCCAGACAATAGTGTTGTCCCTGAAGATGCTGATGGTGGAAAGGCAGAATTCATTACCTCTTCGGAGATAACCTTACCAATTTCCGGTGATCAAATAATAGGTGTACTTTTTTTTGACGCGGGTAATTCGTATAATTACCTCTCGGAGATAAATCCGCAGAAACTGAAAAAAGGTGCAGGACTTGGTGTGCGGATCATGTCTCCTATGGGTTTACTTGGATTTGATTATGCCTATGGCATGGACAGAGAATCCAGAAGTAAATGGCAGTTCCATTTCCAGTTTGGTTCAACATTTTAATTAAATTTATAATAAGGAGTTACGATGAAAGTTAGAGGTTTATTAGGATTATTGTCCATAATACTTGTGCCGGCAACGATTTTTGGCGCAGCCCAGAAGATAGGTGTAATAGATGTGGACAAAGTATATAACGAGTTTGTTGATACTGGTTTAGCAGAACAGCAGTTCACCCAGGAGTCAGAACAATGGGAAAAAGAACTCAATGAAAAAGAAGAAGAGATCATTAGACTTCAGACAGAATATGATAATTTACCACCTATTGTCTCGAAAGAGCGACGCCAGCAGAAACTACAGGAAATTCAGCAAAAGAAAGAAGAATATAACACTCTGGCAAATGAATATAGGAATAAAGCTGTTGATCGACAGCTTGAATTGCTTGCTCCTATCAGTGAAAGGATAGTTGAAGTGATCAATGAGGTTGCTGAAGAGTATGGACTGGATATAGTCATCAATACTATGCAGGGCGAAATAGTTCTGTATATTAAAGATGAAGATATTGATATTACCACTGAAGTGCTTGATAGACTGAATGCTGGTAGCGGAACTGTTCCACAAAATCCAGAAGAATGAAGAAATTCCCTGTAGATCTATCCTTACAGCAAATTGCTGAGATAGCTAATGGAGAACTGATCCTCTCACACGAATGTAGCTGCAATGCAGTTGCTTCACTTGAAGAAGCAGATGAACACTCTGTTGCCTTTTTTCAAGATCCAAAATTGGAGAATGTGTTTCAGAGTTCTCGTGCTGGAGTGATTATAATTTCAAAAAAAAATGATATTCAATCACTACCTCAGAGAAATTATATTTTGTGTGAGATGCCGTATGTCTCATTCCTACGCATCATAGCTTTTTTCCAGCGACAGATACACAAGCCAGTTAAAGGGAAAGATATACATCCAACCGCAATTATTCACGAAAACGTTACTCTTCCTGATAACATCAGGATATCTGCGAATGTTGTTGTGCATCAGAATGTCAATATCGGCGATAGAACTGTACTTGATGAAAATGTAGTTATCAACAAAGATGTAAAGGTTGGGAAAAATTGTCATTTCTATCCAAATGTAATTGTATACAATGATGTTATTATCGGAAATGATGTAAATCTTCATGCGGGAGTAGTTGTTGGCTCAGATGGTTTTGGATATCTATGGGATGGAGGTAAACATCAAAAAATACCGCAGGTTGGTGGTGTGATCATCGAAGATGATGTCGAGATAGGAGCAAATGTTACGATTGACAGGGGAGCACTTGGAGACACTATTATCCGCAAAGGTGCAAAGATTGATAACCTCGTACAAATTGCACATAATGTTGATGTGGGTGAATACACAATTTTATGTTCACAAGTCGGCATTGCTGGAAGCTCAAAGATTGGAAAGAACTGTATTCTTGCTGGTCAGGTCGGAGTGGCAGATCATGTTAAGGTGGGCAAAAATGTAAAAATCGGTGCTCAATCTGGGGTTCCCAATGATATTCCTGATAATAAGATTGTATTGGGTTATCCAGCTATGGATGTGGGTCTTCAGAGAAAGATACTTGTCTCTTTAAAAGAACTGCCGGAGATTCGTAAGTTTATCCACCGACTTAAGAAAAAGGATACTCATGATTCATCAGAATGAAAAACAGCAGACAATTGGCGGAACAATAAGCTATACAGGAGTGGGACTTCATACCGGAGAGATAAATACTGTTACATTCAAGCCAGCTCCAGAAAATACTGGTATCATTTTCAAGCGTGTTGACCTTCCGGGCGAACCGGAGATTCCAGCAGATATGAAGCATGTGAAAAGTCTTGAGAGAGGTACAAATATTGGTATCAAAGAAGCCACTGTTGCCACTATTGAGCATGTGCTTTCTGCAATAAAAGGATTGGAGATTGATAATATTATCGTTGAGGTTGATGGAGAAGAAATGCCTGTTGCTGATGGTAGTGCGATCGAATTTGTGAAAGCTTTGAAGAAATGCGGAATCGTTGAGCAAGATGCTGATCGAAAATATCTGGAAATAAAGAAGCCCATGTCTTTTTCCGTACCAGAACACAATGTAGACGTTGTGGTTGTACCTTCAGAATCATTGAAAATAACTTTTTTTATTGATTTCGATCATCCAAATCTTAAACCGCAATATACTTCAATGGTGTCAATGAAGGATGAGTTTGAAAAGGGATTCGCTTCCGCCCGAACCTTTTGCTTTGTCAATGATATACTTGCCCTGCGCAAAGCAGGTCTTATTAAAGGTGGAAGTTTGAATAATGCGCTTGTGATCGGTGATGAGAGCATGTCTGATGATGATATCAATGAGATCAAGGAACTTTTCAATGTTAAAGGTGATCTTTCTTTGAACGAACATAAGCTTTTTAATTCTGAGCCGTTGCGTTATTATAATGAGTTCGTCCGCCATAAAGTTGTCGATTTGATCGGCGATCTTGCACTTCTCGGTATTTCTGTGAAAGGTCACATTCTCGCTGCGAGATCGGGACATAAGACCAATATCGAACTTTTAAAGAAAATACGGCAACAGTACGAAAATGAGATACTCAAGGCAAAATACCAGAAAAAAGATGTGAAGGGTGTTGTCTTTGACAATGAAGCGATACAACGTATCCTACCTCACCGTTATCCATTCCTCCTGGTTGATAAAGTGGTTGAATTTGTACCGGGTGATTATATAGTTGGCATTAAGAATGTAACAGTTAATGAACCTTTTTTTCAGGGACATTTTCCCGACCATCCAGTCATGCCAGGTGTCTTGATCGTTGAAGCGATGGTACAAACCGGAGGAATTTTAGTATTAAATGAATGCCCCGATCCACGCGATTTTGTTGCATATTTTCTGTCTATTGATAAAGTAAAATTCAGGAAGCTGGTCGTGCCTGGTGATACCCTTGAATTCCGCATGAAACTTGTTCGTTCACGAGTAGGCGTCCACCTTATTGAAGGAAAAGCATATGTGGATGATCAGCTTGTTTGTGAAGGTGAACTAAAAGCAAAATTATTAAAAAAAGATGAAGCCAAGAATACATAAAACAGCAATAGTTGATAAAAACGCACAACTCGGCAACGATGTTGAGATTGGTCCATACTCGATCATAGGACCAAAAGTGATACTTCAGGATGGAGTAAAAGTTTCCTCTAATGTAGTTATTGATGGCAGAACAACTATCGGGAAAAACTGTAGATTGTTTCATTCTGCAGTAGTAGGTACAGAACCACAGGACCTGAAATATGCAGGTGAAGATACAGCAGTTGAAATTGGGGAGAATACTACTATACGTGAATTTGCTACAGTCAACAAGTCTACAAATCCAGAAGAGCCAACCAGAGTCGGAAGCAATTGCCTACTGATGATCTATACTCATGTGGCACATGATTGCCAACTTGGCGATAGGGTCATACTTGCGAATAGTGTGAATCTTGCAGGACATGTGATCATCGAAAATAATGCAACCATTGGCGGTATAACTCCCGTGCATCAATTCTGCAGAATTGGCTGCTATGCTTTTATTGGTGGATTCTCAAGGATTAGTATGGATATAGCACCCTATACTCGCGGAGCCAGCGTTCCATATAGAACTGCAGGTTTAAATTCTATCGGATTGCAGCGAAATAATTTCTCCTCAGAAACGCGTATGATTTTAAGGAGATTGTACAAAATATTTTATAAATCGAACCTAAACACTACACAAGCAATAGAGAAAATCAGACAGGATCTTGAGATGATACCGGAAGTAATTCACTTCATAGATTTCGTCGAACATTCTGAGCGTGGAGTAGCAAAGTAAAATTTTCATTGCTAAAAACAAGAAAAAAAATTGACAGAGTTAGTAATGATAGTAACTTATGGCGAGCATAAGCAATAATAATGCGGAGGCACACATGACAAAACAAGAGTTACTTGAAAAAGTCGCTGCTGATGTGGACATTTCCAAAAAGAAGGCTGGCGATGCAATCAATGCTATTTTCGATAGCATCAAGTTAAGCTTAGAAAAAGGTGAAAAGGTTACCTTAGTTGGTTTTGGTACCTTTAGTGTAGCGAAGAGAGCTGCACGTACAGGTCTTAATCCAGCAACTGGCCAGAAGATCGATATTCCAGCAACAAAAGTTCCAAAATTCAAGGCCGGTAAAAAGCTTAAAGAGGCTGTAAAATAAGCATAATTTATGAACAAGGGGACATTGTTCCCCTTGTTTTTTATCATTTTTGAATTAAAACAATTCGGGGTTATATATGAAGTTTAATGTTCATAGAAATCAGATGTTACAGAAAGTACAGTTTATTAACAGCATTGTACCTGTACGCAATCCTTTACAAATACTCACAAATATTTTACTTGAAGCAGACAGCGAAAAGGGTACTATACGACTTGCAGCAACAGATCTTGAAGTTTCTGCAGTCACAGAAATCGGATGTGATGTTATTGAATCGGGTAAGATAGCTATTCCAGCCAAGAACTTTACCGATATAATTCGCGCCTTACCAGACGATCAAATTCACTGTATGCTTGATAATAAAATGATGAACATCAAATGCCGGCAAAGTGAGTTCAGTTTGATTTTTGCAGATCCAGAAGATTTCCCTGAAATTCCTGACAGAGAATGGGAAAACAGCTTCCTGATGAATGCAGAACTTTTCTCGAAATTAATAGAAAAAACATCTTTTGCTGTTTCCGAACATATCGGACGTCCTGCTTTTTCTGGTATTCTCTGGGAACTTGAAAACACAACTCAGAAGATGGTTGCAACAGATGGTAAACGTCTGTCTAAATACGAAACAACCTTGAAACTTGATACTGATAAGATCGATATTATTATGCCCATTAAGGGAGTTAATCTTGTCAGAAGGATCATTCATGATGATGTGTCTGAGATAAAGATTTTACCCGAAGAGAGTGCGATAAGTTTCGAATATGATTCCTATAAAATCTATTCCAGGCTGATAGAAGCAAACTATCCCGATTATGAAGCTGTCATACCTTATGATAATTCAAAGGTCATTGAAATCGAAGTCGAACCATTTATCAAAGCAATCCAGCGTGTGTCACTACTCGCTTCTGAGGATAATTACAAAGTCGTTCTTAATTTCAAACCGAATCAATTGAAGATTCACTCAGAAGATATCGACAAGGGATCTGCAGAAGAGGTTTTGGATATTGAATCATCCATCGAGAAATTCCAAATCGGATTTAACTACAAATATCTCATTGAGATACTGAATTTGATTGACACTGACGTAGTGAAAATGAAGTTCGAAAATGCACTTGATCCCTGTTTGTTCTATAATATTGAATATCCTGAAGATCAACAGAATCTCTTCTTACTTATGCCCTTAAGACTTGCAAGTGATTGATCAAAATCTATATTATACAAGAGAAAGCGTCTGATAATTTCAGGCGTTTTTTTTTATACAGAATTCGTCTTATTTGAATTTCTTACTCCGTATCTGGTAACGAAGAAAATTTTTGATCTGTTTCTTGTAAAAAATCAGAGGAATTCTGATCTTCATTCTTACAAACTCATTATTATATCTTTTATTCAATATTTCAGAATTATCAAAGATATATGAAATGAATTTTTGATCATTGTTTGGGATGTTAACAATGACTTCCTTCTTGCTTCTTGAAAGTACATCAATAACCGCTATTTCAATATCATTAATATTTTCACAGGTTTTTGCAGATACAAAAAGGGAGTCTGGATAATCCAAACGAAGTTGCTTCTTTATGAATAAGAATTTATTTCTGGGAAGACGATCGATCTTGTTAAACACCATTATCATTTTTTTATTTTCTGCTCCTATATCTTTGAGAGTATGGAAAACTGTATCAATATATTCATAAAGTTTTGGATGGGAAATATCAATGATATGCAACAATAGATCAGCTTCAATAACTTCCTGAAGTGTCGCATGAAAGGATGCGATCAAGTATGGTGGGATCTTCCTGATGAAGCCGATAGTGTCTGAAATAATAATACGATCATTGGTGGATAGAGTTTTAGCCCTGGTTGTTGTTTCCAGAGTTGCAAATAACTGATTAGCAGTATATTGATTCGAAGATGTTATTCGATTGAGAATTGTACTCTTACCCGCATTTGTATACCCAACAAGACTCACAGAAAATATGTCTTTTCTGCTTTTTCGTTCTGTTTCATTCGAGCGCTCAATTTCTTCAAGTTTTGACTTTAGATGCGCAATCCTATCGTTAATTCTTCGTCTATCAATCTCAAGCTGCTTTTCTCCAGGTCCCCGTAATCCAATTCCTCCCTCGATGCGGGAAAGGTGTGTCCATTGACCTTTTAACCTGGAAAGGTTGTACTGCAGTTGTGCCAGTTCTACCTGAAGTTTACTCTGTCTGGTTTGTGCATGTTGAGCGAATATATCAAGAATGAGTTGCGAACGGTCAATGATCCTTCTTTTGGTTACCTTGGACAAATTTCTGTCCTGAGAAGGTGTGAGGTTGTCATCAAAGATAATAATATTGGCATCTCTCTGCTTAGCAAATTTTGCAATCTCTTTAGCTTTCCCAGAACCGATGAAATATGCCGGATGAGGAGTCGGTCGATGCTGTGTTTCTATCTGGACTACTTCTACCTGCGCAGTTCTTGTGAGATGTTCCAGTTCCCAAAGTGATTCTTCAACATCATACAACGATCTCTCATCTGTCTGTAATCCGACAAGGATTGCTCTGTCCTGCTTCTGCTCTATCTTATGAATGGGCAGCTCCAAGGATGAATTTCTATCGAATTAGCACCACTTTTTTGCATATATTTTTAGAACCATTTACCTCGGCTTTTATGATATAGATCCCTGATGATACATCTTCTCCATAGGAATCTTTTCCATTCCAGAGCACAGTAAATTCATTATCATGATGATTCAAGATATCTATTGTTTTTATGAGACCACCTTTTAGAGAATATATATTGATGTTGTCAATTTCATAAACTGAATTTTTGCATGTATTTTCTAGTTGGATAGACAAAGTCAATATACCATCATTACTTCGATAGGGATTAGGAAAGTGAATGATCTCATATCCATACTTTTCTACAAACTCAGGATATTCTTCCAATATTGCAAGGTCCATTTCGAGCAACTCGCAAAGTTCGATAGGATCTATTTCTCCTTGATTGGTCGTACCTTCATACACGAATCTTCCGTGAGACATATAGTGTAAACCCATGAACGGAAATGTGATGGAGGTTCCCTGTAAGGGATTATGGATGATAGCAAAACCCATGTTCTGTGTACGCCCACAGATCGTACAGTCTTCAATACCATAGACTTGCTGGGTTTCAATATAGATAGAATCTGGTGGAGGAGTACCATTTTCGATTACCGGGAGTTCTGATATTCTTTCAATAAGTAACTGAGATATCTCGTGTCCATCATCAATACCTATATCATGGGTATATGGATCATTTATTTCCATATCAAAATATTGTTCCGCAGTATCGTTAAGTCCGTCATTGTCAGTGTCATCAGGTGTAATAAGTGAGTGATGCAAAGTATCAAGCGGTGCCAATGTTTTATCCAGCAGGGAGATATCCAAGCGTGAAGTATCATTTTCTATCACATAGGAAAAAGACCCATGTTCCATGAAATGTAACGCCATATAAGGGATTTCTATCTCGAGCTCATGCATTGGATTATGAACGGTAATATATCCCATATTATGCGATTCTCCGCAGATTGGGCAGTTGTAGAAACCGTAGGCGGGATGTTCTATCACATAACAGGAGTCTGTTACAACTCCTCTGGGAAGACTATCAATTATTGCGGTATAACTTTGTGCTATCGAATGTGTTTCCCCACTTGGAAAAACTCCTGTGATCAGTTCTTCAGAGTTATTCATATAATCATTATCATTATCTCCAGGAACGGGGAGCCAGTGTGTGTCTGCGCGTAGGGGATTTGATATACTGAGAAGAAATGTCACTGCTGCAGCATAGGGTAATGCCTTCCTCGTCACCTTTGAAATGAATCTCGTTCTTTGATCGTTGTATTCAGATTCGAACAGGTCATAAGCTTCTTGGAATATTGATGTATACAAAGGAACAAGTGATGGTGTTATCCTGCAATTGGGACATATCCAATGAAAGAAGAGATTCTGTTCTTTTCCAATATAAGGATTGTAGGAATAGCCATGGTGTATGAAATTTTCAACACAGCATGATGGATAACCGAAAAAGAAACCTTCTATTCGCTTGTCTTCTTGTGTATTTTGAAGGATTCTGTTATTAAAATGTTCTCTGTACGACCCGCTATATCGTGCACTCTTGCTGAATACGAATTCATGTAGTTTCTTTCCATTAGCACAGATTCTTGTTACAGGTTCGATTGATAGATCGAAGCGTTGCAACATCTTCTTTTTCTGATGATCCAATCCCTTTTCCCATCTGCTCAAAGGTTTCACTTTACCGGAAGTGAGTAGTGCAAGGTAAAGAAGTTGGAAAGAATCATCATTAATGACCTTATAAGTGTTCATGTTGCCTTCAAAAAATTAGAAAGTTACATATTGATGCGTTGTTAACGCAAAACCTGTCTGAGAAATTACTTGTCTCACATTATCGAATGATAATGAACTTCTTACTACTCAAGACTACTTCATTATCTGTGAGGACTGAGAAATATAAGCCACTTGAAACAGGTGTCCTATGTTCATCTCTTCCATCCCATGTTATTTCAATTTTATCGTCAACATTTTTTTCAATAGTATGTTCAGAAAGTAATTGTCCCCTTGCGTTATAGATCTTGAAATATGTGGTATTGTCTCGTTCAAATCTGTTAAATAAAAAGGTAATTTCAGTATGGTACATCATGTTAAATGGATTGGGCTGACATATTTGTACTATTCCTTGATAGTTTTGAGAATTATCTACAGATACATTATTAAAAGTAATGTTCATCGAAGCTGATGACTCGTTCATCGAGCAGTCACGAGCAATGACTTTGAGAATATATTCTCCATCATCGAACTGGTTTGTATCGAGATGTTCATACTGATCATTTGTTGATATGACCGAATCTCCATCAGAATGTGTGATGATGTGATAATAATCTCTTGTGTAGTAATTACCTATCGAATAGCAGGTTGCATCTCTTGAGTAGATTGTATTAAGAACCATGTTATCCCATGCACCTGTTATATACGTATCAAGGGGCATATCATAGGCAAAGGAGAAAAGCTCATACACTATTGTTCCTGGTTGATCGGCAGGGTAGAGTTCGAACCTGAGATCCCATACATCTAATCGCCAGGATGAGTTAATAATGTCATGACATTTCGCAATGATGTCTATCTCTCCCATGAGTTGATCAGGATTGAGGTATGTTCCGTTTGGTGTTCTAAAAGCAAATTTATCAGTTCCTATTGCATTTTCAAATACAGGGGGAATCGTATCCAGAACATTGAGCATATCAGGTAATGGATTGTCGGTTGTCCACCAGTTTCCATTCCAAACCGTTCCTGATGATTTGATGCGAGCAAAATGTATATGGGTAAAACCGGATACACTCCATGGATAAAGTGTTCCTAAAAAATCTCCTGTTGAGACAGAATCTCCGACTACATAGGGAATCGAGTTCTGATTGAGGTGTGCATAGAGATATCCCTCTGATTCTCCGACTGTATCGTTGGTTGCTATGCCTATTCGCCAGTAGGCATCTCCTCCAGTTGTGAGAATTGCCTTAATGAATCCTGCATGTACTGCATATACATCCTCGTAATCATCACCAAGAAAATCTACACCTGGATGAAGATAGGGACTGTATCCGTATTGCTGTATTTCTCCGTAGCTGTTGCCAATTGGGAAGGGATTGGAAATTGATCCATATTGCAGCGGTGCTATAATAACTTCATGTTCTTTTGAATTCACTCGATCAAAAATTACCTCATCGATTTTTCTATAAGAAAGATCTGCTGAGAGTTCGAAAAGTTCAAAGATAAATAATCCTTCTTCCGAAGCTCTATCAACGATATAACATTCTCTATCAATAACCTTTGTCTCGAATATTACATTATCAGACGAAAATATCTCTTGAAGAACACTATTCTTATAGGAATAGACTTTATGAGCTGTAGCTACGACTGGTTGATGGTTCCAGAAAAGTATCTCTTGTGGAATTTCTTTTATAAGAAATGCTGATGAGAGAAAGCAGATAGTTCCCTGAGATTCATTATAATATATAGGATTACCTTCATTGCTCACTGCAAAAATTGTGGAACCCGGAAATGTCTGTACAGAGGCATCATGTGTATCAAGAACAAGGATTTCATTTCCATCATAAAAGATAGCAAATCTCTTGTTGTCAGAAAATTTCAAATTTATGATCTTTCGATAGATTTTTTCTGAGATAATAGTGCCATGTGTAGTATAAATCCGTAGAGTTACCGGAACGTTATCCTCTAAAGTAAGAACAGTCACATATCCACGATCAGTTCTATACAAGCTTGTGCCTTCAAAAGTATGTCCTTCTGTATCTATCAGATACATGTCATTTCTATAATAAAAGTCGGTATCTATCCCTTTATTTACAACGTCAATATGTCCATATTGATTCAATGAAACGCCAAAGCACATGCTGCTAATAAGAAATGAGATACAGTAAGCAATTATGAATTTATATTTCATATATAATAAACTCCTATCAAATATACCTTATTAAATCCTGTGAGTATTGATTGTGTCAAGAGAAAAGTGATGCAAAATTTGACGTGAATAATCCAGTATAATACCAATGAACTTTATAAGAGGTTCATATGAATAAGCAACAAGAAATAAAAGAGATTCTCCGTAAAGAATCCGGGGCTATCGAAGCAGTTGCAGACAGACTCGATCAAAATATTGATACAGCTCTTGATCTCCTTTTACATTGCAGAGGCAAACTCGTGATAACCGGTATGGGTAAAACAGGCATAATAGGACGAAAAATTTCCGCAACTTTTGCCAGCACCGGCACACCATCGATTTACCTTCATCCTGCTGAAGCAATACATGGGGATCTCGGTATGGTGGATGACAAGGATGTAGTCATTATGATTTCCAATAGCGGTGAAACTGCAGAGATGACAGAGCTTGTTCCGTATTTCAAAAGAAAGCATATACCGATCATTTGTCTCACGGGAAATACTGGTTCATCCCTGGGACGTTTGAGTGATGTGGTCATAGATATAGGTGTACCAAAAGATGCAGAACCACTGGGACTCGTTCCAATGGCAAGCACTACCACTGCGCTGGCAATGGGAAATGCACTTGCGACTGTTGTTCTACATGAGAAAAAATTCTGCCAGGAGGATTTCGCAGTACTTCATCCTGGTGGAGTAATCGGGAAACGCTTGCTTCTGGCTGTTGAAGATCTTATGCATAAAGATGATGAAAATCCAGTAATTACAGAAGAAGCAATACTGAAAGAAGCAATTTTAATCATGACATCAAAGGGGCTTGGATGTGTGAACATCATTAATGAAGATGGAATCCTTACCGGTATTATCACCGATGGTGACCTGCGAAGGATCTTTCAGAAATTTGAGAATCCCTTTCATGAAAAAGTTAAACTGCTTATGACAAAAAATCCACAAAGAATCCATCCCCGGACACCTGGTATTGAAGCTCTGGAACTTATGGAGAAATTTTCTATAACAATGTTGCCAGTTGTGGATGAGAATGACAGACCCGTTGCCATGCTCCACATGCACGATCTGGTTCGGGCCGGATTAGTATAAATATTCTATATTGGAGGATACATGACTGTAAAGTTGAAAGGAAGAAGTTTATTAACACTCAAGGATTATTCGAAAAAAGAGATCCTTTTTCTCATTGATTCTGCTATTGAGCTGAAAGAGCACAAAGCTCATGGAACGCTGACAAAGAAACTGCAGGATAAGAATATTGCACTGCTCTTCGAGAAATCTTCTACACGAACCCGTTGTGCATTTGTGACTGCAGCAGTAAACGAAGGTGCTCATACAGAATTTCTCGGTAAAAATGATATTCAGTTTGGTAATAAGGAATCCGTTGAAGATACTGCACGTGTACTTGGCAGGATGTTTGATGGTATTGAATTCAGGGGATTTAAACAGGAAACCGTTGATTTGCTTGCAGAATATTCCGGCGTACCTGTATGGAATGGATTGACCGATCTATACCATCCCACACAAATACTTGCGGATTTTATGACCGTAAAAGAAGAACTTGGATTTCTTGAAGATGTGAAGATAGCATTTGTCGGAGATGGACGTAATAATGTTGCAAACTCATTGATGATCGGAGCGGCAAAGTTAGGAATGGATTTTCGTATCATATCTCCAAAGCTTCTTTACCCAAGGCAGAATCTTGTGGATGAATGCAAAGCATATGCAAAGGAGAGTGGTGCGAGAATAAAGATTACCGACTCAATTCCTGATGGAGTAAAAGATTGTGATGTAATTTATACAGACATCTGGGCATCGATGGGTGAGGAAGATAAGATACCAGAACGCATCAGTATGCTCAAACCTTATAAAATTACACAAGAGATGCTCAAGAAAACTGGAAACGATGATATCATCTTTTTACATTGTCTTCCCTCCTTCCATAACCTTAAAACTGAAATGGCACAGAAATTCCCTGATATTTGCGAAGTGGAAGATGAGGTATTCGAAAGCAATAGTTCAAAGGTGTTTGACCAGGCAGAAAACAGATTGTGGACGATCGAAGCGGTTATGGTGGCAACCTTAACTTAGTTTCACGCAGAGTTCGCAGAGGAAATATTTAACGCAGAGATCGCAGAGGTCATAGAGAAAATATTAAGAAAAAAAATTTTATTTTCTGGATCAGTGGAAATCAGCACCATCAGCGTTAATCTGTGTGCTATTCATATTATCTTTATTTATCATTCATTCCCAAGCCTCCAAAATCAACTCTCTTTACTAATGCCCGCTTGGTAAAGCTTCCGTATAAGTTTTATCGCTCTCTGTTCAACATGTTGGTTCCACTCTGACCATTGCGAAGGTTTCACTTGCGTTCAACCATTTGCAAGGTCGAAAAAAGCCCTCTCGATTATGAGAGGGCTTATCGAAATCTATAAGAAAGTTACTACTACTGAATAAGAAGCTTCTTTGTCTCCTGATAGTTTTCTGTCTTGAGCTGATAGAAGTACACACCTTTCGTAATATCATTCACACGCCAAGTTTCATTATAGTCATTAACAACTCTGTAGTCGTTAATGATCTCTTTGACCAGTTCACCCTTGATGTTGTAGATATTAAGTGAAACAGGACGTGTAGTTCCTTCTAATCCACCGATCATAAAATCAAAGTGAATTTCATCACCGATTTTCACAGGATTAGGATACGCATCCTCAATGTACGAATGAATAATAGTGTTCAGTTCACCATCACCATCAACATCAACCGGATCGTATTGGATGGAACCATAAACGTCATTTGTACCACCATAGTTTACTGACTCAAGCCAGTAGTGATAAGTGATACAAACATTAGCAGTTTCATCGATGAATGAATATTCATTGGGCTGGGTTGTTGTTCCGTGACCAGGAATCAATGAAAAATTGATTTGCTCAGCCTGCGAAAAATCATCTTCATATGCACGATAAATATTGAAGCCAATTACGTCTGTTTCTGAGGCAGTTGCCCATTGGATGGTTACAAACTCATTTGCATACACTGCGGTGAAGGAAGAAAGCTCAACGGGGAGGGTAGTAGTGCTAGGATCAATTTGAGCAGTAGTTGCAGAAGTGATATCCCATTCAGAAGCTGTCCAAGTTGGGTTAGGATTAGTAGTTCCAGCTTTTCTTACTGCTTTACTATCTGTATATTCCCAGGGTTCACCGGATCCATCTTGGTCGATTACCCCGTATGCATCAACTAAAGTACCAGAGGAATGATCGCCATTCTGATAAAGGAAGTAGCCATCATCACCATTACCAGTTATATTACCACTAACTTGATTAGGATCAAAACCCCAAGCAGTATTAAAATAAGATTGGTTGTAAGCTATATTAAAAATACCACCAGCAGCTATTATTCCAGTAAGCAATACATCTCCCCAACTAGTAGGGCTACCATTAGCTTGACGACATAGATACCATGTTTCTGAATCAAAATCTATTTCAGAACCTGTTCCATTATATAATTGAACAAATCTAGCTTGATAAACATCACTTGGGTCAGCAACTTTAGAAATCATTAATCTTGGTAATGTGCCACTATTAACTGAACCACTACAGGTTACAGTTTTATCTGTGGCGCCAGTAGATGAAGCTGTGATATCTTCATTATTGTATGTCCCGACTGGTAAACCAGCTTCTAATCTAACATAAATTGTTGTTGAAGAGACTGTTCCACCTGTAGGTGTTAAAGTAATTGGTGAAGTATAACCGCTACCTGAGGTTTCAGATATTTCGTAGTTCGTTGGAGCAGTAATAGTTAGATTTCCTGTCAAATTAGTAGCAGATACATCAAAAGACTGTTCTGCTGAAGGACCATTACCTACGATATATGAGAAGCCACTTAAAGTTGTAGGATCTACAGTTATTTCAGGGGAGCTACCAGTAGCACTTACAACAATTTCTCCAATTTCCCAGGTTCCAGCATTAGTATCAGTTGATAGATATTTAAATCCAAGATACAATGTAGATTCTCCATCATAACCCGATAGGTCGAATTGATCAACATCATTAAAAGACCAAGTGTTTCCTGGAGAACGACCAGTGACGTTTAGTTGATCCCAAGTAGCTCCAGTAGGATCTCCGGTTCCAGAATAATTAGTTGAAGCCCAAATAGTTTCATAAGTTGATACATCAGATTCATAATTTATTGCTTCTCTGAAATCAAGTTTGGTATCAGTATAGTTTGTAAGGTCTATCACAGGTGTAATCAACCAATCTTCATTAGCATTTTGACCACCATCATATCCACTCATTTTTGCACATCCACTATCATAAGATTGCCAATGCCATTCTTGTGCACCTGAAACACTGAATGTTGTAACACCGGATAAATCACTAGTGAATGGTTCGCTGTATACTTCTACAGCATATAAACCTGATGCAATGAACAAGAACGAAACAAATAGTATTAATTTTTTCATTTGTTCTCCTTTTTTGCCTTTAATTTTTTTTGTTAACATAATATATTTTTGTCCTTTGATTTTCTGAATACACTATAAAAAAAGGTATGAATAATTTCTTTGTCAAATTTTTTGAAATTTAAGTTAATTTTGTACATAAAATAACAAAATAATATTTACAATAGAAATTAATAAATCGAGACAGGCATACCCCTAAAAATTTGGAGGTAATTTCTGTGGATTACTATAGATAAAGGGTTTGCGAGATATTTTGGTTGGAAAATTACTTTACAAAAAGAGCTCCCCCAGAGAGAAAATGTCATCAAAACATTAACCTCAGAGGAGCATCAAATGGGTAATGCAGAAGAAATGAAACTAATCAAAACATTGCAAGTAAAATATCAAAAATACATCAAAAAGCTCACCCAAGATTTTAGTTTACCGGAGCAAAAGTTTATCAATCATACTGTATTTGGCCTACTTTCAAGCAAGAGTTGTATCCTTCGAAAGGTAAGTCAGAGTCTTAAGGAGTCTATATCTTTAAAGAAGACGAGTAAGCATCTTTCCTATCATTTATCCAAAGATCATTTTGACACGAAGCTTTCTGACAATTTACTGCAAATGCAGAGTAGCAAGCTCAATGGAGAGAGCATTGTTATCGCAGATCCTGGTGACATCATGAAGAAGTATGCAAAAAAGATGGAAGGGCTGGGTTCGGTTCGTGATGGAAGCAAGGGTGAGTGGGTAAAGGGTTCCGCCAGCTGGCGGATTGGATTTTGTTTCAGTAGATGCGAGCTCTGACAAGAAGTTTAAGATAAAGCCATTAGTATCGGATTTATATAGTGCAGAGATAGAGGAAGAGACCTTGAAGACAAAGTTTTTCAATAGAGTAAATGATATACAGGTGTATTCGAACAATAAATGTATCTTCACTGTTGATCGTGGCTATGACGACAAGAAGGTTATAGACTACCTTTATAGAAATGATGCGAGTTTCATTATTCGCAGTAAAGGGATTAGAGATGTCTATTATGAAGGAGAGAAGATGTCTTTCTCAG
>Ga0136651_10000198_pt1 | contig 31283 bp, 24 predicted proteins | sample Mar14236cmmetaG_FD_94867 | JGI IMG/M metagenome (GOLD analysis project Ga0136651, IMG submission 94867) | Marine hydrothermal vent microbial communities from Guaymas Basin, Gulf of California to study Microbial Dark Matter (Phase II) - Marker... ... | reverse complement strand
ATTAAGTCTGTTGAAATGCTGGGGAGTAATAGCAGAATACGATGGAGACAAAGAAGAGATGCACTGGTAATTCGTAAGCCTGCCAAACTGCCTGTAGCACAGGTAAAAGTAGTTGGTTTCAGGATTGAATTTAAAGAATAAACAGGCGGTGTTAAAGAGGTTCCTACCGATCCCTGTTTGGAAATGTATGATCTTTCAAGAGGCCTTGAAGAAATGAATAATGTTTATGAACAACCCGAATACTGTCGCATAAGAAATAGTTTAAAAGTTGAATTGCTCCGGCTGAAAAAATATTATGGTGATACCGACAATAAATATCCTGTCCTGATGAAAGTTTGCAGGGAAGCCTGGAATAAATAATCCCAAATTGCGCAATAGAGTTATTGTAAATGGCTCTATTGCGCATAAGCCGAAGGCTGCCTTCCTCTAAAAATAATATGTATTTTTATTCGCCTGGTTGAATTTTTCAATTCATAATACTTGGGATAATTATTCGATCAATGATATTATCCATGAAAGCTTTGTTTTTTCGTAAATTATGCCCTTAAAAATATCTGAAAAATGAAAATAAATATTTCGGTTAAAATTATTCTTGTTCTTTTTGTATCTGTTATTGTGTTTGGTAGTTGTAAGAACAACAGCAATGATGGAGCAGGTTCTATTGATCATGGAAAAAAATTTGAGCCCACGCCGGCGTCTCTTAAAAATTATAAAGTACCCCAATGGTATAAGGATGCCAAATTCGGTATTTATTTTCATTGGGGCCCGTTTTCGGTTCCGGCTTATGTTTCGGAATGGTATCCCCATTGGATGTATTTTCCCTTAGACAAGAAAGGAAGAGGAACAAAAACCGGGGAAAATGTTCATGAACATCATGTAAAGACTTGGGGACCTCTTGATCAATTCGGATATAAAGACTTTATCCCTATGTTTAAAGCCGGGAAATGGAACCCTGAAGCATGGGTTAAACTATTCAAAGAGGCCGGAGCTAAATATCTGGTATCGGCTGCTGTTCATCATGATGGTTTTGCTTTATGGGATTCGAAGTATATAAAATATAATTCCGTAAGAATGGGACCAAAGCGGGATATTGTAAAAGAATTTACCAGTGCAGCCCGTAAAGAAGGACTTAAAACGGGGGTGGCGACTCATTATGGCAGACATTGGAGATATTATTACTTTCGGCCTGAATATGATAATTGGGATCCCAAATATGAGGGTCTCTATGGCCATAGAAGAGGCGATAATGATCCGCCCAGACTTGCAGACGAACAACAGTGGGAAAACGTCCTGACTGAATTGATAGACAAGTATCAACCGGATTACATTTATGTGGATGGAGGGATAGGAGATGCGGAACGCCTGTTTCATAAGCCCTACTTCAGACAACAGTTTTATAATGTGTTGGCCCATTATTATAATTCGGCAATGGAAAATGGAAAAGAAGTAGTTCTTACTTATAAGAGGAAATTTCTTGAACCGGATGAGGCGGTGGAAGACTTTGAGAGATCGGGTCTGGATAGCATACGTCTGTCCTCAAAATGGCAGACAGATGATAAAATAGCCAAACAGGGATGGTGTTACGTTAAAGACAGCGATTTCTGGCCTGTCCGGTATTTAATTGATGAATTGGCTGATGTGGTAAGTAAAAATGGAAATTTACTTTTAAGTGTGGGACCAAAACCGGATGGGACACTGAGGCAAGAAGAGGTGACGAGACTGAAAGAAATAGGTAAATGGTTACATATTAATGGTGAGGCTATTTATGGTACCGTTCCCTGGCGTAATTATGGGGAAGGGTCAGTAAAAAAAGTTAAAAACGGAAAATATTCTATAGATCCTGATGGCGTACGATTCACCGTTAAGAATAATATATTATATGCGATTTGTCTTGGATGGCCTGAATCAGGTACATTTACTATAAAATCCTTAACCTCGACACATCCGGTGAGCAAAAAAGGAATCCGGTCGGTTTCCATGCTTGGTTCGTCTGAAAAAATACACTGGGATGAAACGGTTTCCGGTCTGCGTGTTGTTTTTCCACAAAAAAAGCCCTGTGATTATGCTTATGTTCTGAAAATTATTCCCGCAGGAGATCTTTTATACTAAACAATTGATATTTTCTAATTTATAAAAAATTATATTCTTATGCGAAAATTCAAACGATATTGTAAGACGCTTACGCTCAAGAATGATCCGGCCCTCATCAGAAAATATAAAGAGATCCATGCAAAAGGACAGGCATGGCCTGAGATTACACAGGGGATGAAGGAAGTTGGTATCCTGGATATGGAGATTTATATCCACCGGAACCGGTTGTTTATGATCATGGATACTATTCCCGATTTTGATCACGATAAAGCCATGTCAGATCTGGCCTCAAAACCAAGGCAAAAAGAATGGGAGGCTTATGTTGCTAAGTATCAGAATACATCCGAAGATGCTTCTGCGGATGAAAAATGGCAACTAATGGAGCGTATTTACGAACTTGATCAGCAGGAATATTATCCTCCTCAGGATGGGCAATTAAAGAATATAAATAAATATAGTTATGAAGAAAATAACTGATACATCCTTATTTGGAAGAACAGGGTTGACAATTCCTCCTATTGTTTATGGCACCAGTTTTCTTGGAAATCTGTATAAAGAATTGCCATGGGAGTCCAAATTAACCATTATAAAGGAATGGTTTGCTGCCATTAAGGGTACCGTGGTTATCGACACGGCAGGGAAATATGGTGCCGGTCTGGCACTGGAAGTTATCGGGAAAGGATTAAGAGAATTAAGAATATCACCAGACCGTATTTTGATCAGTAATAAATTAGGATGGTATCGAGTACCCTTAACTACTGATGAGCCAACTTTTGAACCCGGAGCATGGGTTAATTTAAAGTATGATGCTGTACAGAAAATCAGTTACGATGGAATACTTGAATGTTGGAAACAGGGATGTAACTTACTGGGGGATACCTATAAACCTGCTTTGGTTTCCGTTCATGATCCTGATGAATATCTGGCAGCTTCTGAAAATTCGGAAGACCGTTCAAAAAGGATAAATGATATCATTGATGCGTACAGGGCGTTAACGGAATTACGCGACCGCGGAGAAGTAAAAGCCGTAGGCATCGGTGCTAAAAACTGGCATATTATCTACGAATTGCATAAACATGTACAGTTTGATTGGGTAATGTTCGCCAATAGCCTGACCCTCTATACACATCCCCGGGAAATACTCGATTTTATGCAACAGCTTTCCCTTGAGGGCATAGGAATTATCAACTCAGCTGTTTTTAATGCAGGGTTCCTGACAGGGGGAAACTACTTTGACTACAGAAAGATTGATCCGGCTTCAGAAGAAGACAGGAAACGGTTGGCCTGGCGGGATAAATTTTTCCAAATATGTAGGGACTTTAATATTCAACCCGGGGATGCCTGCCTGCAATTTGCTCTTTCACCTCCGGAAGTGAATGCTGTTGCCTTAAATCCAAGCAAACCGGAACGTATCCGACGGAATGTCAAAGTGATTAGAACACCTTTGCCCGAAGTGTTCTGGGGTGCCTTAAAAGAAAATCACATTATTAACCCGGATTATCCATACCTGTAAGTTATGATTATAGATACCCATCAACATTTTTGGAAATATAACGCTGACGAATATGGTTGGATCAGTAAAGGAATGGAAAAAATCCGACGGGATTTTATGCCCGCTGATCTAAAAAAAAACATCGATCGTACTGATGTTACAGCCGTTATCTCCGTACAGGCCAGGCAGAAGTTGGAAGAAACAAACTGGTTACTTTCTTTAGCCTCAGAAAATGATTTTATTAGTGGGGTGGTCGGATGGTTCCCATTGGCAGATCCGGAAATAGAAGCGATCCTGGAACGGTATTCAGAGAATAAAAATCTGAAAGGAGTCCGACATGTCCTGCAGGATGAACCTGATCCTTATTATATGTTAAGGAAAGATTTCAATCGTGGTATCTGTCTGCTTCCAAGGTTCAGTCTGATCTATGAGATTTTGATCTATGAACATCATCTGCCACAGACAATCACGTTTGTTGATAAACACCTCAATCAGATATTTGTTCTTGACCATATAGCTAAACCGCTGATACGGGAAAATGTATTATCCCCCTGGAAAGAAAATATCACTGAACTGGCACGTCGTGAGAACGTTTTTTGTAAAATCTCCGGGATGGTTACCGAAGCCGATCACCATCATTGGAATGAAAATCAGTTAAAGCCCTATTTTGAGATTGTGCTGGATAGTTTTGGGCCTTCACGTTTAATGTTCGGATCAGACTGGCCTGTATGTTTGCTTGCATGTGGTTATGAACAGTGGGTAGAGATCATATATAGATTTATTGCCTCATTGTCTCCTGATGAACAAAAACAGATACGGGAAGAAAATGCACGTAACGTTTATAACTTATAAAATTCTTTGATGTTAATATTATGAAAGCTGTTCAAGTTATCAGGCCGGGGGTAGTCCAACTGATAGAGACAGAGAGACCGGTCCCCGGGTCAGGTGAAGTTTTGTTAAAAGTTTTATATGTGGGATTTTGCGGTTCAGATCTGAGCACATATCTGGGCAAAAACCCGTTGGTAACGTATCCAAGAATCCCCGGGCACGAGATTGCCGCAGTGATTGAAAGTAAAGGTCCTGATGTTCCGGAGCATATTCAGACAGGCAGGAGAGTGACTGTTGATCCCTATACACATTGCGGGCATTGTGCCGCATGTAAACAGGAGAGGTTCAATGCCTGTGAACATAACCAGACCTTCGGGGTACAACGGGATGGAGCCATGGCCGAATATATTACGGTCCCATGGGAAAAGATACTGGATGTGCCGGAGTTACCTGACAGGGAATTGGCTCTGATCGAGCCCTTGACAGTCGGATTCCATGCTGTTGGCAGGGGCCGGGTTACCCCACAGGATACCGTTATGGTAATGGGCTGTGGTATGATTGGTGTCGGAGCTATTACCGGTGCTGCTCACCGGGGGGCAACAGTTATTGCAGTGGATATTGATGATAACAAATTAAAAATGGCTCGGAAACTGGGGGCAAAAATTACGATCAATACAATAAAAAATAATCTCCATGAAACATTGCACAAGTTTCTTCATGGGGCTTCTCCTGATGTAGTAGTAGAGGCAGCCGGAAATCCTTTGACATATAAAGCGGCCATGAAAGAAGTATCTTTTACCGGAAGGGTCGTTTGCATTGGCTATGCCAAAGAAGACATTCTTTTTGCTACAAAATTATGGGTTCAGAAAGAATTGGATATTCTAGGCAGCAGAAATGCTTTGCCGGAAGATTTTAAAGGAGTTATACAGTATCTGAAAAAAGGATCTTTTCCGCTGGATTCTATTATTAGCAAGATCGTAACAATTGAAGAAGTTCCTCACGCATTTTCGGAATGGGCTGACAACCCTGCTCCTGTGTTTAAGATTTTATTAAAATTTTAAAATAGCAAAGCATTTAAATAGGGTTTGCTGAAATAGTGGTCAGATTGCTGATAATCATAATAATATGTTAATAAAAAAGGGGGTAAAAAAAGAGTTGGAAATGCAAAGAAATAGAAGAGATACAGGAGAACCCGTGCATGCAATACTTCATTGGTCTAAAAGAATTCACCACAGAACCCGTATTTGATCCGAGTTTATTTGTAGAGATCAGAAAACGCATCGGGAAAGAATCCTTTGATAAGTTGAATGAGCTGTTAATAAAGAGTGTATCATGGGAAAAAGATCAACCCGCCCCAAAAAAAAAGACAAAAAGCAAAAGAAGGGGAACAGGAAAAAGAAGAAGAACCCAAAAAGAATAGAGTAAAGATGCAAGCGGATACGACAGTAGCGGATCAGATACATTAAACTCGTTGACATCTTTTTGTTTTTTCAGCTCAAAAGTATGCATCTTTGTGATGAACCATAAAATTTAACTGGAATTTTAATATATATAAGATTGTATCAGATTAAATTTTTATATGAAACAGAGGAAACATGTTTGGATGATCATAGCCATCATCATGGCAGTGCTTACATGGGGCTGCGACTCAAAAGAGAAAATAAAAACTTCCATCGACTGGAGCAGTTTTCTGAGCCAACATGACCTGGTATGGACACGCTTGGCCACAAAATGGTACGAAGCACCTTTTTTAGGCAACGGGATGATGGGCTCCATGATATGGCAGACCGATGACCATACCGTCAGATGGGATGTCGGTCGGGGGGATGTTCAAGATCACAGACCTGGCGGAGGCATGTATAATACGTGCCGTTTGCCCATAGGTTATTTCATGCTTAAGACCAAAGGAAAGATCAAGAAGGGAACAATGAGATTGCATCTTTGGGATGCCGAGGCCACTGGTGTTATCAAGACTACAAAAGGCAGCATTCGCTGGCGATCAATCGTTCATGCAAAATGCGATATCATCTTAGCTATCCTTGAACCTTCGGAAGGTGAGCGCGGCTGTCACTGGGAATGGAAAACCCTGAAAGCGATCAGTCCCCGGCAGGCATCAGGCAGGGAACAGCCCGGATATAAAGATAATCCTCCGGCCAGAGTCGAAGAAGATGGCAATACGAAAATCTGTATTCAGCCTTTGTTATGCGGCGGGGAAACAGCAACTGCCTGGACTATTCAGCAAGATGAAGATCATAGCTTATTGACAGTCAGCGTGGCTCATTCATTTCCGGATACTAGTGCCCGGCAGAAAGCTGTTGATGAAATAAACAGTGTACGTGATGTCTCGTTAGACAACCTCCTCTCAAGTCATCGTGCATGGTGGCATGCCTACTACCCGGAGAGTTTTATATCGATTCCAGACAAATATTGGGAATCTTTTTACTGGATACAAATGTATAAGCTCGCATCAGCCACCCGTGCCGATGGTATGCTCATCGACAACCAGGGTCCCTGGTTACAGCCGACGCCATGGCCCGGTGCATGGTGGGATCTGAATGTTGAGCTTACTTACTGGCCCACCAATGCTTCAAACCGTCTTGAACTGGGTAGTTCCCTGACAAGAACCCTCTATTCCAATGTAGAGAACCTGATCAATACGGTACCTGAACAATACCGCAATAATTCTGCATCGATTGCTGGCGCCACCGGCCAATACTGTGTAGGAACCGTGGAAGCACCTGATGGTGAAAATGCACCAATGATGGGCCTGCTTCTCTGGTCACTTCACAATTGCTGGTTGCATTACCGTTACACGATGGATGAGCAGGCACTGCGAAACGACCTGTTTCCTTTGCTCAAACGTGCGGTAAACTATTATTTTTATTTCCTTACGGCGGACAGGGAAGGAAAGCTTCATCTACCCAAAACCTTTTCGCCTGAATACAAGTATAAAAAGGGACCTGACACCAATTTTGATCTCGCGCTCCTTCGCTGGGGATGCAAAACCCTGGTCGAAAGCAGTAAACGGCTGAACATCAATGATCCGCTTCTTCCGGAATGGAAAAAGGTACTCCGGAACCTGACGAAATATCCAACCGACGAGAATGGTTTTATGATCGCGCATGGCGTTCCTTTTGCTCAACGACATCGTCACTATTCCCATTTACTAATGATCTATCCGCTTTATCTGGTCAACAAAGATCAACCGGGTGCGGAGGAAATAGCAATAAAATCGGTGAAACACTGGCTGAGTTTCGGTGTGAAACATGGATATGCCTTAACAGGTGCCTCATCGATGTTTTCGGCTTTTGGGAAAGGTAATGAGGCCCTTACGTATCTTGAGGGACTAAAAGAATACCTCCAGGCAAATACGTTTTACTACGAAGGTCAGTACTGGCCAGTAATAGAAACACCTCTGTCCGGTGCCCAGAATATTCACGACATGTTTATTCAGAGCTGGGACGGAACAATCCGGGTATTCCCCGCCGTACCGGATGCATGGGGTGATATCGTATTTCACGATCTACGCACGGAGGGAGCATTCCTGGTCACAGCCTCACGGAAGGATAGAAAAACGCAATTTGTACGGATTAAAAGTCTTGCCGGGGAACCATGCCACATCATTCCGGGCCTGGAAGGCCGTGTCAACGTAACCGGAAGCCGGGATTTTAAGCTGAAGGAAGAAAAGCCTGGCGTATTTACCCTGGATATTAAAAAGAATGAGGAAGCCATTCTCTGGAGCGGTAAACGGATGCCGGTACTAACCATCGCCCCCGTTCCGGGAGATAGCAAGAAGTGCAACAGTTTCGGGCTGAAAGAATAAACGGAAATAATAAGAACAAAACATTCATCATCATGAAAAACTCAAAATGGTTCATTCTTCCTATTGGTTTTTTCCTTATATGGATAACCGGATTCATCAAAACCTTGGAAGCTCAGGATGCCCCCCTCCCAAAATTATCCAATCCTGTAACCGTTAAATACCTGAAGAAAAAGCTCCGGAAAAGTTCTCCGAAATTAATATTGACCCCTACCCTGGAGCATCATCTGAAACGTAAACTTCAACAGGATGAATTACTCAAAGAATACTATCAATACCTGATAAAGGCATCGGAAGAGATCATGGAAAAACCCGTTCTGGTAAAGAAACTGAAGGGATTCAGGATGCTTGCCGTTTCAGCAGAAATGGTGAACAGAGCAGGAATTCTCGGCATGGTTTACCGGATAGACAAAGATTCCAAAATCCTGAAGAGGCTCAATGAAGAAATAGTATCGGTTTGCCACTTCGATAATTGGAATCCCCAGCATTTTTTGGATGTTGCCGAGATGTCGTTTGCAGTGGCGCTGGCCATCGATTGGACGGGAGAATGGCTGCCCCCATCTACGGTTGAGCTGGCAAAAACATCTCTGATTGAAAAAGGTCTGAAGCCCAGCTACAAAGAAAAAAACGGACACCCAATGTGGTGGATAACCAGCCACAACAATTGGAATGCGGTTTGCCATGGTGGAATGTTAGCAGCGGCGCTGATGACTTTCGATAAAAATCCTGAACTAGCTGCCAAAACAATTCAACGCGTACTGGATAATTTGCCCAATTCCCTGCTGGAATATGTTCCTGATGGTGTCTATCCAGAAGGACCATCCTACTGGATCTACGGAACTTCTTATACCATTCTGGCCTCTTCGATGTTGAGCTCTGCTCTGGGACAGGATTTTGGGATCTATGAAAGCAAAGGGTTCAAAAAGGGTCCCGACTTCTATCTTCAATCAGTTGCTCCATCGGGTGAATATTTCAACTACTGTGATTCTGATGGCCGGTTAAGCGGACCTGGTGCTGTTCTTTTAAGCTGGTTTGCAGCAAAGACGGGTGATAAAAAGTATTTTATCAAGAAGTTTCTTGAAAATCCGAAAGATTTAGGACGGTTTGCAGGTCCCGGTATCGTCTGGTTATCTGAATATAAAATGCAGAAAAACACACCCCTCGCTACCCGGTGGTTTGGAAAAGGAAGAAACCCGGTCGCATTTTTCAGGAACGAAGATAATAAGAATCAATACTATCTCGCAGCAAAAGGAGGGACGGCTTCTGTGACCCACGGAAATATGGATGCCGGCACATTTGTGTTTGAATTGGATGGCGTTCGATGGGTCATTGATCCGGGGAATCAAAATTATTATGCATTAAACAAAATCGGATTTAATCTGGCTGATGGTTGCCAGGAATGTGAAAGATGGACATTGCTCACAAAATCAAATAAAGGGCACAGTACCATTACTATCAATGACGAAAGACATAATGCCTACGGTTATGCTCCGTTAACCAGTATTGAAAAGGGCAATAAACCGGGTGCTACCTTTGATATGACTGAAATATTTAAAGGGAAAGTCTATTCTGCTAACCGTACATTTATCAAAGATTCTGACCATTCGGCAATGATCGAAGATCATATTGTGATAAATGATTCCACTAAAGATATCGTGTGGGGACTGATGACGGTTGCCGATGTTGATATAACAGATAATGGTGCCATTCTGAAACAGGATGGAAAACAACTTCATTTGAAGATATTATCTCCTGATGATATTCATGTTAGTCTAATATCGCTGGATCCCCCACCCCTGGAAATAGATAAAATAATCAGGAATTTAAAACGCATTGAATTAAGAATACCCGCCTGGACCGTAAAAAATGAGGAATGTACTATTAAGGTTCGGTTGGTTGGGGATTAGATGAATTTCTGCTAAATTGGGGAAAGATTATTATCGATTTTTATTCATTCCGTTTCCTTTTGATAGTTGAAAATGAACTCTTTTTTTAATCTGTTAAAATTAAATTAGTGATCTTTTTGAAAACAGAGAATATGTTTTTCAGAATAAACGGTCAAAATATCATATATTTCGACTTCGATCAATGTCAAAAAATTTAAGAATAACCTATGGCAAATTCGGCACAAACTACTCCGGATATATATATTCTGAAGCAGTCGGGTGAAAAAGTAAAGTACAATCCCGACCAGCTCAGGCGTTCCCTGGAGCGTTCCGGTGCCGGGGAAGAAGATATCCGTGTCATTCTGAAAGAAGTACGAAATATTCTTTACGACGGTATCTCCACTAAAAAGATTTATCGTATAGCTTACGACTTGTTGAGAAAGAGAGCATCCCATGCCACGACCCGCTACCGACTGAAACAGGCTATCATGGATCTGGGACCCACCGGTTATCCTTTTGAAAGATTCGTCGGGGCGCTGCTGGCCCATCAGGGCTATCGGGTGGAAACCGGTGTCCTCGTAAAGGGAAGATGTGTTCAGCACGAGGTGGATGTGGTTGCTGTCAAAGATCACAAAAAGATTCTGGTAGAATGTAAGTTTCACCATGATCAGGGAACCAAAAGCGATGTCAAAGTTCCCATGTATATTCGGTCACGTTTTGAGGATATCCGGAAAGAGCTTCACCAACAACATCCCGGGGAAACCTTTGCTATGGAAGGATGGTTGGTTACTAATACACGTTTTACGGCAGACGCCATCAGTTTCGGAAGCTGTTCGGGTCTACGCCTGATTTCGTGGGACTATCCCGCAAAGGGAAGCCTGCGTGAGCGTATCGACCTGGCTGGTCTCTATCCTGTCACGTGCCTGCACACCCTTACCCGGAACGAAAAAAAACAATTGCTGGAAAAAGAGATCGTCATGTGCCGTGAACTGGCTTCAGACATGTCTGTGCTTTCATTCCTGGGCATCTCTGCCGCCCGTTTAAAAAGATTAAAAAAAGAACTGGATCTGCTTTTTGAAAAAACAAGAGCTGACCTCATGTCAGCTCTCTGATTATTTTTTCCTTTTCTTCCTGGAAAGCTTGCGTTGATACTTCGGGGAAAAAAAGTATTTGTTTTTCCCCAAATGGGTGGTATTGATCATTATCTGCTTCTTCCTTTTATTGCGTTGTTTAATAGCTTTTGAAGAAGAAGAACATCCCGCCAGGGAAATTGCCAGGAAAATGATTGTCAATACCCTTACCAGATATTTCATGAGGTCTTCTTTTGATAATCATATGGTAATCTTAATGCAATAATAAGAAAAATAGTTAAGAAAATTTGAAACCTTTCATGAGTTATCTCTCTCCAAAAAGGTGATTTACATTATCTTATTTTTTTATTTCCCTCACTTTTCCCGGATGCTCCGGCAATTGAATCTCTCATGGCAGTATCGGCCTGAATATTTTTAAATTTATAATAATCCATCACGCCCAGGTTTCCTTTCTTGAAGGCTTCTGCCATAGCCAGGGGTATCTGCACTTCAGCTTCAATGACCTTTGCCCGGGCTTCCTGTGCCTTGGCTTTCATTTCCTGTTCCAGGGCCACGGCCATAGCCCGGCGTTCTTCGGCTTTGGCCTGGGCAATATTCTTATCCGCGTTGGCCTGATCCATTTGCAGTACGGCCCCTATATTTTTACCAATGTCTATATCGGCAATATCAATGGAAAGAATCTCAAAAGCCGTCCCGGCATCCAACCCTTTATCGAGCACTGTTTTCGAAATGGTATCCGGATTTTCCAACACAGCTTTATGGGATTCGGACGAGCCAATGGAGGACACAATGCCTTCACCCACACGGGCCAGCACCGTTTCTTCGCCGGCACCACCCACCAACTGCTGGATATTGGCCCGGACCGTCACCCTGGCTTTGGCCACCAACTGTATCCCGTCTTTGGCCACGGCAGTCACCGGAGGTGTATCAATGACCTTGGGGTTCACCGACATCTGGACGGCTTCAAACACATCCCTGCCTGCCAGGTCAATGGCTGTAGCCATCTTAAAGGTAAGTTCGATATTGGCTTTTGAGGCTGATACCAAAGCATGCACCACTTTGGGCACATGACCTCCCGCCAGGTAGTGAGCTTCCAGTTCATTCCTTGATAATAATACCAGACCTGCTTTCTGTCCTTCGATCATCGCACTGACAATGACTCCCGGAGGCACTTTCCTCCATCTCATAATGATCAGTTGCAACAATGATATCCTCACCCCTGATACCAGTGCCTGAAACCATAAACCCAGAGGTATAAAATATAAAAACACCCAGAGCAGAATGAGAGCTCCTACAATAATAACAATATACAATCCGATTCCTTCCATGATATTTAGTTTTTTGGTTTAACAATAATATGATTTGACATAACCTTAATAATTTCCACTTTTGTATGCTGATCTATATATCCGCCCTGAGATTTGGCTTCATATACTTTTCCTTTCACCTTGACCTTTCCCATCGGATTAATGCGGCTGATGGTCACTCCATCGTCGCCCGGTATGATTTCACCCGCATTTTCTTCAATAACATTCACTTTCCCGTCCACTACCGTTTTCAGACTAAGTCGTCGCCATGTTTTTCCCTTGAGAACAAATACCAACGTCAGAACAAACAGAAGGAGGGTTCCCAGCAAGATGTAATTTCCGACTGTCGTTCCGTGATACTTATAACCCAGGATAATGCTGCCAATCAGCAATATCGCACCTCCGATACCTGCAACGGTAATCCCCGGGATTAGCAGAAATTCTACAAGAAATAAAAATATCCCCAGAATGATCAACAAAATAATAACAGGTATTGACACTTACTTTGGTTTTAATTAATTTATTCAATAATCGTTTTCAGACCGCATTCTGTCAAAGCATTCCTCTGGATTTTTAATTTTTCAACCTTCCCTTTGCTGATCTCACACTTCCCCTTAAAATGAGCGATCAGGGCACACTGCTCTGCCTGTTCGGGAGAATGCTTACAGATTTTCACCAGAGACTCGATCACATATTCAAATGTATGAAAATCATCATTCAACAAAATCAATACGGGTTTTTCACCTCTGATATCCGGATTCTTTTCCCGGTTTTTTAATTGTTCCTTATTCATTTTTCCGGTATTTATATTCCCTTAATCTCACTCAGCGGAATTCTTATCCCTTTTTTATAGGCTGTAACAAAACATCCACTAACGCCCATCTCTGCCAGTTTATTCCGGAAAGTTTTCGCCTGATCAAAAGTAGTAAAATTTCCGAAAGTATAAACATAAAGTCCCTGATTATTTCTTGAACGGATCACCACATATCCTTTTTCTGCAAATTTCTCCAGTTCTTTCAGTTTCTCCTGCGGCAAAGGATCACTGAAAACCCCCAGTTGAACCCTGAAAAGCACATCCTTCTCTTTGTGCAGAGATAACGTTTCGATCTTCTTAACGGAAGCTGCAGATTCCGTTATTTTTGCTTCGGCGACAGGATGGATGTTGGTATAGGGTTCCTGATCTTCAAGCCATTGTAGTCGACTGACAGAGGCTCTTTTCCCATTATAAAAACCCACAATGATTGCATCTTTGAACCCTTTGTGGCGCAGTTTCAGCAAAACGGCGGAGGCCTCTCCATAGGTACGAAACAAGCCGGTATAAAAACGAACCAGGTTTTTCCCTTGTATTTTCTCCACCACCATAGGATACATGCCCTTAAAATAGGTAACCGGCGGAGGGGTCTTAAAAACCCCTACCTGGATCCGGTAATTAACACCCGGAGGCATGGCATTAACAGTGGGTATATCCTTTGTCGCAGGATAAACGGTATGGTCTGCCATTTCAAACCCAAAAACATAATCACCCAGAATCTTTTCACGCTGTGCTTTTTCATCCACCATGGCCGGGGTCTTGGCTGTTACGACCCGTTCAACGGAGTTTCTGTTACCTGAAGGAACAGGCACCCCCTTCTTTGCTGTTTTTCCCGGTGGCTGTTCGGCCGGTGCCGGTATGCTCACATGTTTCTTCGGAACAGTTACCTGTTTCGGTGTGGGAGAAGCCACCGAGGCATGCACCAGATCGGTTTCAGCACTGGCAGTAATCAACCCGGCATACGTTGCAATGGCTTTACGTTGATCATCCAGCGCAGCCAGCTCATAGGCATTGGATTCCATTAACAAAGCATACTTATTCCCATAATTCAGGAAATTAGCAGCTTTTTTTCTTAGGATCAGGGCTCTGTTGTAGCTTACGGCCGCCTCATTTTTATAGATTTCTCCTTGTTTTCTTCTGGCATTATCCAGGGAGGAATGTCGCTCAAAAGATTCGATATATTTTTTATTCATGGCATATTCACCATCGTTGGCTTTCTGAAAAAAACCAACCGCTTTCAACCTGTTTTGTATTTTCTGTTCTTCCAGTTTATCAATCTTTTGTTGAGCTTTTTTCCTGATCTTATTACTGGTCGAGGTATTGATGATCATCTGCTGGCGGCTGATCTCCCGTTCAATCAGCAGGGCATCTTTCATATATTGATTTCCCTGAAGGTTCAATGCATGATAAGTATCCAACGTCCGGACATCCTCCGGTGAGAAAATCTTCCTGAATGCCGGTTGCCGGTAAAAGTCATCCCCTGTAAGTTCAAGAAAAGGGGAAGGACCTTCCCCGGAGAGGCGGACATTGGGAGGAAGCACCTTTGTTGCCGCAGGCTTCGACTGGTAATTCCGGGCCGTAACAGAAGGGTTCATATTCCCCGATTTCTCGTATTCTCTTGCCAAAACAAAGTAGGCGTCGGCTTTCTGTTGAAAAGATTCAGCCTGCTCATTAAGCCGGGTAAGGTCTTGTTGAATACGGATCCTGTCATTATCTGTGGCCGACCGCATCCGGTTTTCCTTCTGATAAATCAGGAGCCGCACCGAATCGGCTTTATGCTGAAACTCCAACGCTTTGCCGGCCACTTCCTGATAATCGTCATTTTTCCCCTGTGTCTCTGCAGGATTGTCTGTCTTCCGCACATCTGTCGTGCTGTTCATATACATATGACACCGGGTAATCCATTTATCCACATGATAGGATTTGCTTTCAGAGGCACCCGCCAGTTTGCGGAAACGATTAAAATAATCTATTGCTTCCCCGTAAAGGTCGGCCTGGTAACTGGCTTTCCCAAGATAGAAATACACATCGGCCGGAATATCTTTTCCCAGCGAAGCCACCTTCAGACGGTATATGGCCTGAGAAGGTTCCTGCTTAAGCTCAGTAAGACAAACTCCGGTATAATAATTATACCAGGGGTCTCTGGGAAAAGAACCAACCAGTTGCCGGTAACTCTTCAGCGCTTTGCTGTACTCCTGTTTGTTAAAATACTCCAGTGACTCCCTCTCCAGAGAAGCCTGTCGCCTGCTCTGCGCAAATGTAACAGGGGCTGCCAGCCATAACACTGATAAAATACCAATAAAAATAATACTGTTTCGCATAATCTCCTGATCAGATTCAATTCAGTATATCATAATTCATTAAATATCAAAAACTTCCACTCTATACAATAAATTATTCATAACACAATAAAAAGTTCAAATCTTTTTTCCATTAAAATTCATGTAAACTTCGTAATTTTACGCAAAATCTCAAAGAAAACATGCATCATGACGCATTTAATAGAAGGAGATCCGGCTCCTCCATTCGAAGGAACTAATCAACGTGGTAATACGATAAAACTATCCGATTTCAAAGGGAAAAAACTGATTCTTTATTTTTATCCGAAGGATAATACGGCCGGCTGTACGGCCGAAGCGTGCAATCTCAGAGATCATTATCAGGAACTTATAGAAAAAGGATATGCTATCGTGGGTGTCAGTCCTGATACCCTGAAATCACACCAGAATTTCGCCGGAAAATATAATCTGCCTTTTCCGCTCATTGCCGATCCTGAAAAAAAAATCCTGAATGATTACGGCGTGTGGGGCGAGAAGAAAAACTACGGAAGAGTATATCTGGGTGTACACCGTACTACCTTTGTCCTGGACGAAAACGGAAATATTCTGAAGGTTTACACCAAGGTCAGAACCAAAGAACATACGAAACAAATATTAAAAGACATGGAAGAATAATATTACCAGCCACTTCCACGGTATCACTATTTTTTATATTTTAAGCCTGTAATTCGGAAGATATATACTAAAAACAATTGCTTATCATGGATAAAGAAAACAAAGAAACAAACATCAGTAAGGAAAAACTGAAAGCCCTTCAACTAACGATAGATAAGATAGAAAAAGGTTTTGGAAAGGGAACCATTATGAAACTGGGGGATCATGCCATTGTTGACGTCCCCTCTATTTCGTCGGGTTCCATTGCCTTGGATATGGCCTTGGGGGTAGGAGGATATCCCCGCGGGCGGGTAGTTGAGATCTTCGGACCGGAGTCCTCCGGTAAAACAACCCTGGCCCTGCACGCCATTGCCAGTGCCCAGAAAAGCGGAGGGATCGCTGCTTTCATTGATGCAGAACATGCGTTTGACCGTTTTTATGCCGAAAAACTGGGCGTGGACACGGAGAACCTGCTGATCTCCCAACCCGACAACGGGGAACAAGCCCTGGAGATAACCGACCATCTGATCCGCTCCGGAGCCATAGACATTGTCGTGATTGACTCGGTAGCAGCCCTCACTCCGCGTGCCGAAATCGAAGGAGAAATGGGAGATTCCAGCATGGGCCTCCAGGCTCGCCTGATGTCACAGGCCCTGCGTAAACTTACAGCCAATATCAATAAAACCAACACCTGTTGTATGTTTATCAACCAGTTACGCGAAAAAATAGGCGTAATGTTCGGAAACCCGGAAACTACCCCCGGCGGGAATGCTCTGAAATTCTATGCTTCCGTACGCCTGGACATACGACGTATAGGCCAGATAAAAGAAGGGGACGATATCCGGGGAAACAGAACCCGTGTTAAAGTGGTAAAAAACAAACTGGCACCACCATTCCGGAAAGCCGAATTTGATATTATGTATGGAGAAGGCATTTCCCTGACCGGTGAGATTATTGACCTGGGCGTGGAAAAAGGGATCATACAGAAAAGCGGATCCTGGTTCAGTTACGGAGAGACCCGCCTTGGACAAGGCCGGGAAACCGTACGAAAACTCCTGGTTGATAATCCCGAGTTGCTGGACGAATTGAAAGAAAAGATCGTTCAGGCTTTTCAGGAAGAAGAAAATAAGTAAACACTGAGCGGAGGGTCTTTCATAAGAGATAAGAGATTAGAGATCAGGGCAATGAGTGGATTATATGGTCAACGACAGGCATTGATATGCGCTAAGCGTTATGTACTGTGCCTGAGATGAAGACATCCCACATAAAAGAAAAACATCAACACAATATATAATTATGAAATATTTTATCGCTCTTTTATGGGCCATTGCTCTTGTTTCCTGCAATCAGACCCAGACCAAAGAGCAAAAGGATAATCAGGTTGAAAAATCAGATTTTTCCAATAAACTTACCCCTGAAGAAGTTTCAGGAGGCAAGCTTACCGAGGAGATCATGTGGAAGTTCGGCCGGATCTCCGATCCGCAGGTATCTCCCGATGGAAAGGCTATTCTGTTCAGCATCACCCGTTATGATGCAAGCACCAACAAGAGTACTACCCATGTCTATACTCTTCCTGTGACAGGAGGCGAGGTTAAGCAGATCACAAAAAGTCCCGGACATCAGATGCATGCACGCTGGGTGCCAGGAACCCAGCGCCTTGGTTACCTGTCAGACGAAGGAGGAGAAATGCAACTCTGGGAATGCAATACAGATGGGTCCATGCCCCATAAGATAACCTCCGTTAAAGGAGGCATATCGGCTTTTGCCTACGCTCCAACAGGAGATAAAATCTGGTATACCCATGATGTCCAAATAGACAAAACCACCCATGACCTTTATCCTGATCTTCCCAAAGCAAATGTATACATCATCAATGATCTGATGTACCGTCACTGGGATCATTGGGAGGACGGCGCCTACAGCCATATCTTTGTAGCTGATTACAATAACGGACAGATCAGCGACGATAAAGACATTATGGAAGGAGAACCTTATGACTCTCCTCTCTCCCCTTTGTTTGACGATGCAGAGATCACCTGGAGCCCTGACGGAAAAAACGTGGCCTATACCTGCAAAAAGCTGAAAGGCAGGGACTATGCACTAAGTACCAATTCCGACATATATGTATATAACCTTTCTTCCTGTAAAACCACCGATATTACAAAGGATAATCCCGGCTATGACAAATACCCGGTTTATTCTCCCGACGGAAAGAAAATTGCTTACCGGAGCATGGCCACCCCCGGTTATGAGACTGATAAAAACCGGCTGATGATCTATGATTTGGAATCCGGCAAGACTGTTGACATGACAAAAGACTTCGATCAGAATGTCGGCAGTATGGTCTGGACACCCGACGGGAGTAAGATATACTTTATAAGTGGTATCCACGCTACTTACCAATACTTTGTTTTGGATATTTCCTCAGGGAAAATTGACCAGGTTACAAAAGGCGCACACGATTTTACCACCATTGCTTTATCCGGGAACCAGCTCATCGGGGAAATGATGTCCATGTCCATGGCTCCTGAAATATTCATCACCAATACGAATACCGGTGAATACAAACAGCTTACCTTTGTCAACAAAAACATATATGACAAAATCCGTATGGGTGCTGTGAAAAAGCGATGGGTCGGGACCACGGATAACAAGAAAGAGCTGGTGTGGGTCATTTATCCGCCAGATTTTGATTCCACAAAGGTCTACCCTGCCTTGCTTTATTGCCAGGGAGGGCCGCAGATTGCGGTCAGTCAGTTCTGGAGCTATCGCTGGAACCTCCAGATCATGGCTGCCCATGATTACATCATTGTAGCTCCCAACCGGCGGGGCTTACCCACTTTCGGTCAGGCTTGGAATGCTGAGATTTCAGGCGATTACGGAGGGCAAAACATGAAAGACTACCTCAGTGCTATTGACACCCTGAAAAAAGAACCTTATATTAATGAAAACAGGCTGGGCGCCGTCGGTGCCAGCTACGGAGGTTTTTCAATATTTTGGTTGGCAGGCCATCATCATAAACGCTTCAAAGTCTTTATCGCCCACTGTGGAATCTTTGACTTTGAAAGTATGTACACCTCCACCGAAGAAATATTTTTCGTCAACCACGACCTGGGCGGACCGTACTGGGACAAGAACAATAAGGTCGCTCAACGTTCTTATGCCACTTCTCCCCATAAGGCTGTACAGAACTGGGACACTCCCATCCTGATCATTACCGGAGAAAGAGACTTCCGTATCCCATACACCCAGGCACTGGAAGCTTTCGGGGCAGCCCGCCTGCGTAATATTCCGGCCCGCCTGCTCGTATTTCCGGACGAGACCCATTTCGTCACCAAACCCCAAAACGCCATCCTCTGGCAACGGGAGTTTTTCGGATGGCTGGACCGATGGCTGAAAGAAAAAATTGAAAATTAAGAGTTTATTTATACATATTTAAATACATAATTAAATATGTATTTAAATATGTATAATCCCTTTCTGCTTATTCCCTGCATCTCTTTGTCAATCTGTCCCTTAGTCTCTTATCTCTTCTTCTCTTCTTCTCTTCTTCTTCATCTTACTCTCGCTCCTCCATCTTCTCCAGGATAATTGTCAGTTTCTTTTCCAGCGGCAGGTTTCCGTCAATCCAGAGAATAGGGACTCCCCTTTTTTCCATACCCCTAAACCAGGTCATTTGCCTTTTGGCAAACTGATGGATAGCTGTCTCCAGTTTTCGGACCATCTCATCGTAAAAAAGCTCTCCTTTCAGATATAAAGCAATATACTTGTACTCCAGACCATAATAAATCAAGGTATCAAAAGATACTCCCTTATTAAGCAATGTTTCCACTTCTTCGATCATTCCTTCTTTGAGCCGGCGGTATAATCTTTGAGAAATATTGGTCCGCCGGGTTTCCCGGTCAACACGAAGTCCGAAAATCAATGGGTTTAACTCTGGAAAATGGGGTTCTTTTTCAGGATGGGATGCATAATAGTGTTCTATTTCCAGGGCCCGGATGACCCTTTTACGTGTATCCAGATCCGTAATGTTATGCAGTTTTTTGTAAGAAGCCAGCATGTCGGCCAGCTCCTTCATGGTTTTGTCCTCCAGCGTAGCACGGAATGCCGGATCTATCGGTACTTTAATCAATTTATACCCCCGCAATACTGCTTCAATGTAAAGTCCGGATCCTCCCACCAGTACCGGCATTTTTCCCCTGGCACGAATATCTTCATATACCCGGATAAAGTCCTGTTGAAATTCAAAGACATTGTATTTCTCTCCCGGATTCCGTATGTCTATCAGATGATAAGGGACCTTCTCTCCTTCCACTATGAAGTCCCGGAGATCTTTACCTGTACCGATATCCATATCCCGGTATACCTGGCGTGAATCTCCACTAATTATTTCACCATTGATTTTTTTGGCGAGAACAGCCCCCAGACGTGTTTTACCAGAAGCGGTAGGCCCGGTAATAACCAAAAGATTACAACACCCTGAAGTCATTCTTTTTTATTTTCTTCCGGTTCACTGCGCTCCGGGGTTTGTGTCTCGTGTTTTTCCATTACAACTTTCAAGTCTTCCATGTCTTGCTTCCCGGGTTTTACCCCTTCGTGCTTCCCTGACTTCTTTCTGAACAAAGCTGAAATCACACAAATAAGCAGAGCCACTAACCCTCCGGCCAGAAACGAAAACAAAACGAGAAGTCCCGACTGACTGTCATAATTCCACTTCATGAAGCGAATAGAGACAACCTGGTTGTTCTGGGCAATAAATATTGCCAGAATAACAAAAATAACAGCAATAACAATGATGTTTAAAATCTTTCTGAAGCTCATGATGATCAAGTTTTGTTACACAATTTCTTTTCCTAAAGATACAATTTCTTTGTAATATCCGTATTTTTGCCTTCATGATAAATAAAAAGATAGAGATACGAAACAAGAAAGCCTCTTTCCTGTATGAGTTTATCGAAAAATTTATTGCAGGGATCCAACTTACCGGAACAGAGATCAAATCCATACGCAATGGGAAGATAAGCCTGACAGATGCCTATTGCTATTTCCGTGATCATGAGCTGTGGGTGAAAAACATGCACATCGCTGAATATGAATACGGGACATACACTAATCACGAACCGGACCGGGACCGCAAATTGTTGCTAAAAAGACAGGAATTGAAACGGCTTGAGAAGAAAGTAAATGAGCGTGGCTTCACCATTGTTGTCATCCGGCTTTTTATTAACGACCGGGGTTTGGCAAAAATTGAAGTTGCTCTGGCCCGAGGGAAAAAAGAATACGACCGTCGGGAAGAGATCAAAAGACGCGACACCAAAAGGGATATAGACCGGATGTACAAAAAATATTAGATCCCGGAGCTTATCATCGATCAAAATATTTTTCCTGCATACTCAGGATATTATTATTGTGAAAAATAATGATTCATCAGTTCATAAATATCCTGGAGCGACAGAAAAGTACGGTAATCAAAGTATTTCTCAATAGCATTCAATAACTCGTTAAAAGAGATCTCTCCATTATGGTCGAGGTCAAACTCCCGGAACTTAAGCGGAACTTTTTTCTTTCCTGAAATACAGGCCTCCATACTTGTTTGTAGATAATAATCAAAATCCGTAAGAATTGCCCCGTTTTTGTGGTCTATCAGGTTTACCAATAACGAATCGTTAACATGACGTCCTTCTTCATCGACCAACAATCCTTCCGGTGTATTGATTTCCCTGTCAAGATAATCCGGAATCCCGTCATGATCACTGTCAAGAGGACATCCCGTTGAGTCAATCGGAACTCCGGGCGGTGTGGAAGGACATTGGTCATTGAAGTCCAACACCCGGTCATTATCGGTATCACCCGAGATTATGTCATTATCAGGCATCTCAGCACGCATCTTCTTAACATTCCTGTATTCAGGTCCGGAAAACAGATCCAGGTGCAAGGTGATAAAAGAAAAAGTAAAATAATCATTTCTTCGGTTTATACTCACACCCATACTGTGTTTGTCGACATTATCAATGAGATCCGTTGAAGTAATATGTAATGATGTCCCCATCCGTAAGGAAACCCGTCTGGAAAAAGAAGCTTCAAAACCCAGCTCGACAGGCACGCCGAAACCATATTCCGGGTAGTTGCCACGACCATAAAGATCCAAGCCCCTCAGGTCCGTTTCAAACTGATAATCCGGTGTTATAATCTCCCCGACATGATTACGAATGGTTCCATCTTCATTATAAATATAATGATTTTCATCAGATCCTTTCATATCGCCTTTAGTATTAAAAAAGAAAGTTTCCACTCCCACAGAAATATAAGGAAAAACAGAGGATGATTTTCGGTATAAATGAGATAAATTGCAGGATACCGACACCCCGAAAGAAGAAATATCGGTATAAAAGTTCAAATGATCGCCGGAGGTTCCCTGGTTACCGCTTAAGCTTCCTTTCAGAATGTTAAAATCAATTTTATAAAAATGATGTTTATCCAGAAAAGAAGACATCGTGATCCGCCATCCCGGGTTGTTGGTAAAGAAATGCCAGTAATTGTTTTGCACATCTCCCAGAAAAGAAAATGCCCCCATGCCAATCCCGACAAAAGGCTTATACTCCGAATTTTCTCCTTTTATCGTTTCCGTTAAGAGGCTGTCATAATAGTTCTCCTGGCCGTATAGGGAAGGGTGTACAACGGATAAGAAAAGAAACAAAACAGACAAATATAAAAGCCGGCGCTTCATTTGATCCGTAATTTCATATGCTATTCTTTAATTTTGACTTTATCGACCTAATTATTTAAACCATTTCTGTCCCGTACGGTCCAGTGCCTCACGTACGGAAATCCTTTTTCCGTTATCATAAGCCGTCACAAAAGCCGAATCTATGTCGGTGGTCTCTTTCATATGCCGGACAAAGGCACGGGCGTCTTTATACAAAGCAAATATTCCGGTTGTATATTTGAATAAGCCGTTTACTTCTTCCCGATATATTTTCCCCGGAATATGATGTTTTCTGATATATCTTTCAATCTGCACCGGATTTCTGGTGGCCAATACCTGCACCCTGAAATAGATTCCTTCTGCTGCAGAGGCTGGATGTTGCACGATTTCCATAGGTTGACCCGGTTTATTTTCAGAAACAATTTTTGTTTCCTCACGATTCCCGGCAGGCTTTTTCTCCTGTGATACGGAGGAAGAAGGAGGGGTTGTCAATACGGTTGCAGTTTGTGTTGATCCTTCCGTATTGCTTTTTTGAAGAGGTTTTGCAGAAGTCTCAGCCGTCATTTGCGATTCTGTAGTCTTGTCCAGTTTAGCCAGCAGAGAGGCATATTCTTTCCCTGAAGCATGCAGCGGTATCTTTTCCTGCACCGGGATAATTATTTTTGAAACAGGCCGGTCATTCAACATATAGGAAAATGTTCCCGTCACAAGCGGGGGTTCCGGCACATTTTTATCCATCGGGACCAGTTTATAAGCAACCACCAATATGGTATCCTCCGGCATAGTCATCCAGATAAATTTCAGTTTGCCGCTACGATAGGAAAATATTGATCCTTTTCCATCGATGTTTTCGGCTATATATCCGGAGGGTATCGTTTCTTCCACGCGGGCCAGTTTTTTCACAAAACCCCGTTTCACCAATATCCGGACAATCCATCCGCTGCCATCTTTGGCTTTTTCCGGCTGCTGACGGTAAACTACAAGTCCGGAACTTATAATCTGCTGATTTCCCATGGGAGTCTCAGCAGCAGTACCTTGTGCAGACACCTCCGGAGAAGTCAATATGGTAATAGATTTTTCAGGAACGGCAACTTCTTCCCTCTCTCCATTGTTGACATAAGAAAACAAACCTGAGATACGGAAAATACCATGCAGGCGAAAATCCGGGATCAAGGTATACTCAAGGATAATATCTTCCTGCGGAGGAAGTTTTAGCCAGATAAAATTTACTTCTCTGTCCTTGAAAGTAAAATCCGAATTGGCCAACTGTCCAGGTTCAACTTCAAATCCCGGAGGAATCTTTTGTTTAAAACGTGCAAAATCAGAATGTGTACCTTTGTGAATAACCACCTTTACAGGTATTGTATCGCCTGCCTGAGCCTGTTCGGGCAACAACAAAGACACGGAAATATCCTGAGCAGATACAATTATAGTGGAAAGGATCAGCATTCCGGCCAAAGAAATAAAATAAATATTTTTCCACATCGAAGTAATATTAAAAATTGGGTTTTAACATGTATCTTGAATAAAAATGATCAATCTCTTTGACAGCATTTTCAGCTGTATCCACTATTGTAAACAAATCAAGGTCTTTTTCGTTGATATTATGTTCTTTTTCCAACATCACATTCCGTATCCAATCTACCAGCCCTTCCCAATACTCCCTGCTAACCAGAATGATGGGAAACCTTGCTATTTTCCCTGTCTGGATCAGTGTGATGGCTTCAAACAGTTCATCGAAGGTGCCGAAACCGCCGGGTAAAACGATAAACCCCTGGGCATATTTCATGAACATCACCTTGCGGACAAAGAAATAGTCAAAAGTGATCAGTTTGTCAGGATCAATAAAAATGTTGGATTCCTGTTCAAAAGGCAAAGCAATATTGATACCTACCGATTTCCCGTGACCTTTCTTGGCACCCATGTTGGCAGCCTCCATAATGCCCGGACCTCCGCCGGTGATAACACCATAACCTCTTTGTGTCAACCGGAAGGCAATATCCTCAGCCAGATGAAAATATTTATTATCGGGTTGTGTGCGGGCCGATCCAAAAATGGAAACACAAGGCCCGATGCGGCTCAACTTTTCAAACCCTTCCACAAACTCAGATAGTATCTTGAACACCTGCCAGGAATCCGATACTTTTATCTCCTGCCATGATTTTTCCTCAAAAGCTTCTTTGATTCTTTCTTCTCCGCTTGTCATAGGATCCGATTAAATTTATCATAAAACACTGTCAACTAACAAAAATAGTTAAAAATTTAATTAAACCAATTTTAACTCTGCTTCAAGAAAACGGGAAGTAAAACCTTTTCTGCTACGGGCTACTTCTTCAGGCGTTCCCGTAACCACCACCTCCCCCCCCTGTATACCACCTCCCGGTCCTAAGTCTATAATATAATCTGCTGTTTTGATCACATCCATGTTATGTTCTATTACAATAACTGTATTTCCCCTTTCCACCAAAGATTGAAGCACATCCAGCAGCATCTTCACATCCGCAAAATGAAGTCCCGTAGTAGGCTCATCCAATATGTACAAGGTTTTTCCCGTACTTTTCCGAGCCAGTTCTGCCGCTAGTTTCACCCGCTGTGATTCCCCACCGGAGAGAGTTGTGGAAGGCTGTCCCAGAAAAACATACCCCAGTCCGACATCCTGCAAAATCTTTAGCTTCTGGTAAATAGAAGGGATGTTTTCAAAAAATTTTACTGCCTCATTGATTGTCATATTCAGCACATCATGGATGTTTTTTCCTTTGTATTTCACCTGCAATGTTTCCCGGTTATATCGTTTCCCGTTACATACATCACAATGCACATATACATCAGGAAGAAAATTCATTTCAATGGTTTTCACGCCGGCGCCCTGGCAGGCCTCACACCTCCCTCCTTTTACGTTGAATGAAAACCTGCCGGGTTTATAGCCCCTTATTTTAGCCTCCGGCGTCTGTGCAAACAAATTTCGTATATCGGAAAATACGCCAGTATAAGTAGCAGGATTTGATCGGGGCGTTCTCCCCAACGGAGACTGATCAACTTCAATCACCTTATCAACATGTTCCAGTCCTGTTATCCTTTCATAGGGCAGCGGATCCTCAAGGGTCCGATACAAACGCTTCTTGATAATCCGTTGCAAAGTCATATGCAACAGGGTGGATTTTCCCGATCCAGAGACTCCCGTAATACATATCAGCACCCCAAGGGGAAAGAAGACATCTATGTTTTTAAGATTATTGCCGCGTGCTCCTGTAATACGAATCATTTTTTCTCCGACAGCTCTTCTTTCCTGCGGCACAGGGATTTCTTTTTCCCGTCGCAGGTACATCCCTGTAAGTCCATTTGATCGTGCCACTTCCGATGGTGTTCCCTGGGCAACCACCTCTCCGCCTTTCCTGCCAGCCAAAGGGCCCATATCCAATACATGATCTGCCGACATGATCATCTCACGGTCATGCTCTACCACGATCACAGAGTTACCTGCATCCCTTAGTTGCTGCAGGGAATGTATCAACCGGAGATTGTCACGCTGGTGCAGGCCTATGCTCGGTTCATCCAATATATACAATACATTAACCAGCTTGGATCCTATCTGGGTAGCCAATCGTATTCGCTGGCTTTCTCCACCTGAGAGCGTACGGGCGCTTCGGTTCAGAGACAGGTAATCTACTCCTACATCCAATAGAAATTTCAAACGTGCCCGTATCTCTTTTAATATCTCCGCGGAAATCTTTTGCTCCCTCTCACCCAGATACGCCGGAAGCTCATTTATCCATTGATACAATGAAGATATATCCATAGATGCCAATTCAGCGATATTTTTACCATGAATACGGAAGTACAACGCTTCCTTTTTTAACCTCGACCCTTTGCATTCCGGACAAGTAATGTATTTAACAAAATTTCTTACCCTCGATTTCTTTCTCCCCTGGGCATTCTCCTCCCCGTTCATGCCCAAAATAAAATTGATAATCCCATCAAAACTGAGAAAATAATTAGTCGATATTCCCAGACTTGTATTTACCAGCCGGAAAGACTCTTCCGAGCCATACAGGATCACATCCATGGCCTCTTTGGGAATATCTTTCACAGGAGTGTCAAGAGATAATGAATATTTCTGGGCAATAGCTTCCAGCTGCCAGAAAATCAAAGAACTTTTATAAGGCCCTAATGGTTCAATGGCACCATTCCTTATGCTTTTATTAGTATCTCGGATAATCTTGCTCACGTCAGCCTCAGGCACTGTTCCCAGTCCGTTACACACCGGACAGGCACCCTGTGGAGAATTAAAAGAAAACGTATGTGGAGCTGGTTCGTTATAAGATATTCCCGTTGTCGGACACATCAGTTTCCTACTGAAATAACGCAATTCATCTCTTTCCGTATCCCATACCCGGATCACCCCATCCCCATATTTCATGGCTGAAGCTACCGACCGGCCTAGTCTTCTCTCATCCACATCCTTTATCATCATTTTGTCAACGACCAACTCAATATTATGTGTCTTGTAACGATCCAGCTTCATATCCGGCATCAACTCTATCAACTCCCCGTCAATCCTCATATACAAAAACCCCCTTCGCATCATCTGCAGGAACAATTCCCGGTAGTGACCTTTCCTGCCCCTCACCAATGGAGCCAGGATCATCACCTGCTTTCCCTTGAAAGAACGTCTTATCAAACTTAAGATCTGATCATCCGTATACCGGATCATTTTTTCCCCTGTTTTGTAAGAATAAGCCGTACCAATACGGGCATATAACAATCGGAGAAAATCCCAGATCTCTGTAATTGTACCAACCGTGGATCTGGGATTTTTTCCGGTTGTTTTCTGCTCAATGGCAATAACCGGTGAAAGACCGGTGATCTTATCCACGTCAGGTCGTTCCATCTGGCCCAGGTAATGACGGGCATAAGCCGAGAACGTTTCCAGATACCGCCTTTGCCCCTCGGCATGAAGAGTATCAAATGCCAACGAAGATTTACCTGAACCACTCAATCCAGTGATAACCACCAGTTTATTCCGTGGAATGGAAACATCTATGTTTTTCAGATTGTGAACACGTGCTCCATATATTTTTATAAAAGCATGATCTTGCCCGGTAATCCTTCTGGATACCATTTTTTTCCCCTCTTTCCTCACGACCGTATATTCACTTTTTATAAACGGATAAAATGTTAAAAATAATTTAATTTTTACAATCTGAAAAGAGGTTTAATCTCTGTATTTAGTTTTTTCGTTAAAAAAAAAGCAGAGGAGAAGTCCCCTGCTTTAAGAAAAGGTTAGGTTAATATAGGGTGATTAAAAGTAAAAGCTCATACCGCTGTATATCCCGATGGAATAAGGATGTGTCAAAACATCCGGACTCTTGTATATAGGATTCAGATAATATTTCAGCATTGGTTCCAAACGGAATCGAAAAGCATTTGATACCCTATAAGACAATCCCAATCCCAGTGTTCCGTTAAAATTTATCTTTTGTAGTTCGTACATATCTCCGATGAGTGTAGACCCCTGCTCTGAAATAACGGAAGTTTGTCCCTTTACCAGAAAGTTCGTTCCCAAACCTCCAATAATATTCAGATCCACGATTCTATCGATCATCTTATACCTCATTAGCAAAGGAATTTCCACAAATTCCAGTTCCTGTTTCAATTGGACATCTACCGGTTCATACAGATCCGCTCCCAGACGGGAAAGCAAAAAATCCACTTGGTCATTCCCACCGGGACTTTTCCGATTTGCAACAAAGACAGGGGTTCCGCTATATCCTAGTTTTCCTTCGGATACATTGATAAAATTATTCCCTTTGGATTCCAGGATAGCCAGCCTACCGCTTTTTTTCATTCTGAAAGCTACCACATCATTTACTTTCTGCCCCAGACGATAGTATCCTATGCCGCTTTGTACGGATAATCTCTTGTTCCCTTCATAGAAAAAGGATAAATTTCCAGCAAATGAAATAATGCCGTTTTCCTCAGCATTCAAATAAGACACAAGCAAAGGATTTCCTTCTGTCAGATGCCGGTAGGCATATACCGGTCCGAAATCTCCACCGATGCCCCAGGTTCTTTTTTTCTCAGGTTGATTTCTAAGCACAGGAGATACAGGCAACGACTCTGTCTGAAAATACTGATCCATCAGGTTATCATCCAAGGATATTGAAATATTCTTTTGTCCATACAATATGAAAGCATTTTTAGGAGACAGGAAAGCCATTTGCATCATGTTATCAAACACAGAAACTTTTTCTTGGTTTATGTTACTATTCTTGGCAGGCACAGACGTAACATGCGAAACTTCATGTAAAGGTGTTGTTTCTCCTTTTCTGGCGGATGCTTTTGATATAATATATGTCTTAGAAATTATATTTCCGTCCTCATTTCCCGTCTTCCCGGAATGTTTCCTGACGGGTTCTGCCACATATTCCGTTTTATTACTCTCAGAAACGGAATGTTCTTTTTTATTATGTTGTTGTCGGATTGAAAAAACCGGTTGATCAGCCAGACCGTTATCGGAAGGTTCCCTCAGGAAAATCAACCATAAAGAGCCGGTAAGAACAAAAAGCAGAAGGGATGCAGCAACGAGCCTGGGCACTGTGAATAAAAACATCTTCCTCTGATGAACTCTGTCTTCTATTTCACTCCAGGCGTCAGTTGGCGGGGTAACATTAAGATCACCTAATCTTTCCCTGAAAATCTCATCAATATATTTTCCTTTTTCTTCCATCCTGACTAATCAACCAGTTTTATTCAGTCGTTTAATCCTTTCCTGTAAAATATTACGGGCTCTGGATAAATTTGATTTGGAAGTGCCTTCCGATATGTTGAGCATCTGACTGATTTCCTTATGTGAATAACCTTCGATGGCAAAGAGGTTGAACACCACCCGGTATTGCGGGGAAAGTTCCCTGATCATTTGCAACAAATCCTGTGCAGACAACTCCGACAGAATATTTTCAGACCCCGGGGGATCCTGAAAATCAACATCTTCAATGGAAGCGGTCAAACGGTCTTCTTTTCTGAATCGCTCTAAAGCCGTGTTTACCATAATCCTGCGAACCCATCCCTCAAAAGACCCCTGAAAACGGAACTGTTCAAGATTCTGAAAAACCTTGACAAACCCATCCTGCAGAATATCCCTGGCTTCTGTTTCATCCCGGGCATATCTTATACATAGACCATACATCTTCCCTGACAGAGTCTCATAAAGAAATTTCTGCGCAGAACGATTACCTTTGATGCTTTCCCGAATGACGTTCTTAAAATCCCCGCTCACGAATCTTCAGTGTTAATTCCGCAAATTGCAAAAATTAATACTAAAAAAAAATATGACCGGAAAGCAAATCCAAAAATTTTTCCAAAGAACCTAACATTTTGATGAATGTACCTGCCGAATGGTTGCGTAAGATCCCCGGGATACTTTTCTCCGCCGTCCCAAGGATTTTTCTTTTAGAACCGTAACTGTCTATAATTAAACTATAAAGGAAATACACAATGGTAATCTAACGATGAAAAAGAAATTATTTGGCATTGTATTTGTTCAAGTTATTTTAGATTTTTTATATGAAAAAAACAAGCAGGAAAAATAGTTATATTATGAAAACAAGTCTTTTATTCTCATTGGGCTTAATCCTCCTTTTGAGTTTTTCCTGCGAGAAGAAACCGGTGTCAGTTAACACAGACCCCAAACCCATTGCAGTAACTGAAAAATCAATGAAAGTGATCTCTGCCGGCAACCGGTTTGGTTTTGAAATCTTTCAGGAAATTCTGAAGGATGAGGATCCTGATAAAAACCTGATGATCTCTCCGTTAAGCATTGAAATGGCTTTATCCATGACCTATAACGGGGCGGGCGGGGATACAAAAAAAGCTTTCGAAGATGTACTTCATACCGATGAGTTGTCCTCTGCAGATATAAATCAGTCCATGTACGACTTGCGGGAGGCCTTGACGACTGTTGATCCCCGGATAACCATGGAAATCGCCAACTCAATCTGGTACAGGAACACCTTCCATGTTGAAGATGCTTTCCTGGATATCAACCGGAATTATTACGATGCCGAAGTAAAAGGTCTTGATTTTTCCAATCCTGCAAGCATAAACATCATCAACGGATGGGTGGATGATAAAACCCACCATAAAATACCGGAGATTATTGACGACATCGATCCCATGACCATCATGTTTTTGATCAATGCCGTCTATTTCAACGGAACCTGGAAATACCGCTTTGACAAGGAAAACACCCGTCCCATGGAGTTCTATGTTACTCCTGATAAAACCATACAGGCAGACATGATGTACCAGAAAGGGGACTT
>Ga0136651_10000196_pt1 | contig 31500 bp, 31 predicted proteins | sample Mar14236cmmetaG_FD_94867 | JGI IMG/M metagenome (GOLD analysis project Ga0136651, IMG submission 94867) | Marine hydrothermal vent microbial communities from Guaymas Basin, Gulf of California to study Microbial Dark Matter (Phase II) - Marker... ... | reverse complement strand
TTTGCTGTAGAAATGCAACGCATTCATGAATTCCTTTGAAAATATACAATCCATGAATAAAAAAAGGATGAGCCAGCCCGGCTTGAGGGCATTACTAAATTATATTTATTTAGGACAGTATTGATTTTAAGAAAACTACTCCTTCTATTTTTTTTCTTCCTTCGGCACCAGATTCTCTACCGTAAATACGCTGTCAGGAATTCCCTGATCGAATTTAACATTAGTTAGCAATATTTTGGTCATATGCTGCTTGCTCAGATCGGCCATGACAACCTGTTTGGCATTCCAGTAACTCCCAATTCTTTCGTATGTATATGTTGCCTCTTTAAACTTCCGGTTGCCCTTATCATAAAACTCCATTTTGATCGGATAATAATTCTCTTTATCAAGTGCAACAACGACTTTTGAATACTTTGATTTATCAGATTTTGGAACAAGCTCCAGCATATACCGATCTACTTTCTCTTCAAGAAATTTCGGAGTGTACCGCTCCGAGTATGGTGTAGTTGCCATATCCTCATAAGAAAAATCAGTACCTGTAAAAGCCTGGCTTCTGGCGAGCAGTGAGATCTTTTTAGGTTTGCCGAATGCCGGCATATACAACCACATCACACCATCCGGTAACGACAATGTGGCTATACCAGCCTGCGTTTCAGGCTTTGTATATCTGTATAAGCTTTTGTTCGCTTTTTGTTTAAAAATAGCTTCCCGCTCCTTCTCTTTTCCCTGCCGGTTTGTAAGAATTATCTGAACGGTTCCTTGTTTGTCTTTTGGAGAGTACATTACCTCATCCATCTTACTGAGTAATGTTTGCGCATCCTGTGCAAACGTATCGATTCCGCTTGTTACAACTAAGATAATGCTTAAAAATATGTAGGTAAATTGTTTCATTTCAGACTAAAATTTCTCGTTATGCTTATGAAAGTCTTTTTCTGTGTACTAAAATTAAAATAACGGGTAATAATGTAAGAGCTGCGAGTCCCGACCCCACCATGCTTAATGCCATTAATATGCCAAAGTATTGCAAAGGCACCATTTCGGAAAAGACAAGTACTAAGAATCCGGTTGATACCGATACTACATTAATAAAAATAGACTTGCCGCTTATTGTAATCGTGTCATCAAGTGCATCATGCAGGGTTTTACCGTTCCGGTATGAATAGTTGAATTGCGAAATTACGTGAATGGAATAATCAATACCAATCCCCAAGGCAATACTTGCCACCAATACGGTAACAATATTCAGCGGAATTCCTGTCAGGCCCATTACACCGTAAAGCACAACAATGGCTGCTATTATAGGTGCCGTTGCGTAAACACCGGTTGAAATAGACCTAAGTATAATGCCTACGACAAAAATCATGGCAAGTATGGCTATCAGCAGACTCCTGATCTGGCTCTGGATAAGGCTTGCGTCCATTTTCATCTCGATAAAAGGTATCCCGGTGTATGTTATCTCGTAATCCCCATGTGAATTATCATTGATGAATTGTTTCATCTCTTTGACAAATTCCTTTTTCTCGGAAAGATCGGAAGATGCAAACTTAGTAATGATCAAGCCTTCGTCAAGGTCGTCACTTACTATTTGTTTCAGGGCGGGATTCCCGTCCAGTAAAAACCACATCTGTTCGATTTTGTCCCTGTCAGACGGAATTTTTCTCCCCTCTCCTAACGCATCACTCATTTCCACAATTAAATCAGCAATAGATTGCGTTGTGAAAATGTTCGGATTTTCCTTTAGCATCTTTTCTGTCTTCAGCATAGCATTCAGGACATCAGGACTCTGCAAGTCTCCTTTAAAAGATACAAAGATCGGTTTTGAGCCACCAAATTTCTGCATCATAATCTCTTCGGCCTGCCATGCGGGATTACTGCGTTTAAAGTATTCCTTAACATCAACGCTTCTTTTAATCAGCATGACGGAAGCTGCACTTACAATTAGCAGAACGCCCCATGTAATCAAAGTGTACTTAGGATGTTTGAAAAGCAGATTTTTTAATGGAATGAGCAGGTATTTTGCGAGGAGCGAATCGCGTCCTTCCGATTTATTTTCTTTAATCTTTCTTCCTTTAAAGGAGAATGTGTCAATAACAGCAGGCACAAAAAACAGAGCCATCAGGGCTGAAAAAAATGTTCCGGCAGCAGTGAAAATACCGAAATCCCTTATCATCGTAAGATAGGATCCGAAAACAAAAGAAATGAACCCTACAATCGTGGTTATAGCGGCAAGGGTCACCGGAATAAATATATAAGACAGGGCTGTTAGAATAGCTTTTCGCGAATCAGCTTCTTTAACCTGATTTATTTTATTAATCACATGAATCGAATAAGCACTACCTACTGCTAACAGAAGAATGGGAATATTATTCGTAACCATCGACATCGTATAGCCTGTAAGTGCCATAATCCCCAGCGTCCATATAATTGCAACGGCAGCGGAAAGGAGGGGCAACAACACTCCCCGCAGGCTCCTGAAGCTGAAAAACAAAACCACGGCAATCACTAAGAATGCCAGAGGCAGCAATTTGAGCAAGTCAGAAGCTATCAGTTCCGAGATTGCTGTAACCATCATTGGCATACCTGCATAATAGAGTTTCTCTTTTAGCTGCAACGATTCTACTTTATCAATCAGCAAACGACCAGCTGTTTGAATATCAGCATCATTTGTTAAGGTGACCAGTATCAGGGTTGCCGTTCCATCTTCCGATACTATTACCCCATTGAACATATCTTTCGAAATAACCCGCTCTTTTAACTGTTTCAACTGCTCTTCCGAATAAGGTAGCTGGTATACATCAATTAAAGAACCTACTTCAAAACCAAACTCATCGTTTTTAATGTCCAAAATATTTGTAATACTCGTAACCGAAGCAATACCATCCAGCAAAGAAAGTGTATCGGTAAGTTTCTGGACATCCAGCAGTACGTCATTATCAAAAATATTCTCGGCTTCAACTATGATCATTCCGATCTTGTTTCCACCGAAATCACTGCCGATCTTCTTAAACAGGGCCACATCCGGATCATCATCAGGAAGGGCACTTACCACATCTGAATTTATTTCGATAAATTTAATCTGATATGCTAAAAAAACGGTAATGAGAATTACTGCTATTGTAATGAGCCACCTGAGTTTTAATATAGTCTTCGCCAGCTTCTCCATTATACGTTATTAATTGGAATTATCCGGTTGTTACCGGATCATATTTTGTCGCGCAAATTTAATTAAATTAAAGCTTGATCATAATACCATATGCCATCCTTAATAAAAAATAAATTGTTCATAAAAAGGATTGGTTTCTATCCTCACCTCCCCCATATCTGACAAACTCTTTTTTTCATTTTTTCCTAACTATGCCGGCAATGAAAAAAGGGTCAGAACTTTTAAATCTGACCCCCTAACAACAGAGCAAGCGTTAGGGTATGTTCAATACCTTCTCGCCTTTTTGAAACAGTGGTAATGGAAGGAATAATCCTGTTGTCAATGCTTTATACTCAATTATTCGGATTTGGTTTCATTTTATAAATAAATCCAACGGAGACATATCGCTTCCCATTCCTTTAAATTTTTAGGATTACTAAAATAACGATTTTTTAAAAAATACTGAATAAGGGAATGAAAACTTTTAGCCCTATGTTTGAACGGACTTGAAATTACTCAGCATTAAGATGGGCTATAATTTAAAGACGCGTAAGTACCCTTTTGGTTCTTACGCGTCTCCGCTTGCTTGTTGTTCTCGTCAAAACATTGACGGATCATTAATTGTTTCCTCTGACCTGTTTCTGTTTGTTTTTCACTAATTAGTACCATTAAAAACAGAAATTATACCCCCTGTCTGAAAAAAAAATTAACTATTTTTACTTTTTAATTGTATGTTGCTGATTCTCTTTACAATAAGATTTATAATTTTTTTGAAAAAAAATTCACTTTTTACAGAAATAACTTCACTATTTATCAGAAATAGTTAATTTATTCAAACCTGAGGGCCTTCAAAGGTTGTATTCGGGTAATATAATACGATGGAATGATCAGCATAAGGAAACAAATAATAAAAGTTCCGGCATTTAATAAAAATATATTATTCAGGTTTAATTCGACAGGTACGTAATTGACATAATAATTTTCAGGGTTAAGTTTTATTAACCGAAACTTTTCCTGTACATAATAAAACAGCAACCCGATGACATTACCCCAGAGCATACCCCTGATAATAATATATGATGCTTTGTACAGGAATATCTTCCGTACGGATTTATTGCGCATCCCTAAAGCTTTGAGAACACCTACCATATTCGTTCGCTCAATTATTATGATCAATAACGTGGAGATCATCGTAATTCCCGCCACCAGAATAAGTAATGTCAGAATAACAATCACATTCATATCCAGCAAATCAAGCCAGTTAAATATCTGAGGGTACCTGTCTTTAACTGTTAAAACTGTAAGGTTATAGGGGATTTGTTTATAAATTGACCGGGCCACCTGATCCACATCTCTGAAATCATTGACCATCAATTCCACTTTGCCCACCTGGTTTTCGGTCCAGTTATTTAATTTCTGAACATGCCTGATGTCGCCAATAATATAAGCATTGTCAAACTCTTCTATGCTCGTGTTGTACACGCCGGAAATAACAAATTTCCTGCCCCGGGCATTTTTATCATCTTCCCCGATAAACCAGACACGTACCGGATCACCGGTTTTAAGGTTCATCTTTTTTGCCAGGGACGAAGAAATAATTACTTCATTAGTTATACCTTCATCTGAAATCTGTGGCAGATGTCCATCCACCAGACTTCCATGCAAAAAAGTTGTGTCGTAATTCATGTCCACACCTTTCAGCAACACTCCCTGTATCTGTTCTTCTGTCTTTAACACGCCTGCTTTAAGGGCTGTAAATTGCATGTGCCTTACATCTTTCCTTTTGCGCAACTGAATAAGGAATTCGTCATCTTTTTGCAGAGGCTTTTCGATGATTGATTCGTTGTTTGAAAACCCTTCGATTTGCATATGAGCAGCAAAACCAATAATTTTATTGCTTATTGAACTTTTAAAACCAATTACAATGGCAACAGAAATGATCATCAGCGCCAGGCCTAAGGCGATACTCACATACGATATTTTAATGACAGGACGTGAAAATACATCGGATGCTTTTGATGATATTTTGTTTGCTATGAAATATTCCAGGTTCAATTTTTGTTCTTTTGTACAAAATTAGTAATTCAAAAACAGCAAGAGCGTGAACAGAACTATTTTATTCACAACGATCTTTATATTCATTTTGCAGGCCTGTGCACAAAAAGAGGCTCCACAACTGGTTGATTATAGTGAAATCGTAACCGGCGATCAAAGAATAAACGAATATCTGCCACTCATTAAAAACAAAACCATTGGCATTGTTGCTAATCAGTCATCTGTTATCGGGAACACGCATCTTGTTGACACCCTTTTGGATAGTGATATACACTTAGCAAAAATATTCAGCCCCGAACACGGTTTCAGAGGAGCCGAAGATGCAGGGGCTTTTATTGGGGGAACTACCGACCCCGCAACTGGCATTCAGATTATTTCGCTTTATGGCAAGCATAAAAAGCCCACCGAAGAAGATCTCGAAGGAGTTGAGGTTATGTTGTTTGACCTCCAGGATGTGGGTGTCAGGTTCTACACATACATTTCAACATTAACCTATGTGATGGATGCCTGTGCAGCATATGGAGTTGAGGTGATTGTACTCGACAGGCCCAACCCCAACAGTTTTTATGTGGATGGTCCTATACTCGAAGCGGAATTTAGTTCTTTTGTTGGAATGCACAGGATTCCCATAGTTTACGGAATGACCATAGGTGAATATGCCCTGTTGGTGAATGGTGAAGGCTGGCTGCAAAGTGAACGAAAATGCAATCTGACTGTTATAAAAATGCGCAACTACAACCGGAACATGATCGTTAAGTTACCGGTTAAACCATCCCCTAACCTACCCAATTGGCAGGCAGTTTATCTATACCCTTCGTTGTGTTTGTTTGAAGGCACAATTATGAGCATAGGAAGGGGAACCGATTTCCCATTTCAGGTTTACGGACACCCTGACTTCCCTGTCGAAAATTTTGCCTTTACCCCCATACCCCATTCGGGCGCTGCAAACCCCAAATATGAGGGAATTACCTGTTACGGCCGGAATCTTACAACTTATGCCGAAAACTACGCAACAAATACTTCCCGGATCCATTTAACATGGCTTATAGAATCTTATAAATTACTTAGTCCGGAACATGAATTCTTCACTTCTTATTTTGACAAATTAGCGGGTACTGATAAACTCAGAAAACAAATAGAGGAAGGAATGACAGAAGGAGAAATAAGAAAATCATGGGAAAGTGACCTAAAAACTTTTAAAAATATAAGGAAAAAGTATCTTCTCTATTAATAATTCCGTTCTCTCTAAAATGGTATTACATTGACAACTGAAGAACTATTTAGTATCTTTAAGACGATAATATGCCCCAATGGAACAAAAAAAGATCCTTCTGTTTGCCGATGATCCAGACCTGTTGTTTGCATATAAGACTATTTTAACTGACAACGGCTATACTGTATCAACTGCAACAAATGCTTCAGAGGTCGAGACGCTACTTCAGTTATCGTCATACAAACTTGCTTTAATTGACAGCATCAAAGAAAGTAAATACGGAGGATGCGATGTTTTTAAAAACATCAAAAAAATTAAACCTGAAATCCCTGTCATATCGTTAATACTGTGTAACATTATTACAACGGACATTCCCGAAGATGACTGCAGCCAGGCTGACATTTTCATAGAGAAACCAGTAATTGCTAAAGAATTAACAGAAGCTATCAATTATTTACTCTCAAAAGATGTAGAATGAAGATAATAACACGTGACCAGCGGCTTGTAACACGCGCTTACTGGATGGTGAGTCATAGGTGGCTTGCTATTCTTGTACTGGCTGCATTTGCCTGGCTTGGAAAAAACATACTTAATGTAGAGATACGCGAAAACACGCTGTATTTGCTGGCCATTGCTTTGATTATTGTCAATTTATTGTCGTTATGGTTACTTGAGTTTATCACAAACAAAAAGGGAATAAATCTTTACAGATCAGTTCGGTTTGTCATACATTTTCAACTCATCTGCGACCTGATCATCATTACATCAATTCTCCACTTCACAGGAGGCATCAGCAATCCCTTCTTCATTATTTATATTTCCCATATGGTTATCTCCAGTATCCTGCTAACGCGGACGGGTGCTTTTATCCAAACCACACTTGCCTTGCTCCTTTTTGGATTCCTTGTATTTTCCGAGTATTACGGTATCCTTCCTCACTACTGTCTGTGCGTGGAAAAAGTGATAAACCATGAATTATATCAAGACCCCTACTACGTTCTGAAAACATACAGTGTATTTGCCTTTTCATCTTACATATTGGTATATGTAACAACATCGATCGGCCATCGGTTAAGAAGCCAGGAGGACAAACTAACGGTCGCTCTGGGACAGATTAAATACAATGAAGAGCTCAAGAACAAGTATGTTCTGCGCATGGCAAAAGATATACTGAAGCATGAAGCAGTAATCGGAACAAACTTATCGATACTTACAGAAAAAGATGCTACCCAACCAAAAGAAAACTCCAAAAGGCTCATCGAAAGTTCTTTCCGCAGGTCGCAATTAATTACAAATTATATCAAAGAAATTCTATACCTGACAAGTATTAAGCTTAGCGATAATATGCGCAAACAGATCATTTCATTAGGTGACATCATTGTGGAAGCGATCAGCAGGCAATACGAGCTGGCTGAAGAAAAGGATATCTCATTCGAGCTAAACCTCGATGAATCCGTTGATAAATATTACGCCAACAAAACATTATTTGAGAACATATTCAAACATTTGATCAGCAACGCCATAAAATTCTCTGGAACGAAAGGACAGATAACCATTACAACAAAAGAGAAGTTAAGAAAGATCGTAATTGAAATCAGCGATAAGGGGCCCGGAGTGCCCAAAGAAGAACTTAAACAGATTTTTGATGAATATTACCGTGCACAAGATGTAAAAGAAACTGAAGCAAAAGGGTTTGGCATTGGTTTGGCGCTTGTTAAAGAAGCGGTAAAAAAACACGATGGAGAAATCAGGGCAGTAAACAGGCCGGAAGGCGGGATCACATTTATCATAAAGTTGCCTAAACAGTAGCTTCCGAAGTATTCTTGTCACTGACAGCTTCCTCCCTATTCTTCTCTTTTTCTTTAACGCTGCTATCTACGAATTGCCATAAAACCTTAATTTGCTCTTTTCCTTTCATCTGGCCAATCCGGGCAAAAATCACAACCAGAACCGCCACAACTACACTTGCCGGCAAACTCCAGACTACCTGAAATGCTGCACCGAATAGCCACTGGTAGATCAGCATGAGCATACCTATAAAAAAGAGTATAATGGTAAGAATGTTCAACAACATGAATACTGTCCATATCTTTGGATCAGGTCCCATAACTCCTTTAATTACCGACCCCTTAGCTCTTTTAACTACATGAATTTCCACCACTGGAGACCAGAAACATCTATACTCTTTTTGAATTTTGAGGGTAGCATTATTACCAAGCGCACTGCCCACAACCATTCCTCCCGGCACGATATGTTCCTGGAGTGCATCGATCACCTGGCAAGGAGGCAACGATGACGTGCGCGTTAATTTAGGCCTGATGCGAAAAAGACCTGATTTTATCCTCGTATCCACAATCTGGTTATCTGACAAGTTGCTGCTAATATAATCATTATTTTTGTAAGTTCCTCATTACTACCTCGTCAGCAGGCTATTTTGGAAATTTCCAGTTATTTACTATATTAGTAACCTAATATGAACTCATATTACAATGTGTCTTTCTTTACCGGGGAAAATAATATCGATCGATGACTCTTCCGAATTACGGATGGCACTTGTTGATTTTGGCGGGGTCAGGCGCGAAGTATGTGTCGAGTGGCTTCCTGAGGCAAGAGTTAATGATTACGTATTGGCTCATGTAGGCACGGCACTAACAATACTCGACGAGCAAAGCGCTATGGAAAGTATAGAAGCACTGAACGAACTTGGAAAGATTCTGGCAGAAGAAGAAAAGAAAAACCCGTTAACTATATAAAATGAACCCGTTTCATTCTGTTTCACTGATTACTGGTAATAAAGAGATGCTGGGCCTTATTGAGCGGATCAACAGGGTTGCCGACTCCAACAGCAGTATACTTATTATTGGAGAGACAGGAGTGGGTAAAGAAGTTTTTGCCGATTACATACACAGGCTCAGCAACAGGGGGCAAAATCCGATGGTCAAGATCGGCCTCTCAGCCCTTCCGGCCGAATTGATGGAAAGTGAATTATTCGGGTTTGAAAAAGGGTCTTTTACAAATGCTGACCATAGTAAAAAGGGGATGTTCGAGATGGCACATACAGGAAGTATTTTTCTGGATGATATAGACGACACACCTTTAAATATTCAGGCAAAGTTACTAAGGGTGCTGGAATCGAACGAAATAAGGCATATTGGCGGAACTAAACCCATTCATGTTGATGTGCGTGTTATTTGTGCTTCAAAAGTTGAATTGAAAGACCTGGTAGAACGCCAGGCTTTCAGGCAGGATTTATTCTACAGACTTAATATTGTACAACTTCGCATTCCTCCGTTACGCCAAAGAAAAGAAGATATTCCCTTGTTGGTTGAGCACTTCTTAAAGCACTTTGCAAAAGACAAAAAACTGGATGTCAGTGAGGAAGTAATGAGCATATTTACTGAATACAACTGGCCTGGTAATGTGCGCGAACTTAGAAATGTTATTCAACGCGCCTCACTTTTTGCTGAAAATGAGATTACCTTATCCGACCTACCTGATGATTTCTCGAAATTGCACAACCTTGACAAACTAATCAAGGAATGTTATCATTGTTTTACTTCGGGAAAAATGGACATGAAAGATGTAATCCGTTGTCTTGAGGAAAAGCTGATATCGGAAGCCCTAACTAATGCCGATGGTAACCAGAGCGAAGCTGCCCGCAAACTTGGCATGAAACTTACAACTCTCAGGGACAAAATTAAAAGACTCAATATTCAGATCTGATTAATAATTATTAAAAATAATTACGGAACACCGTAAGCTGTTTACGAAATACCGTAAGTTTTCTCTCCCGCCTTATTTATAATTGGTATTAATTAGTATTTAACTGTTTTTATAACCAGCTCTTAATCTATCCCTTACGTCATTAAGGTTTTTCCAAAGAGTTTATTCAAGTGGTTCGGAATAGCGCTTGCCTATAGAAGAGCATGATCGAAGCAAATCTTTTTCTGGAGGGTGATGTCGCCGAGGTGGTTCAGGACAAAGAAAGCATGCACATGAAACTTGTTTGCCGGAATAAGTATCTGGTATTCTCGATCAGTGATATAAACCACATCCAGCTAGGTGATCGCATTGAAATTAAAGGAACATTCAAAATACGAAAAGTAATTGTTAACGGAATGGAAAGACTCTACAAATAAAACTATTTATTATGGCCAAAAATCAAAAAACTTACTATGAAATAGCCATAGAGAAAGGTTATTCAAGGCGCGACTTTATGAAGTTGAGTGCTATGATGGCCGCTTTTCTGGGCTTGGAATCAAGCAGTATCGGTCAGGTAGCCCGTGCGCTTGAAACAAAAAAGAGGCCTCCGGTAATCTGGCTTCATGGTCAGGAATGCACATGCTGCAGCGAATCATTCATTCGCTCGTCTCATCCATTGGTTGCTGATATCTTACTGGATCAGATTTCATTGGATTATACGGAAACACTTATGGCTCCTTCTGGTTATCAGGCAGAGAAATCACTGCACGACACCATTGAGGCATATCATGGCGAATACATCCTGATGGTTGAGGGATCGATACCTACCAAAGAGGACGGTGTTTACTGCTGTATCGGTGGTAAAACATTCGAAGAGGTCCTGCACGAATCGGTGGATGGTGCAAAAGCCATTGTTGCCTGGGGCAACTGCGCATCTTCAGGATGTGTACAGGCAGCCAAACCCAACCCAACAGGTGCAACTCCAGTACGCAAACTGGTTAAAGGTAAACCTGTGATTAATGTACAGGGATGTCCGCCTATTGCTGAAGTAATGGCAGGCGTTATTGTTCATCTATTACTATTCGGGCAGATTCCCGAGCTGGATCGACTGGGCAGACCAAAGGCATTTTACTCACGCCGCGTACACGACACCTGTTATCGCCGTCCTAATTTCGATGCGGGATTATTCGTTCAGTCGTTCGATGACGAAAACGCCAAAAGAGGATATTGCCTCTATAAAATGGGGTGCAAAGGACCGGTTACTTACAACGCCTGTGGTGTTACAGAGTGGAATAACGGAACCAGTTTCCCTATTAAATCAGGACACCCGTGTCTCGGTTGCAGCGAAGCAAACTTCTGGGATAATGGCCCATTTTATGAACATCTTCCTAAGTTCCCTGGTTTTGGTATCGAGTCAAATGCCGACAAAGTGGGGCTTGGTCTTAGTGTAGCAACTGGTGTTGGGATTGTAGCACATGCTATTTCAACAAACATCAGAAAGCGTAAGTTAATTCAGGAAGGGGAATGTGAACCGGAAGAAAATGAATCATAAAAGGAAGTAAGTCATGGAAAAAAGAATAGTAGTTGACCCAATTACCCGAATTGAAGGGCATCTCCGGGTAGAAATAGAAGTAAAAAACGGTAAAATCACAGATGCATACAGCTCAGGAACAATGGTACGGGGTATGGAAATAATTCTTAAAGGACGTGATCCGCGTGATGCGTGGGCATTTACTGAAAGAGTTTGCGGTGTTTGTACGACCGTACATGCACTTGCATCGGTAAGAACCGTCGAAGATGCCTTAGGAATTATTGTTCCTCCAAACGCCGATTTAATAAGAAACCTGATGTTCTGCGCACAGATGATGCAAGACCATGTGGTTCATTTTTATCACCTGCATGCGCTTGACTGGGTAGATGTTGTTTCGGCTTTAAGTGCCGATCCTAAAGGCACATCTGCTCTGGCACAAAGTATCTCACACTGGCCAAAAAGTTCTGTCGGTTATTTTTCTGATGTACAAAAAAGGATCAAAAAATTTGTTGACAGCGGACAACTGGGAATCTTTGCTAATGGTTACTGGGGTCACCCGGCTTATAAACTACCGCCGGAGGCCAACCTGATGGCTGTTGCTCACTATCTTGAAGCACTTGAATGGCAGAAAGAGATTGTAAAAGTTCATGCCATTTTCGGCGGCAAGAACCCGCATCCGAATTACCTGGTTGGCGGCGTTCCTGTCTCTGTCAATCTTGACGAAGTAAATGCACTGAATGCTGAAAGATTTGCCTACGTAAAGAAGTTACTGGATGATGCGAAAACATTTATCGATCAGGTATATATTCCTGATCTACTCGCTATTGCCGGTTTTTATAAAGACTGGGGCGCCATAGGTGGCGGCTTGGAAAATTATCTGGCTTACGGTGATTTGCCTACCAACGGTTACGGCGATGTAACCAGTTATAAATTCCCGAGAGGCATCATTATGGGCCGCGATTTAAGCACAGTACACGAAGTTGACACGAAAGATCCTGATCAGATTAAGGAATATATTGCACACTCTTATTATGATTATGACACCGGTGATGCCAGTGCAAAGCATCCATGGGAAGGACAGACAAACCTGAATTATGCAGGCCCCAAACCGCCATACGATCAACTGAATATTGAAGACAAATACAGTTGGCTGAAGACTCCCAGATGGAAAGGCAATGCGATGGAAGTAGGACCTCTTGCCCGGATGCTGGTGGGTTATGCTTCAGGCCGGGATGAGTATAAGGAGGTTGTGGAATGGGCACTGGGTAAATTGGATGTACCTGTTCAGGCCCTGTTCTCAACACTGGGACGTACAGCAGCACGTGGTCTGGAAAGCGTACTGGTAAGCAAGTGGGCCCTCGAATTCTTCGACTCGCTCATTGCCAATATTAAAAATGGTGATTCAAGGATGTATGCTGATTACCGCTGGAAACCGGAGAGCTGGCCACAGGAAGCTAAGGGTGTAGGCATGACAGAAGCTCCGAGAGGTGCACTGGCACATTGGATTGTGATCAAAGACAAGAAAATTGAAAACTATCAGTTGGTTGTTCCCAGCACATGGAACGCATCACCACGCGATGAGAAAGGACAGATGTCTGCTTATGAATCATCATTGATCGGAACTCCCGTTGCCGACCCGGAACAACCCCTTGAGTTAATCCGAACCATTCACTCTTTCGATCCCTGCCTGGCATGTGCCGTTCATGTTTACGATGAAAAAGGATCTTATGTTCATCAAATTCAAACCTTTTAGTCATGGACAAAGCATTACAGTCTGAACGGATGTTAATGCACCCCAAGTACGTTTGGGAGGTTCCTGTACGTATTTATCACTGGGTAAATGCATTAAGCATAGCAATCCTATCGGTCACCGGATACATCATCGGTGATCCGCCCGCCATACAGAGTGCTTCTGAGGCTTCTTACAGTTACTGGTTCGGAACAGTCAGGTATGTACATTTTATTTTCGCCTATGTATTTCTGGTAAATTTTGTTTTCAGAGTATATTGGGGATTTGCAGGTAACAGATATGCCAACTGGAGAAACTATATTCCTTACTCAAAGCGCCATTGGATGGATATGTGGGAGATCACAAAGGTAGACGTCCTGCAGGTTAAATGCAGCAACAATCCTAATTTGGGACATAATGCTCTTGCCAGTTTTACCTATTTTCTTACATTTCTGGCTTTTCTGTTGCAGGTACTGACAGGATTTGGCATATACGCAGCTATGAGTCCGGCATGGTTCCCGCAACTATTTGCCTGGGTACCGGCACTGCTGGGAGGCGATTTACTTACACGCGAAATCCATCATATTCTAATGTGGTTCTTTATCCTTTTTGCCATGGTACATGTATATCTTGTTTTTTACCATGATTACATTGAAAGAAACGGGGTGACTTCCTCCATGATCGGTGGATGGAAATTCCAGGAAGAAGGAAAAGAGGAACGTGAAATTGAACTTGATAAATAAAACAAGCTGGTTACTCTAATAAAAAACCCGGTTACACAACCGGGCTTTTTTAATTGATTAACTCCTTCTCTAAAAGAAGGAATCTTTCTGTACTGTTTAGGATAACTGTTTTTCCAGATCTTCAATAATCTTTTTATTGACTTTTCTGGGGTTCTGTGCTTTAAAGGCTTTCAATTCGTTTAAAGCAACTTTACCATATTCGATCAATCCTGACGGATTTTTATCATGGTCGTAACTTCCGATGCAATATTCCAGTTTTGACTGTAAATCAATGTATCTGCCCTTGTTTATTTTTGCAAAAACCTGCGATGCTGATTGGCATGCATTCCGTAATTTTTCTTTGTTCATCATACTAACTTTTTTTTGATTAAAATGAGTAGCAAAAATAGAAAAGGAATTATATTATTAACGATAAAAAAGTTAAATGAATGTTAAATCTTAGCCATTAACCATAGCAGACATCCCCAACAGTCTCCGTGTATGCTAAACAGGTAAACTTTACGGCCTGACAGAAGGCACATTCCACACAAGGTAACACAGCAGGGCTCCTTCAAATATGATGACAAATGCTGTAAAAATAACGACTCCCCTGCGCGGATGATAATACTTTCTTAACAAGAAAGCTCCCAGTGGTATGGACAGTAATACAGGCGTTGTTAAAATAACTGCCCACATACCAGCCTTCCTCATGCGGATCAGCATACGGTTACGGCGGGTAAATTTTTTCGCCTGTTTTTTCTTCAGATTCCTGCGTTCTTTCTTAGAGCGATACTTTTGCAACCATGATTCAGGCATGATTTTACGAGCCGTCGGTTTCATATACTTTGCTGAAATGACAATAAAATGACTGATGTAATAAAAAAATAAAAAACCTGAAACCCCACCCGTGACCATAGCTGTCATTGACTCCCAAAAACCAAGCCCGGAAAAGTAAGCAAACAGCGGCGCGTAAAAATACTTTACCGTTGCCATCATGAATACCGACAATATCTTTAGAAACTCGGGCATAAACTCTGATAAAGAAGCAAATGTACATGAATTTTCGGTTTACAATGCGGAAATTATAGCTGCATCAATGTCTTTGCGTTCAGGCGAAAAGCATATCTTTGAACATAAGCTTTCAGGAACTCTGTGTCAATCGCTAAGAAAAAAGGAAGCAATAAAGCACCATGCCTGTCAACAAAACGTTAATACTCGGTCTTGGAAACATCCTCTTACAGGATGAGGGAATTGGCGTACATACTTTGCAGCATCTTGAAAAAATGGAATGGCCTGAAAATGTAGAATTGCTTGATGGAGGAACAGGTGGTTTTGTTTTGTTGTCCCTGTTCCATGATTATAACATCATAGTCATCATTGATGCGGCCTTAAGTAATGCCCCACCGGGCACAATTAATGTAGTTCGACCCAAATTCGCCAAAGACTTTCCTAAATCATTAAGCACGCATGAATTAGGATTAAAAGACATGATCGAATCTGCGATCCTTCTGGGGGAGACACCTGAGATCCATCTTGTCACATGCACCATTCATCCGAAGCAGGCAATGAATATTCATCTGTCTCCTGAAATTGAAAAGAAAATCCCTGAGATTATCCGGAAGGTTGAACAGATTATTCAATTGTGAAGCCACTGGAACAATTGACCGGAAAAGAAGATACTATTCGTCTACATCAACAATAATTGACTTGATTTTCAGCTCTTTTCCTGATAGTGATTCATGAAACAGGCTGGTGCATTTCGGGCAGGGATCGAACACATTATTAATATCGAATTCATAACCACACTCACTGCATTTTGCACGCGCCTGGATTTTATTGATTGTCAGCTTAGCCCTTTCAAGCATCGTCTTCTTCACCGCCATTTCCAGGGCAGTATCCAAAGCATAAAATTCAATTCCTGACATGGTACCAACATCCAGTGTAAGTTCTGTTATTTCGGCAGCACCAGCCTTCCTTGCCTCTTTTTCGGCAATTTCAATGATACTTACGGCGATGGAAAACTCATGCATTATTCACTTATTTTTCCTTCAGGTGACAGCAGAACTATGTCTTTACCTACTTCCTTCCGGGATAAACCTTTAATGCCTCGTCAAGTACTTTTACCGAAGCGTTCAGATCGTCCACCTTGAGCACATAACTTATCCGTACTTCATCTTTGCCTTTACCCGGTGTTGAGTAAAAACCCGAGGCAGGAGCAAACATTACCGTTTGTCCTTCATAAGTAAAATCTTCCAGTAGCCACTGGCAGAATCTGTCGGAATCATCAATCGGCAAACGGGCAACCACATAAAAAGCGCCTTCGGGTTTGGGACAATAAGCTCCCTCAATATTATTGATTCCTTCAACAACGGCGTTTCTGCGGGCAAGATATTCTTCTGTCACTTCTGCAAAATATGAATCGGGCGTATCTACCGCGGCTTCAGCCAGCACTTGTCCGAAAGTTGGCGGACTCAACCGGGCCTGGGCAAATTTCATGGCTGTAGCCATCAGTTCCTTGTTTTTTGAGGCCATCCATCCAAGGCGGGCACCACAGGCACTGTATCTTTTTGACACAGAATCAATCAGGATTACATTTTCCTCGATACCATCCAGATACATAGCAGAATAATGGGTCTTTCCATCGTATGTAAATTCACGGTATACCTCGTCGGCTATTAAAAACAGATTATACTTCTTCACAATATCCCGTAGGGTTTCCATCTCCTCTTTAGAATATAAATATCCTGTGGGATTGTTTGGATTACAAACAAGAATAGCCTTTGTTTTATCTGTAATATTTTTTTCAAATTCTTCAATCGGCGGTAAAGCAAAACCTGACTCAATAGACGAGATAATTGGTTTTACCCTGATACCTGCGTTGGTGGCAAATCCATTATAATTAGCATAAAACGGTTCCGGAATGATCACTTCATCATCAGGGTCCATGATCGACTGGAAAGCAAACAACAATGCTTCCGAAGCGCCGGCTGCAACGATAATTTCATCGGGGCTCAGCTTAATCTTAACTGTTTTGTAATACTCAACCAGTTTTTGGCGAAGAGAGATTGCCCCTGCCGAATGACTATAAGCAATCACTTTATCCTTAAAATTATGAACAGCATTTAATGCAACCTCCGGGGTTTCAATATCTGGCTGGCCAATATTGAGCGGGTAAATTTTTACACCTCTCGCTCTGGCTGCTTCAGCGTAAGGAACTAACTTACGAATGGGTGATTCGGGCATCATACGCCCCTTTTGTGATATGGCTGGCATAGGTTGATATTGTTATATGACTAAAATAAAAAATGGTTAACCGCGATCAACTATTTTCACGATTAACCATTTTCATATGTTACTTAATATTATTTATTGACGGGGGCTGTTCCCAGACTGCTTTCTTTTTCAGGCAATGCTTCAGCTGGTTTGGCAATAACCTTACCCTTAATTCTTAAAACAACCGAACTATTCCCTTTGGCATTTGAATAAATGGTTACCGTTTTGTTAAAAGGACCGGCTTTCTTAGTGTTGTACGTTACCTTAATCACATTTGATTCACCCGGAAGGATGGGTTCTTTAGGCCACGAAGGAATGGTACATCCGCAAGAAGAACGTGGTTTGGAAAGTATCAACGGCTCATTTCCGGTATTGGTGAATACAAAATCAAATGAACCATCGGAGTTCAGTTCGATATCACCATACTCGTGTAATGTCGTTTCAAAAGAAATTTTCGGACCGTTTTCCGACTTCATCTCTTTTTTAACTTCTTTCACATCCTGTACTTTCTTTTCATTTTCCTGTGCAACTGCAAATAAAATTGCAAAAACAAAAGTTGCTAATAAAATTATCTTTTTCATTTGTCGTAAATTTTTGAATGGCACAAAATTAATAATTATTCAACCCGATGATACAAATTCAACGGAAATTCATTTGCGCCACACATTGCACAAACTGTACCAAAAGTACCAAAGACTTAAAAAGTTACTGTTTTAGAAGATTCCAAATACTCCATCGGGAGTAATTCCCAGATAGCGGTACCATGTTTCTCCCATCAGGATATTAGTCAACCAGCCTATAACGAGCATTGTAAAGCCGTATTTAAATGTATCGGTCATACTGTACTGATCTGTTTCATAAAGCAGTGCCGCAGGCTTACTGTTAAAAGGCAGCATATAAACATGTTCAATCAGAAACGCTACGGGCAACGCCAGGCTGATCACATCAAAACCGAAACGATTGGCTACGCCAATAGCAATCGGAACAAAGATCATGGTACGCATTGTTTTTGACTGGAAGAATAAAGCGCTGAAGGCCATTGAGAAAGTAAGAGCCAGGTAAAGTACCCAAAAAGGTGTGTTGGCGCCAAACCCCAATCCATCAAATATGGCATTCACAGAGATAGCGGGGAGATCGGTTGCTTTAAAGCCTGCTCCAAGCGTATAAGCCCCGGCCGAGAACAACATCAGGTGCCAAGGAATATCCACGTCATTCCATTTCAAAATACCGATGCGTGGCAGCAGGGCAATTACAGCTCCCAAAAAAGCAATGGCTGTAGGGCTTATCCCATGATATTTATCTGTTGACCATAAAGCAAGGATCGTGAGAAAAAGAACAGCTGATTTTACCTCCTGGAAGTTCATTTTCCCCAATTTATTCAACTCCTCCCGCAGTCGTTCCATACCGCCCGGTATTTGTGGCAGCCGTTCCTCTTTTTTCAAAGGAAAAAATATCCTGGTGGCCACGATATAACCAATAACCATCAGCAAAATGGCTACCAGAAAATTACCTTTCATCCAGTCGGTGAAGAATATATCCACTCCGGTTGCTCCTGTGATCAGGGCAGCTGCCAATAGGTTTGCACCTGATCCGGTAAGAAAACCACTGGCTCCTATGTTGATATAAAACAAATTCTGAAGTACGATGTTCCTTCCAAAATTGTTTTTCTGATCCCCTCCCCTGGCACCGTAAATGGCAGCAATGACCATAAAAATAGGAAGCAGGATAGCAGCTTTTGCAGTTGTTGCCGAAATAAAAGCAGACAGAACCACATTGATTACCAGAAAGCTGAGAAAGATGGAGGAGGAACGTTTTCCGAAATGCACAATAAACCAAAGGGCAAAGCGCTTTGCCAGACCCGTTTTCACAAGCATACTTGCCAATACGAACGACATAATGTTCAGCCACATCACTTTATGCCCCAGTTGTGCATAAGCATCTTTTTCGGGCAAAACCCCAGATAACACTAAACTGATAATTATTATGAGCGATGTAAGGTAATTGGGGATTGCCTCCGTCATCCACAGCAAGACACCAACAGTAAAAATACCCAGCATGGCAATATTGATCCGTGAAAACTCAACGGCTCCTATTTTATCATAAATAGCCCTGGCATGTTCGCTGAGTGATGCGGCATCAATATCCAGCAAATACCCGGGTTTAAAAATAAAATAGATGAGTATAAAACTGATTATCGCCAGAGGTCCTCCGATAGTAGCCAAGAATGCCTCAACCTTTGATTTAGAACGTTTGGGTAATTTCTCGATCCGGTAGTTGGACATATCCAACGGGTCAAACCCATTCCCTTCCACCAGTTCTACGTTCTTCTCATCGGTAAAATCATCAGCAGTATGTTCATCAAATTTATTGTCGCTCATAATAATTATTGCAATAAATTACTGGATATCAAATCCAAATGATAAAAAAACAATTCGTCTGGAATAATTTCAATGCTTGACTGAATACAAACCCTTATAGCTAAAAGATCTACCAGCTTTTATAGGGATTTTTCATCAGCATTGAATTAAAATACCTTACATCGCCGGTTACTTCTTCTCCGAGCCATTCAGGTTTCTCAAACGGGTGATCTTCTGTAGGTAACTCAATCTCAGCCACAGTCAATCCCTCATTATCACCATAAAATTCGTCTACTTCATACTTCAGTCCCGATTTTTCAGGTACGATAAAGCGGGTTTTATCAATAATTCCGGGCTCACAAAGTTTTAACAACTCTTTTACCTCTTCTACCGGGATCTCTTTTTCCCATTCAAAACGGCTGGCACCCGATTCGTTACCAATACCTTTGATAGTGATAAATCCTTTGTCGCCTTTCACTCTAACCCTTACAGTCCGTTCTGGAACTGAGGAAAGATAGCCCTGTGTAATTCTCGTTTCTTTGGTTACAAAAGGTTTGAAATCACCTTTTACCAAAAATTTTCTTTCTATTTCTTTTGCCATTTTTTAATGATTAAATGGTTAAATGAGTAAATGAGTAAATGCGCACGGCAAAAATCATTTACTCACGTGAACCTGGTAATTTTAATTCGCTAATTTTTTGTCACTCATTCCGATCACGCGTTTGATAGCCTGCAGGTAGTTGATGTTTTCAACGCCGTCAAGTTCCAGATCACCGATGGTTTTCTTGATGTCATCAATCTCTGTTGATTCGGAATTAACAGTAACCAGTGAAGCACCATTGATATAAACCACAGCATACTCACAGATGGTATCATTTACCATGTAACCGTAACGTTCTTTTTCCACGTTGACAGCCTGAAGGTCGGGGTGATTGTTCACCATACCGAGGAACTCTTCCAGTGTGTACTCATCTTTATCCAGGGTTGGCAAGCCTTCCACTTTAAAAGCCGGAAACACATCATTCTTCAACGTGTCTGCTTTAATAGGGAATTCGCCTTTCATCAAAGGGTTCCACTGTTCCAACCCATCCACTTCCTGAACAAATGTTTTGATATCCATTTTTCCATCACGGATCTTGGTATTGTTTACATCATTGGTTTTTGAAACTATATAAATTTCTTCTGAGTTTCTTTCCCATACTTTTCTTGGAACAGGCACTGACAGTCGCGACATCAAATAAGCAGCGACGTCAAATTCTCTTCCGAAGGTTCTGAATTCAAAACGTGGTTTTGAAACTTCACCGATTGTTAATTTTTCTTTCGACATTATATAAAATTGTTATTTGTTAAAAATCTATTTTATTCCAGTAACCGGGCAGTTTTGTTAATCCCATGACCCTTTTAAGAGCCAGCGGATAATTAACATTTTCTATATTATCGCCCATTTTTAATAATTTTTTTGCTTCGAGCACTTTGGCCGGATCTTCCGATTCGACACAAATAGTTTTTATATAAGCTCCGTTTACTTTTATCTCGGCTATCTCTGTAATGCAATCATTTACTGTGTATGCATGCCTTGTTTTCCAAACGTAAGCAACGGCCAGGTCAGGATCAATACAAACTACTTCATTGATAAACTGATCCAGCGTATACTTTTTTCTCTCAAAAACCGGGCTTTCGATACCCAGCGCCGGAAACACTACCGATTTGATCACATCGGCTTTCAAAGGAAACTTTCCTACCAGAAACGGGTTCCATTGTTCCAGGCCATCCATTTCCTGTTCAAGCACTTTTATATCCATTACACCTTCCCTGATCTTCACATTATTTTTTCGTTTCCAAGGTGTTAACAGGTATATTGAATCCATCTCACGTGTCATTTCCTTTTCAGACAGCTCTTCTATTTTATCTTCGTATTTCTTCAGATTATTTCCGAAGACTCTGAATTCGTACCGGGGTTGTATTGTTGTAACCATTAGTTTAAAAATTTAAATACAAATAATTCTGCTGTTTTGTCATTAACGAGGTACACCAATTGATTATCATCATCCACTACGATACCCTCAAATTTAGTATCAGGTAAGGGATATTCTTTTAATACTTTGGCATTGTAGTCGCATTTATAGAGCATCTGCGATTCATCGCTCACAATATAAACCAGCGCATTTTTAGTGTCCACATAAATAGCTGAATAGTCAGAAGCGAAATGCAATTCGGTTGTACTGATATTTCCGAAGATTTTGCTCCAGACGATCATCTCACCTGGCACATCCTCATTCACAAGGTAGTATGCCTTGTTCTTGTCGTTGTAGGATATGCCCTCCAGACCTTTGTTATCGGTATTACCTCCGGTAGCAATATCAAACCTCTCCTGCTCCTCGCCATTTACATAATCCAGAAAAACCACCTGACGTTTTCTTTCTTCGGCAACAGCTACAATTTGCTCATCCGGATTAAAGCTAACTCCTTCCAGGTCCATGCCTACGTATGCCAGCTCTCTCATGACATCTCCCTGCAGATCCGTTTCATAGACTTTATTGGTATTGTCACTGACCATCAGGAGCGTATTTCCATATGGTCCGAAAGAAAGTCCGGATGGTTCTGTTACAACGAGTTTAAATTCGTTGAGTTTTTCCAGCTTTCCCGTTGGATTGACAGGCGGCAGGTCACCACCATCATCTTTTTTACAGGATTCAACACCTGTTAAAAAAATAATGGTGATGAGCATTAAATGCATAGTTTTAAAAAATGTTTTATCAAACATTCCTTCCGCCTTTTAATACGATTAATTATTTGGTTCGCCTGGTGTCGGCTGGCGATCGCTACCCATTGTATAAACCACCCATGTAGCATTTCCATCACCATCACGACCGGTTGAATTGTCCGTTCCCGGATTGGGCAAATCGCAACCGGAATCACAAAATGAATAACCGTCCGTTACATCTACACCATCTTCAGAAATAACAATATCTTCACCACCGCTGCTCAGTTTGAAACTGGTATGCAATCCTTCTCCTACACCATCACAGATCAATACAAGAAATCCATACGCAGGAACCGTGGTTAAGCCCGGGTTATCGGTTGGAAGCTGATATTTTACAATATCATCCAATGCGTCACTTACATACCAACCACCCATGTCAATAGCGGTTTCGCCCGTATTGTAAATCTCAATCCAATCAGGTTGGTCACCGTTATCGCCGGGTACATTCCAACTGTCATTACTTGCCATAAATTCATTGATCACCAGCGTACCGGCAACGGGAGCACTTCCATCATTAGGTGCTCCGGGGGTTTTTACTGCCATCACCTGCCATTCGCCGGCACCGTCAACACTGCGACCAAACGATTTGTCATCTTCCAGTCCGTTGAAATCGGCCGATTCGTCTACCAGCACTTTTTCGGGGGTGTAAATAGCCACATTGTTATCTTTTGAAGCGCTCAGGCCAACATCGACAAATACTTTTCCGTCTTTAATTTGTGTCGGTAAATCGGCACCCTGTGCATCAGCAGCACCGAAAATCAACACTAAAAATCCTTTTGGAGGAATCGTCGTCACACCTGCGTCTGTTGCAGGGATCTGTTCGTAAGAAGCCTCATCACCCGGTTTATCGGTAATGAACATACCGGCAATATCAACAGCTTTGGTTCCTTTGTTATACAATTCCACCCAGTCGGCCGAACTGCCTGACTCGTCAACGAAATATACATCGCTGGTGTCTTTAGTAATCAGCTCGTTAATTACAATATCATCATAATTTTCGGGAGCGGGTGGTTGCGGCTGCGGTTGCTCGTCTTTTACACAACCCGTGAAGAACAAGGCCGTGATAATACTTAGAAAAATATATTTTTTCATCTCTTCTGTTTTTAATATGTTACAAATTCCTTTACTTATTTTAGAATGCTATTAAAATACGTGCCTGGATCGTACTGAAATCAATTCCGCCCTGACCTGTTGGTGTGATATCCTGTCCTTCGGAATCAACATTATAGGTTTTGTATTTTCCTTTTCCATCAGCCCAGCGGTCGTGGTTAGCGTACGAGTAATTAAGCATCATTTTTACGTTGTAATTAAAATAGTAACTAACACCTGCTGTAAACACCTCACCTGATCCACCTTTCATCCAGGGAATCACTTCATCCTGTTTAAATGTATTGGCATTCATATATGAGTACCTTAAAGCCACTTCAAAAGCACCTTTCTGATTATTCCTGAAATCGATTTGCGAGAATTCGGCATCACCCATATTGTAATAATAATCGGCATTGTTGATTAGCCAGGAACCCATTACATAAAAACCACCAAGTTTTACTTTGTCTTCACCTTCAGGAACTTTGTCTGTATCTCTGTATATTCGTGTTTGAATATATTCACCCTGCACTCTGAAATTCTTAACAGCATATGCGGCTTCCAGCCCCAGTATTGTTTTTGTTTTTGAATGCTCGATCCAGTCAGTATCAATGTATTTTTTGCGGTTTATTTCTGTCTCGGCATTCTCACCGTATCGGAAACTGTTTATTGGATCTCCCAGTTCGGGAATTTTAGGAGTCCGGTACGATCCTGATATCCCAAGATGCAATACCATCCTGTCTTTTTTGATGGGTGCCCATGCAGTACGTGCGGTAACCGACCATCCGGCATTGGTTCCCTGCTTCTTGTTCTGATCCCTTATCAGATCATTGGCAATAACGCTTGAGAACAAACCGCCTTCAAAGAAAAAGTGGTTAGTCCACACCTTATAGTCAATACCAAGGTGACGCGAAGGTGACTGTTCGGTACTGTAAGGTCTTTCCAAGAAAGTTATGTAACGTGAAGTAGTCATTGTTTCGATGGACATTGGTTCTCTGAAGTTACCCGCTTTGATTTGCCAGTTCCGGCCAATATACCGAATGTAAGCGTCTTTGATATCAACACCATTGTTTCCAAAATCAAAATCAATTTCACCACCCCAGTGGCCCCAGATAATAGTTTTCATAGCGAAACGCATGCGGCGAATATTTACACCATTACCAATGGCATTGTCCTCTCCCTGGTATTCATTATCACCAAAATAAACGGCTCCGTCAAAATAAACACGGTTATCGAACCAATACCTGAACCGATTATCAGTCGAAGACAACATCAAAATACCATCGCGCGATTCAGTATTCAGTCTAACCCGCATGCCTACCTTCTGTCCGTAATCGTTCTTTGCCATCTCGCCCGCATTCATATAAACGATAATATCTGATGCTTTTTTAACCGTAACAACATTTGTTTGATAAGTTTCCTTGCTGAACACCAAGTCAATTGGGAATGAAGGGACCTCAATTTTAAAAGATCCGTTACCATCAGTAAGGACAGCGGATGCATCGTTGCCCTTAATTTGCACTTTAACATCCCGCATGGGCGTAATCATACCTGCCGGGAAGATTTTACCAGTTACAATGTTTTCTTCCTGTGAGTAAACATTGCTGCTGAAAAGGAAAGCAAGGATTATTCCCAACAGCATAAATTTGTAATTGCTTTTTTTCATTTCGATTCGTTTTATGTTTATAAAATGTTATTGTTGATTATATTCAATGCTCAAAATAAATACATAGTTAAATGTGAAGGCTAAAAACAACCTATACACAGACCCTACAAACTACTAAACACCTGCTCTATAAAAGCGCATCATGTTGTATTCCTTACACTTACCAGCGGCTCAGGCAAGAACTTGTCATTTTCACAATAAAAAAGGGGGATAATTATCAGAAATAGCATACAAATATCAGAACATAAAAAGCACAACATGTCTTGATGACATCTGCAACACTATAAAAACTTTAGAAATTCCGGATAAAATCGCTTAGAGGAACCTTTGGGTCTATTTTGAGTTTTTTGCGCAGGCGGTATCGATTCATTTCGACGCTTTTGGGTGAAATATTCAGGATTGATGCAATTTCTTTTGAGGACAGGTTTAAACGAAGCAAAGACGCAAGTCTTTTTTCATTATCAGTCATTTTTGGAAATGATTCAGTTAAACGGTGGATAAAATTGCTGTTTTGCTCGGAAATATGCATTTGAAATTTTTCCCTGTCACGATCAATGGACAAGTCTTGCGTAATCATTAGAGACAGTTTGTTCAGGCCCATCCTGGTTTCGTGATCTTTAACTCCTGCTTTGATCTTAATGATTTCCTCCTTCAGGCTGCTCAGAAACTCATTTTTATGTATAATGCTCATAGCCATAGTGACCATTTCATTTTGCCTGAATTTCAACTCTTTTCCAAGATCAAGCTGGTGATGGATTTTGTCTTTATAACTTTTTTCCAGGTTATCCATCTTTAAACGGTACTTTTCTTCTGCCGATTTAGATCTCCGTTTGAGGTGTCTGATCTTCTTTTTCTCCTTGTATAAAAGATAAAAGAGCGCTGAAATAATAAGCAACGACAGCAACAAGCCAACCAAAGCATAAACAGATCTATTCGAGGCTTTTTCTTTATTCGCTGCGCCACGCTTGTCGGGTATATTTGTTGAATAATTGCTTTCGGACGAATCAATTAATATGGTTGCTTCATCAGAAGCAACATCCTGTCCTTTATAAGTAACAACCTCTTTCTGCTCAATTCTCCTGTCGCCGCCAACATCTTTCTGAAACACATTATTCACAAAAAACAACATGAAAAAAGCGATCACTCCAGCTACAAGAGGTGTAGCAATCCATCCAAGACTAATACTGCCAAGTATGTTGTATTTAATTTCCTTGCCTCCTTTGTACAAGCCAATACCTATAATGGAACCAATAACCACCTGCGAGCTGGACACCGGTACCAGAGGGATTGGTGGCAGGCCTATGGATTGAAATGCGTTAGACAAACCTTGCGATGAAAATATAAACAACACTATAGCCTGGGAAAGGACGACGACAATAGCAGCTTCAGGAGTAAGTGGCATGAGCGTATTGCCCACTGTTTCCATAACATGTTTTGAATAAGTAATAATCCCGACGGCAATGGCAACGCCACCCAAAAGAAATAATTGTTCCGCGCCCGTTAACTCCATGATTCCGAGGTTAATTGTAGGTAAATCAATAGCACTCACAAAAACCCCCATAACATTCGCGATATTGTTAGCTCCGAGGCTGTATGCGCCAAATGCGCCAACGGCCAGCAACCCGTATCTTATGTAAGAGTCACGATACAACAAATGTATCTTTGTCACCTTCGTGAATTTCTTTATTAATAAAAATAAAAGTACAGCGAATATGCCTCCGAGTATCGGACCGGAAATCCAGGTAGTAACAATTTTTGATAATACCGTTAAGTCCGTAGGATTATCAGTATAGAAGTTCCATCCGATAATGGCACCCACAATTGCCTGCGATGTGGATATCGGCAATCTCATCCTTGTCATCCAGTAAACCGTAAGCGCTGCGGCCAAAGCCACTGTAAATGCTGCAGCAAGTGTAGAAACACTTCCCAGTTTTCCCAGCGTATGACTGGCCCCTGCTCCCTGTATCACTGCGCCAAGAATTACAAAGATACTTGCCGTAATAGCAGCTGTTTTAAAACGGATCATACGTGTTCCAACGGCTGTACCAAATACATTGGCAGCATCGTTGGCGCCCAGCGACCAACCTAAAAATAATCCGCTTGATAAATAAAAAAGAATGATCATATACTCATCTTCAATGCCAGAATGGAAAGCAGGTCGGCTAAACTTTCCGCCCTGTCAGAAACCGTTTCAAGATGCAAGGCAAAATATCTGAGGTGTATCTTCTGACTCAGCCTCAAATCCTTAATATCATGGAAAAGTTTTCTTTTAATGTTCCGCGCTATTTTGTCTGTTTCCTTTTCATAAAAATAAACCTTAACAAGCATATCCCTTACCTTGGCCGGTTCGCGGAAGAAGGTACGAGCAGCAGGGAAAACCGATAAGGCCGCTTCAACAGAAGCGTCAACCAGCCGGATATAATCGCTTGTCAACTCTTTTGGAAAAAAAGGCAGCTCATCATCAAACTGGTACAGGTTATCCTTTGAGATATCAATGATCTCATCTATTTTGTCCAGCATACTTTCAATATCACTTACATTCTGCGGTAAAATCGAATGGCGGTAAAAGTTGTCATCTATTGCCCTTTGCAACTTATCTGCCGAAGCTTCAAGCCTGTCAATCCGTTCAATCTTATCAGCAAAACTTGCTTTCTCATCGTTCAGATAATTGATAACACCCTCCTTAAAAACAAGGACTCCCTGTTCGACTGTATCGATAAAATTATCAATATCGAACACCAATTGTTTCACGTTTTTGTACAACAGCGACATATTACTCCTTATTGGTTTACTCGTACAAAAATAAGCAAATCCTGAACCCCTGAGTTCAAGACAGAGTTTGTGTAAAGGTAAAACAGCATTCTGTAAAGGAGGTGTGATCTCATACATAACTGATTTTCTCCTAATTAACAAGTTTACTGTAGGGGGTGGTATTCCCATTTTATCTCAAATGCGTAACTTATGTCGAACAGATATATGGTTGTTATTCTTTCTAAATTCACAGGTGTAACCTATTTTTGCCTTTAAAGAACGATTTACACGTATGATCAGGGAACACATAAAAAAACACGATCAGTTATCACTGGAGATCAAACTCGAGTTTCCTGCCTCAGTTGACCGCAGGAAAAAGAACAATTATTTTGTCAACATATACCTTTTTCTTCCGAATGCTCTTGATGTAAACAAACATAGTTTTACCAAACAGGATTTTTATAACTCCCTGAAAACATACATTCGCCTGACAACTCCCCCTTATTCATTACAAAATATAATTAACGGAAAAAACAGTCCATTTGCCAAACTGCGGGAAAGCATCTTAAGCTATGTATCTTCTCCTGACACGGATAAAAAAGATGATTTTGAACTCCAGGTAAAGCGATTTTGCTCGATCATTGGAACAGCGCTACGGCGGGAGAGCAATCATATACTGAGGGCTAAAAATAGTGACGAGCAGGAACGTGTAACAAATGACTATCTGGCGAGCATCAAAAATATCCGCAGCCATTTCAAAGAACTGGAAAAAGAAATCAATACCCAGGTGGGTAACGGTAACGCTTATGATATTTACCGCTTTGCCGACGAATACCAGAGCCTTCTTGTTGAGAGAAGTCTTTTCGGACTCCTCGACAAACTATCCCGCAAGAAAAACGGTTGCGCAAAGGAATGCACAAACAAACTTGAAGGACTAGTGCTGGAAGAGATGCGCTACCGGGAAGAAAGAGGTTACCCATCAGTTGCTTATACGCACCGTACAAATGAAGATGTGCTGCACCGTGCCAGCCGACTGAAAAAATTTATCGAAAGCAATCTTTTTTTGAATACTGACACAAAAAAGGACGGAGTGATCTTTGAGCAAATCATGTTTGCCATGGCAGCCGGCCTGGCCATGCTGTTTGCCACAGCCGTGGCATTTGCCTCTCAAATGATCTACGGCAACCTTACACTCCCGTTTTTTATAGCACTTATAATCAGCTATATGTTTAAAGACAGGATCAAAGAACTTGTAAGGATCTATTTTAACAAAGAACACCACAAATTTTTCCAGGATTTTAAAACCAGCATTTATGACCAACGGGCAAAAAAGATTGGATTTCTGAAGGAAAGTTTTCAGTTTATAAAACACCGGCATCTTGCCGAAAATATCTTTACGGCAAGAAACAGCATGCGCAGTACGGAGATAACTAAAGAATCTATGGGTGAGAAAATCATTCTTTACAGGAATAAAATCAAAATATTTTACAAAAAAGTAAAAGCACTCAATGACTTTTCAGGGACAACAGAAATATTGAGGCTGAACATAGCGCACTTCACAAAAAACATGGACGACCCCAAAAAAGAGCTCTTTGTCCGAACTAAAAACGGGTTTAAACGGTCGTCAGCCAGAAGATCGTATCATTTAAATTTAATTCTCAGTTATTCCAACGGAAAAACAGATGAAATAAAACTCTATAAACTTATTGACGACAGAAACGGAATTAACCGTATTGAGCGTATCAGGAATAATTAAAAAGGAATATTTGGAGCGAAAAGAACAGTGCATCAGAAAAAAATATAACTTTATAACAAATTTAATTATTCATCAAACAATTAGAAACATGAGAAAAAACTACTTTTTAATGATTGGAATGATGGCAATTATACTGACATTCTCACTATCAGTAAACACTGCCTATGCCCAACTTTACATCAATGAATTCATGGCCAGCAACGATGCTGCTTTCCCGGGCCCCGCAGGGGATTACCCGGATTGGATTGAAATTTACAATGCAGGCTCGGAAGATGTGATGCTTGGCGGCTATTATATGTATGATACACTGGACGTAAGCCAGGCTTACCAAATCCCGTCAACCTATCCTGATTCTGTTACGGTACCTGCAGGTGGGTACATTTTGTTCTATGCCAACAAAGATGAAGATTTGAGTGTTCTGAACCTCAACTTCAAATTAAGTGGAAGTGGTGAACAAATCGGACTGTGGGATCCTGATCAAATAGCAGTAGACGGTCTGACGTATGATGAACAAACAACCGATGTTTCCTATGGTCGTTACCCGAATGGCACAGGTGACTGGGCATTTATGACAAATTACACACCGGGAGCAGCCAACACAAACCCTACCCCTCCGCCTCCCGAATTGTACATCAACGAGTTCATGGCAAGCAACGATGCTGCTTTCCCCGGACCCGCAGGCGATTATCCCGACTGGATTGAGATTTACAATGCCGGATCGGAAGATGTAATGCTCGGCGGATATTACATGTACGATACGTTGGATGTCACTCAGGCATATCAGATCCCGGACACTTACCCAGATTCCGTTACGGTTCCTGCCGGTGGTTACATTTTGTTTTATGCCAACAAAGATGAAGATTTGAGTGTTTTGAACCTTAATTTCAAATTAAGCAGTGGTGGTGAACAAATCGGACTATGGAATCCTGATCAGGAGTTATTGGATGGAATAACCTACGAAAGCCAAATCACAGACACCTCATATGGCCGCTATACTGACGGTACGGACAATTGGTATTATATGAGCGACTATACACCCGGGGCAAGCAATACAAATCCAAATCCCGGGCCTGGTGATGTTGAACTGTACATTAACGAATTTATGGCCAGCAACGATGCCGCTTTACCCGGTCCGCAAGACGATTATCCCGACTGGATTGAGATTTACAATGCCGGTGATGAAGACGTAATGCTTGGCGGTTATTATATGGCAGATGACCTTACTGACCCGGAAGCCATGTACCAGATTCCTGATACATATCCTGATTCCGTAACTGTTGCTGCAGGTGGCTTTATCATCTTTTACGCCAACAAAGAAACGGATTGGAGTGTACTTAACCTGGCTTTCAAACTAAGTGGCAGCGGTGAGCAGGTCGGCCTTTGGGACCCGAATCAAAATGTACTGGACAGCCTCTCTTATGGAGCGCAGATAGCCGACACATCTTATGGCCGTTTTCCGGATGGTTCAGACACATGGTATATGATGCCCGATTTCTCTCCGGGCGAACCTAACCGTTATGTAGATGCTGTTGAAGAAAACCCGATGAATGCTTCACTAAAACAGAATTATCCTAATCCTTTTAACGAGTTTACCAACATCGAGTTTACGCTGGATGATGCCGATCACGTAACTGTTACCGTATATACAATTAGCGGTACAGTAGTAACTGTCCTTGCTGATAAATATTTCAGTAACGGAAAACACGTGATCCGGTGGAAGGCTTCAGGATTACCTGACGGATATTATTTCTAT
>Ga0136651_10000195_pt1 | contig 31515 bp, 27 predicted proteins | sample Mar14236cmmetaG_FD_94867 | JGI IMG/M metagenome (GOLD analysis project Ga0136651, IMG submission 94867) | Marine hydrothermal vent microbial communities from Guaymas Basin, Gulf of California to study Microbial Dark Matter (Phase II) - Marker... ... | reverse complement strand
TAAAATTGAACAATTGAACACTCATTTCACCCATATTGACATCTAAAACTGAACAACGGGACATTAAAAAATATTTAACAAAATCAACTACTTATTTTTATTCTTTTTTCTGACATAACAGAAGCGCGCATTTTATATCTATTTGTCATTGAAATGCAATAATTAGAGTACAACGAAACTTCGTTTTCGCAGCTAATGACGTGGATAAACGAATTAGACTACAATAGACATTAGACATTATACCGATTAAATTTAAGTTTCGCGCCAAAAGTTTGGCGCACAAAACTTTTGGCGCGAATTGATTTCATTACTTTTCTCAAAATAAAATTTTTAATAAAATCAATAGGTTATATTAAATTGCTATAAACTCTATTATTAATTACCGATTTAATTTAAGTAATTTAAGTTTCGCGCCAACGCGAATTGATTTTATGAGTTTTCTCAAAATGAGAATTTTATATAAATCAATGAGTTACGTTAAATCGGTATAAACTCTAATAAATTGACTTAGATAAACAAATAAACGAATTTTGATCTCTTTTTGATCTCTAAATTAAATATTAATTCGTTTAGCAACAAAATCCGTTGTACTCAATATGTATGTTATTATAAGCAAAGTTTAATTCGTTATTGCTTATTGCAAATTGGACTTGAAATTGTTAAATCCTCTCAAATCATTTAGAAAACAATGTCTAATTCATACACTTTTAAATTCAACGCCTCACCCGCATTGGCCTCGCTGAAAAACCCTCTAAGCGATGAGGCTTTGCCCTATTATGATGCCCGCTTAGCCTTATTTCAATTATCTATTCTCGCTGATTATGATCAACTCGTTTGTTTACCCACACTGCATCATGTTGACAAATATTGGTATCAAATCGAAACGACGAAAAAAGTCATTAAACAATTTGGAGGGCGGGCACTACTTGCCGACGAAGTGGGTTTAGGCAAAACCATTGAAGCGGGGATGATTTGTAAAGAATATTTTGTCAGAGGCATGATTAAATCTTTATTAGTGTTAACACCCGCCTCCTTGGTTTCTCAATGGCAATTGGAATTAGCGGACAAATTTGCGATTCCCACGATCACCACCGATGAACGGCAAGATGAGCCAGAACTCTTTTGGAATCAAAATGATAGCATTGTCGCCTCCATTCATACCGCTAAACACAAAGCCCATCGTGCTTTTGTCACAGCGCGGGAATGGGATATGGTGATCGTAGACGAAGCGCATCATCTCAAAAATCGCAACACGCTGAATTGGAAATTAGTTAATTCGATAAAAAAACGCTTCATTCTGATGCTCACCGCCACACCCGTGCAAAATTCCCTACTTGAACTGTTCAATTTATTGACACTACTCAAACCCGGTTTATTAAAAACCGAAGCCTTGTTTAAAAAAGAATATGTCAGTAGCCGATCAGCGCGTGTACCCAAAAATCCAGAAAAATTACGGCAATTAATGCGAGAAGTGATGGTACGCAATACGCGCAGCCTAGTCGATGTCAAATTGCCAAGACGATTTGCGTCAACGATTACCGTGCAACCTTCTAAAGCGGAACAAACTTTATATCAGGCGCTGAATGATTATCTACGCGAACATCAAGAAGAAAGGGGATTAAAATTAACGCGCAATAACTTGTTAATGCGAGCAGGGAGTAGCCCCAAAGCCTTAGCCGATTCCTTACGCAACTTAGAGAAACGGTTTAAACACACAGAAATCAAATCCCTCATCCAAAAAGCCTCCAAAATTCAACAAGTTGAAAAAGCCAAACAACTGATAGCCCTGTTGAAAAAATCCACTCAAAAAACCCTCGTCTTTGTCACCCACCGCGAAACACAAGCTTATTTAGCCACCTGTTTATCAGAAGGCGATATCGCCTTTGCCGAATTTAGAGGCGATATGTCGTTAAAAGAAAAAGATGAATCGATAGAATCGTTTAGAGAATTAGTACCGGTTTTATTGACATCAGAAACGGGAGGCGAAGGGCGCAATATTCAATTTGCCAATGTGATCATGAACTATGATTTACCTTGGAATCCTATGAAAATTGAACAGCGCATTGGACGTGTTCACCGGATAGGGCAAACACAAGATGTGTTTATTTTTAATTTCTGTATAAAAGATAGCATTGAAGAATACATCCTGCGCGTCTTGCACGACAAGATTAATATGTTTGAATTGATTGTCGGCGAGATTGAAAGCATTTTAGGCAACCTCAATGACGACTTTGATTTCAGCGAAACCGTCATGAGCTTATGGCTCAAAAACCAATCTCAAAACGAGTTGAATACTGCATTTAATGGTTTAGCGGATGACTTATTGGATGCCAAAAACCAGTATAAAGAAACCAGTGAATTGGACGAACAGATTTTTGGGGAAGATTTTGAAGCTTAGTTATATAACTACAAGGATTGTTTATTCGATGCGGATTAGATTGTCCAAGCTTCATGTCATTGAGTCTTGAAATGAATGAGGTTGAGAGTTATGAGTTCATAGCTTGTTTGGTACTTATCCTTTTTTATAAACAATCCTTGTAGTTATAGAACGAACTAAAAAAAACTTGAACATCAAGTTTAAGGAGATGCTTAATGTTTCCAATCTCAAAGAGAAAAATCAATCAACATTCGGGATTTAACCTAATTGACTTTCTTATCAATTTACTTATCGCACTTACCATACTGGGCTTCTTGTTTGCGTTGATAGGGCCTTCTTTGGTATGTGATCTTGATGGTGATAGCCCTAGAAGATACATGGCATTAGCTCAGCTTGCCAATCTTGAAACGGCTATAGAGGCATACCATCAGGATATGTCTGAATATCCAAAAACACTGGAAGGGCTGCTCAAAAACGAAACAGATGATCCACGTTGGCAGGGGCCTTATTTGACAAAAGCTATACCACGCGATCCTTGGGGCAATCCCTTTCAATATCAAATACTTGGCCCTGAAGGCAAGGAGTACGATCTGTATTCTTATGGGGCTGCTGGCATACTTGGTGGGGAAGGTGAATCGGCTGATATTAGGAATTGGGCTGAAAAAACGGTGATTGAAAGCAAATTGTAGGGTGCTACCGCTATCAGCAAGCCCGCTTGCCCACCACGCTCATACCCAAACCAAACGCCAATTTTAGAATCTAAAACCAATAAAAAACCTGATAGGTTTTAAAACCTGTCAGGTTTACGCCATGGAGAGCTAAAAATCAGGATTTTGACCGAACTCAAATCTTATTTGCTTGAAAATAAAAGGGCCGTTTTGAAGGATATGGCCTATCATTTTGATACAACACCAGATGCCGTAAAAGGTATGTTAGAACACTGGATACGCAAGGGTAAAGTGCGCCGTGTTGAAGGAAGTCTTTGTAATAAAGGCTGTTGTCAAGCTGAACCAGCGCATTTAGAAATCTATGAATGGGTGGAATTAAAGTAGCCAAACTTGACATATTTTTAGAATCTGTCAGATTTTTTAGCTGACAAGGCAAATATTAATAGACTTGCCCCTAAATAAACGTAAGTCATTAGCGTACAAGATACTTTGATATTAAAAATCAAGGACTTAGCTTCCAGGACTTGTCTAATGATATTAATTAATGATGGGCACTAAACAGTGGGAAAGCTGCAAAAGGTAATAGAATTATTAATTTAAAGTATGACATAGTTTGCCAGATACATAACTTGTCCTTTCCAATAGTGGCTACTTGATGCACAGAAGTTTTTAAGTTTCGCTTTAAGAAGTTTTGCGCGCAAAACTTTTTTTGCTGTTTGATTTTTGAGCAATTAATAATTAACACAGATCACCAGCCCAGAATCAATCCCATTCAATGTTTCACTTAAGAAGTTTTGCGCGCAAAACTTTTGCGTGAAACCCCAGTGCCGGTGTCACCCATTGGAAAATAACCCAACTTAAAATGGGGATGGGGAAAGATAAAAATAAATATTTCCAAAAAAAATTTGAAAAAAAGCTTGACAACCCTCTATCACTTGTTAGAATGTGGCGCGTCATAGAAAATGACCTAAAAATCTTGCCGATACTTGACAACGGCAAAAAATCTTGAATTGGGTATGGGCAATCCTTTATCAATTGCCCTCTTCTCCAGTATGGCATTCGCATTTAACTGAATAGTGCGCCCTAAGAGGGTATATATATGATACATAAGGATTTGTTATCCTGATACAAAGGATATAAAGCAGCAACTTACCTAATGGTGAAAACCAAAGGGAACAATAGCATGTTGTGAAAAGGGTAGTGAGGGGCGGTGTTGCCCCAAGAGGTTACTCAGCTAAACTGTATACGGTTAAAGTCAAAATACTTGAACCCTAGTCTAAGGTCGTAAAATAAAGACGGTACGCAAGTACACATGAAAGCGTATGATTGTTATAACATTTATAGTTATTCGATAAAGGTTAAGTATCTGACAATCGCCACACCATCGTTCGGTGCAACGGACGGAAAGGGAACCTAAGTACAGTGATTCAGATATATATTAACTAGGGGATTATCTACGGGGAGTAATCCCTACGATAACTTCGCCCTCGTAGTACCTGGCTAATGTTATTAACATTAGATGCGTCCCACTAATAATGGGAGAAGGGGAAGGATTGCATTCGTTCTGACCTATAAAAATGATGGGTTTAGTCGGATGACTAGCAAAGACCCCTTAGAGTTACAGGTTTAAAAAGTTGCTCTTTCGAGCGCAATGCGGTGAAAGCCGCACGGGGCAAACGGTGGAAGGTAGTTGTTGTCCTAATGGGTAATCTTAGGAAATGGCTACCCATCCAACACTGATAACTGATGAGTTTAATCTCAAGTGGGCCGCGTAGCTCAAAGTTGTATTGTTCGTTATATTCATGCACTTACTAAAGGAGGCCACTTTTAAGATAGCTGTGTGAGTTGGCTTATGCGGCTGACTCTATTGATAGCGTAGCCAAGTTGGCAGCGTGGTTCACATAAGAACATTCAGCCAATTAGTTCGGTTGATTGAGAAATGTCTATTGTGTTTAGAGGGAATTTATTTTACTCTGATCCCAATTGTTTTTTGCTTTTCAAATTCGTTGTACTCTTTCTAAAGGACATATTTTATGAACAGTGAAATAGAATTAAAACTGTTAAAAGAAATAGAGGAATTAAGGAAAGAAGTTAATCTCCTAAAGGGCAAAGATGAAAATAAAATTCCCACTTACCAATACAGTAAAATTCGAGATACTGAATTAAAAAAGTTATTTGAAATTGAAAAGAATTTAGATAAACAGATTTTTTTAAAGTGGTTCAACAATCAAATTGAAATAGTTAACGAAGTAGAAGTGTTTTTAAACGATTTAATTGCCGAAAATGAATCTTTGGTTGAAACTTATAGTGAAGAAGATTTAAAGGTGAATTTTATCGTGCCAATTTTAAATAAAATTAAGTTTAAATCTTTTGACAAGAAAGTTCGAGATTTTTACGAATTGTCGATGACTTATAAAACGAGTCAATTTATCTTAAATGGTACTTGTGATTTTGTCGTCAGTGAAGGGTTAGTCGAGAGCAAAAAACCGTATTTTTTTATCCAAGAGTTTAAAAGACATGAAGAGTATGGCAATCCAAGACCACAACTGTTAGCGGAACTGATTACGGCGGTTGAATTAAATGACTGGAAATTCATCAAAGGAGCTTATATTACCGGTGGGCATTGGCATTTTGCGATCTTGGAAAAATTAGAACGTCATAAATATCAATATTTTATCTCGCAGAATTTCGATTCCACTAAAATAGAAGATTTAAAAGCCATCTACAAAAACCTGTTATTTGTTAAGAATGAGATACTCGCTATGGTAGACACGTAACTTGTGCGGCCAATTATTCTCTATTGATAGCGTCGCCAAGTTGACGATGTGGAGGCACACAGCCATAAAATTCGTTTGACGGGGAAATGCTATTGTGTGTTTCAAAGGAATTAATTTTATTCTGCCCCCAATTATTGAAAAGTGTAACCAAAGCCGTCAAAAATCAACACTCATACAAATTAATGAAACCATCAGACCCATTTAAAATATTATTGCCCCACGAACGTTGGACACCAAGCCAAAGCCAAATGGATGCTTTTCAAAATGTTTATGAAAAGTTATTACCGCCTTTAGTGCATAAAATTCGTTTAGCGGTTGCAAACTGGAGAGATAATGAATATCAAGGGGCATCGGATACTTCTAAATCTCTGCTTAATTTTTGGTTTAACCAAGAACATACTGCTCCAACTGAATTTAGATTTTTCTTTTCGCAACGTGAAGCGATTGAATCTATTATATATTTATATGAAGTAGCTGAAGCGAGAGATAAATATGAGTTGATGAAATTCGATTCTTCTGGTAGATTAAGTACTGGTATGTTTGATGAAACTTGGACCAGATACGTAATAAAGATGGCAACTGGTACTGGTAAAACCAAAGTGATGGGATTGAATTTGGTCTGGTCTTATTTCCATAAATTATATGAAACAGACAGCATTTTATCAAAAAATTTCTTAGTGATAGCCCCAAATATCATCGTACTTAATCGGCTGCGTAAAGATTTTGATGGATTAAAAATGTTTCTTGAGGAGCCGTTTGTTCCGGATAACGGTTTTGATGATAAGGATTGGCAAAATGATTTTCAATTGACTTTGCATATTCAGGACGATTTAAGAACCATTACCGAATCTGGCAATATTTTCTTGACCAATGTGCATCGAATATTTTTTAATCAAGACCCGGTGGAATCTTTTGAAACAACATTTTTAGGCGCAAAGCCAAAACCGGATGCTGATAAAAGCAAAGGTTTGGATTTGGGTAAAGTCATGCGTAGTGACAAGATCAAAGATTTGGTGGTGTTAAATGATGAGGCTCACCATATACATGATTCAAAATTAGCATGGTTTAAGAATATTGAAGATATAAGTAACAAGTTGTTACTCAAAACGAAACAAAGAATTAGTTTGCAAGCCGATTATTCGGCAACTCCAAAACATAATGATGGTGCGATTTTCGTGCAAACGATTTGTGATTATCCGTTGGTAGAGGCAATTGGGCAAAATGTGGTAAAATCACCGGTATTGCCGGATGAAGCTTCACGTCATAAGATACAAGAGCTGGATTCTACTGATTTTATTGAACGTTATCAAGATTTTATCCATTTAGGTTATTTGGAGTGGGAACAGCAATATCAAGAGTTAAAAAACCATAAAACGCCGATTTTGTTTATAATGACTATGAGTACCAAAGAAGCAGATCAAGCTGCTGCCTTTTTGGAAAACAATTATCCGTTATTGAAAGATGCAGTGTTGACGATTCACACCAATAAATCAGGAGAAATAAAGGAATCTGCTAACAGTAAAAAAGCGACGGAAGAATTGGAAAAATTTCGGCAAGCCGCCGATGATATTGATGGAGAGCATTCGCCTTACAAAGCGGTTGTGTCGGTTTTAATGTTGCGTGAAGGTTGGGATGTGAAAAATGTTACCACGATTGTTGGTTTACGTCCGTACAAGGCTAAAGCCCAAATATTGCCTGAGCAGACGATTGGGCGTGGTTTGCGGAAAATGTTTCCGTTGAATATAGTTGAAAAATTGGTGGTGGTTGGTACAAATAAGTTTTTGGAATTTGTAGAGAGTTTGAAAATGGAAGGGGTGGAGTTTGAATATATTCCGATGGGAGAAGGTTCAAAAGCTAAATCACCACTTATTGTTGAGGTAGATAAAGAAAATCCGGCTAAAGATTTAGATGCTTTAGATATTCCTATTCCTCAAATGAGTCCGCGTATTCATAGAGAATACAAGAATTTGGAATTGATTGCGGTGGAAAAATTTACTAATGATAAAGTGACTCTCAAAACATTTAATAGTGAGGAATTGACCGAAATCGTATTTAATGATATTGATGGTAATTTTTCCCATAAAACGGTTTTTAAAGATACTGTCCCTGATTATCGTAATGTTATTGGATTTTTCACTAACTCGATTTTGAAGGAAAGCCGTTTGGTCAGTGGTTTTAATATTCTTTATCCTAAAGTTGAAGTTTTTGTTAAGAAGCATTTATTTGACAAGGATGTGGAATTGAGCGATCCGCAGACATTACGCAATCTATCAGAAGCACAAGCTAAAAATATTTTATATATGACGTTTAAGCAGGCTATTGATGATTTGACTATTATGGATAAAGGCACAACGGAAGTGATAAATTATGTTTCTTTAAAATCAGTCAAGCCAAAAGTGGTTGATGAGCAGCCATATTTAATTCCTAAAAAATCAATATTTAATAAGGTGGTTGGGGATAATAATTTTGAGTTGGAAGTTGCGGCTGCTATGGAAAATCGGTTTGCGGATGTGGTTTCTTATGCTAAAAATACGATGGGTGAAGGTGGGGTTAATTTTAAAATTGAGTATCAGGCGGAAGATGGAAATATTCGGGAGTATTATCCGGATTTTTTTGTGAAGACTGGTGATAATAATTTTTATGTTTTGGAGACTAAGGGCCGTGAAGATTTGGATGATGTCAGAAAGATAAAGCGTTTGGCTACTTGGTGTAATGATGTTAATGAAACGCAAGCTGAATATACTTATACGCCAGTGTATGTTAAACAGAAAGATTGGGAAAAGAAGCAGTCGGATATTAAATCTTTTGCCGATGTTGTGCAGATATTTCCAGTAACAAACGATGAGAATGAGTAATGAATTTAAACGAAAACGATAAAAATAGTATCATTGAATTAATTAAGGCTGGTGAAAAGTTGCCTAAGGAATTTATTTATAAACTCTTTGCTGATGAAGAGGATGTGTTTTTGTTTTGGAATGGGCGTAGGGAGGAGGTGACTAATATTGCTTTGCCTTTTCATAGTATTGAGCATATTGATGAGCCGCGTGAGGAGGTGATTAAAAGTGGTGAGGTTTTGTCTATGTTTGATAGTCGGGGGCGGCAGCTTGAGGGTTGGACTAATAAGTTGATTTGGGGTGATAATAAGTTAGTGCTTTCTTCGTTGATTAATGGGCCTTTGCGTGATGAGATTGAGCGGGAGGGTGGTTTGAAGCTGATTTATATTGATCCGCCTTTTGCGGTGGGGGCTGATTTTGGTTTTGATATTCAGGTTGGTGGTGATTCGGTTGAGAAGAAGCAGAGTGTTATTGAGGAGATTGCTTATCGGGATACTTGGGGGAAGGGGATTTCTTCTTATTTAACGATGATGTATGAGCGTTTGAAATTGATGCATAGTTTGTTGGCTGAGGATGGGAGTATTTATGTGCATTGTGATTGGAGAGTTAATAGCCATATACGATTGGTATTGGATGATGTGTTTGGAAGTGAAAATTTTCTAAATGAAATTATATGGAGAAGGAGAACTAATACTGTCAAGGCTATTTCAAATAAGTTTTCAATTAATACTGATACGATATTTTTATACACAAGACAACGAAATAACTATTTATTTAATATCCAATATGGTGATTATCCGCCAGAATACTATGAACGTTTCAAGTATGAGGATGAATACGGTAAATTCTATTGGAATGTTATGGCAACATACTCACAGGAAAGGCTAAATCAGTTACAAAAAGAGGGTAAAGTTAAATTTTCTGATGGAGCAAAGCATCCCCGCTTTAAACAGTATTTACATGAACTAAAAGGTCGCCCGATAGAAAATGTTTGGGACGATGTAAATATGATAAATGCAATGGGCGGTGAGAGACTTGCCTACCCAACCCAAAAACCCGAAGCCCTATTAGAACGCATAATCAAAGCCAGCAGCAACGAAGGCGATTTAATAGCAGACTTCTTTTCTGGTAGTGGAACAACCGCCGCAGTCGCTGAAAAACTGGGTAGAAAATGGATAGCCACTGATTTAGGAAGGTTTGCTATCCACACAGCCCGTAAAAGACTCATTGGCGTACAAAGAGAACTGCAAAAAAACGACAAAAATTTCCGAGCTTTTGAAATACTTAACTTAGGCAAATACGAACGCCAATTCTTCATCAACGACTTAAGCAATGGTACAAAGCAAGAAGACGTATATTTAAACCTGATATTAGAAGCCTACAAAGCCAAACGCATTGCTGGACATACCACTTTACACGGTAGTAAAGCCGGCCGCTTCGTCCATGTCGGCCCACTTGATGTACCGGTTACCCAAACCCGTTTACAAGAAATCTTTACCGAATGCCAAAAAAACCTTTATACTCAAGTTGATGTACTTGGTTTTGAATTTGAAATGGGCCTGACTCCCCAATATATCCAAGAACTCAGAGAAAAAGGCGTATCCATAACCCTTAAATACATTCCAAAAGAAGTCTTTGACAAACGTGCTATCGAAAAAAAGCAAGTAAACTTTTACGATGTTGCTTATCTCAACGCCAAAGTCAAAAAGAAAGGTAAATCAATAACCGTACAACTCACGGATTTTGTTACCTATTACAGCCAAGATGATATTGAAGAACTGCAACAAACCATGCGAGCTGGTAGTAAAGTTGTTATTGAAAACGGTCAAATCATTAAAATTGACAAAAGCGGAGACGGCATCATAAATCGCACCTTGCTAACCCAAAACTGGCATGACTGGATTGATTACTGGGCTATTGATTTCAATTACGAAGACAAACAAGAAATCATTAAAATCAAGAATGAACAAGGTGAAACTGAAGCAATTTGGAGTGGCAACTACCTGTTTGAAAACGAATGGCAAAGCTTCCGCACCAAAAAAGAACCAACCCTAGAATTTACCAGCATCGCCCACGAATACAAGCAAACAGGTAAATATAAAATCATGGTTAAAGTGGTGGATATTTTAGGCATAGACACCAGCAAAATCATAGAGGTAAAAATATAAAATCCTACGTAGAGACGCAATGCTTGCGTCTTTTTGTGTGGTTGTTTAGAATACAAGAGTAAATAGGGGACATACCACATTTTATATTATATAGCCGGGTAGGGTGGGCAAACACAAACCGCGCTTTGAAGTAATACCCATTGCCGTTTGCCCACCATCCCAATCAGATTAAGTATTTTCACTAAACCAACGCAATCGCCCTCGGGTTATTTGTTTCCAATTCTGGATTTTAAGATGCAATTTATATTGACAGTCAAAAATTTTGGAAAAATTGAAGAAGCCAAAATTCAGGTTAAAAATCTGACGGTACTAGCGGGGCCAAATAATTCTGGAAAATCCTTTGTTTCTAAAGCATTATATTCATTTTTTAAGACGATGAATACTTCAAAGATTCGTGATGAAATATTATCTCAACAAAATACATCACAAATTGTTGGAACGTCATTGAAAAATGAGTTAAAAGGAAATTTTCAAGTGGCTAAGTTAAAAGAATTATCTTCAAAAGAGACGATTTTTAGTCTCGGTGATTTTGCTCAGATTAATCTGTCGGGAGAAGAGGTTTTCTTCTCTATAAAAATAAAACCAGAACCTTATCTTGAGATTTTCCAAAACCTTTCTCACGTTATTTATCTTGAATCTCCCATTTATTTAAAACTCAAATCGGCATTGGGTGTACATTTATCATTGGCACATCGACATAAATACATAACGGGGGTTCCAGATTATTTTTACGCGCTAACTGATTTGCTCACCCTTCAATCAATGAATGAACCTGAATTTATTGAGGTACTTCATAGAATAGAAAAATCCATCGGGGGGCAACTTAAATTATCAAATGAGGGCAACTTTGTCTTCTCTGATGATAATGGCACTTATCCGGTTGCAACAACAGCGTTGGGTGTTGCCAATTTGGGATTATTAGCTTTGCTGTTAGAAAAAAACCTGCTTGATTCTGATTCTTTTTTGTTTATTGATGAACCAGAAGCGCATTTACATCCACAATGGCAAGTTGTTCTTATCGAAGTGTTGTATGAACTGGCTAAAGCCGGTGTTAATATTATGATAGCCACTCATAGTCTTGATATGATTAAATATCTTGAAGTTATTCGGAAAAAAGAGGAACTGGCGGAATCATTAATTGCTTTAAATTGTTTAACCATCGAAGGCAAAACCATCCAAGAAGAGGCTAATTTTGATACCAAGTTAAATGCCATCAAACAGGAATTATCCGAACCTTTCTACAATCTCTATTTGGAGGCCTTATGAAATGGCTGTTACGTTCCTTGGAATCCATTGATTTGGAATGTCACCGATCTGAGTATGAATCTGTAAATAAAAAAGCCTTGCGAATGGATGGTGAACGGGGCATTCGCAAACAATTGGGTTTGGAAAATTACAATTGTTGTGATTATTTATTCACTCACCAAGATAACTTATATCTTATTGAAATATCTGATTTTGTTATTCAGCGTGATAATCTGCAAAAAAATCACTCCATAAAAGAAATTAAAAAAATCATTCGTCAAGAAATACGCCTAAAAATAATGGGCAGTTTGATTATCTTATTTAAAATACCCACCCAGTTCTCTATCAGTCATGAAAAGATACACACAGGTAAAATACGAGTAATTCTCATTTTGTGCAGTGATGATAGCTCTGATGTTGTTGCATTTGATTACTTGCAGACTGATTTAAAAACGGCTCTTTCACCATTAATAACAGAAGTCATTGTTATGAATATTTCTATGTTCAGAGATCACGGTAATAGCTGTTCAAAAAAGATAACCTCTTGAAGCCAGCTACGCGAAGGGTTAAACGTAGGGTGGGTAGGAGCTTCGCTGCAACCCACCTTTTAGCTACCCCTTTTTCTCGTATTACTAATTTTTTAAGGTAATGACGTATAAAATAATGATATGTAAATTCAATAAATTAGTTTATACATTCTAATGCAATTACTGTCAATATTTCATGCATCACTATCTAAAATCGGAAATAAACATGATAAAAAAAACAATTTGTCAGTTCTTAGTTGCTGCAATAAGTGTGTTTTCAATCAATATGGCGGTAGCTACTACTTACTGGAATAATTGGGGTCAGAGTAAAATTAATGGGTAGTTCTTTTATTTTACTCCGTCCTATTCCAAATACAACAAAAAGCCCTAACTAAACCATCCGATGTTAATCACCCATTAATCAGCACTGCCAAAAATCCTGTATTGCAAAAGGGACAGATCACATTTTAAATAAGGAGAATGTTATGTCATATGGTCAATTTGAATCAGTTGAACAAGTCGCAGGTATTTTCAGTATTAAGGTAAAAGATGGTTCTATAATTAAGAGTAAAAGTATAGAAATATCTGAATTACTATTAAATAACATTGAAAGAAGGTTATTTAATAGTTTGAGTTTTAGGAATGAGGCTACCATAAGTAATAAGGTAATTACTCCTATGTTAAATATAGTAGAAGAAAATAATAAGCCTTTAAACCTCTGGATAGAAGAACCTTTCAATGTAGACAAAGAAAAAGGTTTAGTGGGAGAACCAGATTACTTAATAGCACCTGCTACAGATTGCGGTGGTATGGCATTACCACCGCTGTGTATTATAGAGGCAAAAAAACAAGATTGGGATCAAGGATGGACACAGGCTTTAGCAGAAATGATTGCGGCGAATATTAAAGGTGCCAATGTATGTTATGGCGTTGTAACTACAGGAAAAATAGGGCAATTTAGTAAGTTGGAAGATAATATCTTTATAAAAGTTCCTAGTCAAATATCAGCTACCAGAGAATTACAAGCTGTATTTGATACGTTAAATTGGGTATTTACAGAAGTTAATAACTAAATGGCGGGAATAATTGGAATAATTGGTGTCAGAGTAAAATCAATTTTGCTAGAAAAGCGAGTGTAGCAAGCTCACTCAACCAACGTCGCACGTATTATCCAATGCGAATTTTGTTCGCATCTTGCTCATTACGCTTTGCAATACGTTTGAACTGTGTTGTTTTGGCAATCCAAAGCCCGCAACTTCCAACCGGTTGCGAGTACACACTCTCCAATCTCCCTAAATCGCATCTAAAAAAAGCCCCGTTTTCCATTTGCCAGATGGCAAATACAACACTCCCATCAATGGCTACAACGGCTACCCCAAACAAATCCCAGCCTTCACCTCCCGATAAATCATCCCAAAAGCCAAGATGTCAATGCCGAGGTTCAGCCTCGGCACGAGAAAAATACCCAGCCGATTCTCGCTTCATTCATTAAAAAAACTCAATTTCTTGTTGATTAAAGTTTAAATAAATGTTCATAAATAGTAATAAATTAGTGCCTAAAATTCCCTTTATACCATAAGAATTTTTAATATCGCCAAATTCCACTAAAATATTTTCCTTTCCAAAATTTTCTATTTTAATGAAGTCCACCTGTTGAGCCACCACATCCTGATGTCCTCCTATACCATGAAGTCGTTTCAAAATACCTGGTATTTTGGGATTAAATCCAATGATATCAACATCAATAACAGTCCCTGCCGATCCCGTGTCCAATATACAATCGGTGACTTGATAGTTCTTGGAATTATATCCTAATATGATTGGAATAAAAATAAGACCATCATGTTCAATAAATTGCATTTAAAAATCCCATCATTGGTGCGCTTTCCACAATAAAATCTTCCATCCCAGGTAAACAAAAAATCACATCTACGCCTTTGATACGATATTGTTGATACTTATTTTGTATTTCACGAAAATCAGTGTGAGTCGCTACCACATCACCTTCTGTGACGCGAAAATGATTCTCATCTACAGGTTCAGTGCGATAGTTTTTGAGTAAAACAAACTGATCAGGATAATCAGTTTGAATCTGACACCACTTCATAAATCCCTCCTTTATGGGGCATCGCAAATGCAGTCAACTCGGTGAAGGTTATAAAAATATAATCATGCGCCCTATCCAAGTATCGTATAAAGAGTCAATAAAACTCCCTTTCCCGCCAAAAATTTCCTCAATAAGCCAAGCCTTACTAGATGATAATGCCATTTTGTCCATCCTATTTGCAACTCACTTCCCTGTCGTTTCATCACTTTTTGATTGCACATTTTTGGGTACTCCGATAGACTAGCGCACGATTTTTGTTAATTTGTTAGATTACTATCTATAAGAGGGCGCAAATTTCCATACCATTCTACACCTCAAAAAAGCCCATCTTTCCATTTCTTCATTCAGCGGCTTAATACAACGCCCCATCAATGGCTACAACAAACAGCCCCCAAATCTTTTGAAGCTTGATAGAACGCTGATTTTGCCTCTTATCATGATTAACGCTGATTTTTTTTAATAAAACCCTGATTCGATTTCTTGTCATGATTTGTTTAATCAGTGTTAATCATGAGCATCAGTTTAATCAGCGTTCTATCTGATTAGCCTTTCCATCACCTATATTAATTGATATCAATTGATTAATTTTCCTTAAAAACGGTTTATTGCGTTGCAATATTTTGGGCAATTCCGCAATTGCGGCTGCCGCACTGTCATTATCAACAAATTCACCATACACCATTTCCCAATACAGTTCGCCTTTCGTGCTGATACGGTACAGATATAATTTGTCTAATAACGGTTTTATGGCCGGTTTGCGTAACAGCTTTTCTAAATCGGCCGTATTACCTACCTTGGTTTGCATCACTTGAATCGTGTAATGTTGCCCATTTGCTTGAGCTAACCAATCCTGAGTCGCTTTCAAACGCTGATCTAATAGGGAATCAGTCGTCACTGTTAAAGTCATTTGCGCTGAAATCGGCGGTGATGTCATCATCGGATTTGGCGCGAGAGGCGCTTCTAAGTGGTTACTCAAAGCTGTCCAAAACGCTTCCCGGTAATTTGAAAACAAGAACCCAACTGACAAGGCAATAAGCAACAATACGCCCATGCCAATACGATAAGAAAAGAAGGGATAAGCAAAACCACTATCACGCGCTGCTATCCGAATATATTTAGGGCGTACAAGGTGTACTTCGTTCGCAAAAGCGGCCAATAAGGCTTTATCTGCTAAAATATTAATGCGCCGTATCAACCCTTTAGAAACCTGTGTTAATAAACGAACAGCGGCCGGTGAAAAAACAGGGGGCCCGCGATAACCAACGGCATACATCCGAAAATGCAAATAATCTCGTATGTTATCGCCTGTAAAGGGCTTTAAATAAAAACGATGCGTAATTCTTTCCTTGAGCTGGCGAATATTAGGCGTTGATAATTTGATATCTAATTCTGGTTGTCCAAATAATACAATTTGCAACAACTTACTGCGTGACGTTTCTAAATTGCTGAGTAAACGAATTTCTTCTAAAGTTTCCAGCGGCATTTCCTGCGCTTCTTCAATAAAAACAACGACTTGTTGATGATTGGCCTGTTTCTCCAATAAATGCTGATGCAAAGAGTGCATCACTTGTAGACGATTATCTTCCGGCGTAATCAACAAACGCATTTCAAGCGCAATCGCATGTAAAATCATTTCAGGCGGTAAACGCGGATTCGCGATATACACGACTTCGATTCGTTTAGACAACTTTTGTTCCAACATTCTGCACAGCATCGTTTTACCACTGCCCACTTCACCAACCACTTTCAGGATGCCTTCACCACTTTCAACGGCATAAATCAAGGCATCCAGCACCAAGCCCCGATCACCGCCAGAATAAAAAAGCTGCGTATCGGGGGTAATTTTAAAAGGTGGATACTTTAAACCAAAATAGTCATAATACATGACATTCAAATTTTATTTAGATTCCCATACCACTCTTGCTCAAACGTTGCATTTTGCTATACAAGGTAGTGCGGTTAATCCCTAAAAAACGGGCAGCTTGACTGAGATTAGCTTGGCTCAGCTTCAGGGCCGCATTAATATAACGACGTTCCCATTCTAATAACACCGCATCCAAGGAAAAATTGCCTTGACTCAATTGCTGAGTAATCGCTTGATCGGAATCCATATCTTTGATGCGATCACTTGTCAGAGGGGTTTCTAACTCTTCCTGAAGTTGGCTTTTATTGATCAACTGATTGGCATATTTTGCGCCGATACGAATCACGATATTGCGTAATTCACGCACATTACCTGGAAAATGATAAGCCTTCCAGCACGTCTTAGCCTCATCATCCAATTGGAATAAAGTGCCCATATCGGCATAAAAGTCTTGAAAATGTTTGAGTAACAACAATTTATCATCATGACGTTCATGTAAAGCGGGTACTTTAATCGTCAAAACCGTTAAGCGGTGATATAAATCGCCCCGAAATTCGCCCTTCATCACTTCATCACGTAAATCGCGGTTACTGGCTGCAATAATACGTGCGTTAGATTGCCGCACCTTCGTCTCGCCTAGCCGATAATATTCTCCATTTTCTAACACGCGCAACAATTTAGATTGCAATTGTAGCGGCATTTCACCAATTTCATCTAATATCAAACTACCCTGATTCGCTTCCTCAAAAAAACCAGAGCGTGCGGTATTGGCACCCGTAAACGCGCCTTTCGCATGTCCAAATAATTGTGCTTCAAGCAATTCACTGGTAAAAGCGGCACAATTGACAATCAAACAAGGTGCATCAGCGCGTTGACTTTGACTATGCAAACACTGCGCGACTAATTCCTTACCTGTACCTGATTCACCTTGAATCAAAACAGAAAAGGGAGAATTAGCAAATTGTTTAATTTGGGCACGTAACATTTCCATTGCCGTGCTTTGTCCAATCAAGCCACATTCTTTTTGTTTAGCTTGAGGCTTATGCCGCTCCGCTTCCAAAATCATCACTTGATGTTTCAAACGCGCCTTGAGCAGATCCATGTCACAAGGTTTAGGAATAAAATCAACGGCACCCAATGTCAAAGCATGTCGCACATTCTCAAGACTATCTTGTCCAGACAAAATGAGAATTTTAATAGCGGGATTAAAGGTTAATAATTCTGAAACCAAGAAAAAGCCTTCATCGGGGCTATGCGGATTCGGAGGCAAGCCCAGATCGATTAAAGCTAAATTAGGCTTAACTGGCAAAGTGTAAAGCAAACGTTTCGCCTCCTCGCGAGTCGCGACGGCATAAACGGTAAAACTGTCTTTTAAAACAAAAGCAAGCGATTCACTAATCAGTGGATCATCATCAACTAATAATAAACTCGGCAATTTTGCCATTTATCAGCTCCTATAGATTTTTCATCAAACTTATTTTGATTTCAGCCATTTTTCTTGTAGGGTGGGTAACGGGTTTTTAAAGCCCACCATTCCCTTATTTACTCTTTACTGCGTGAAATGGTAGGCTCGGATAATTATTTTTGGGATGCCCATAATCAAACTTAAGTTCATCCGTTGTAAGTACCCATCCACAAGTTTTTGGGTATTTTGAGTACGAAAACGATTGTTTTTATTCACTTTATTTTTGACTAATATATGGACGGGTACTTACTATCAGTCTAAAACAAATCTAAACGTTTCGCGATTTCCAAAATCAATCCGGCCTGATTCAGGGTATAGAAATGCAAACTTGGTGCCCCGCCAGCTAACAAACGCTCACATAATTTCGTCACAACATCCACCCCAAAGGCTTGCAAGGCCGCTTTATCAGCCTCTAAATCTTTCAAATGCCCGTATAACCAACGCGGAATTTCTGCCCCACAAGTATCCGAAAACCGTGCCAATTGTTCAAAATTACTAATGGGCATAATGCCAGGTACAATAGGTATATCAATACCACGCTCAGCACAACTGTCTACAAAACGAAAATAGGCATCGGCATTATAAAAATACTGCGTAATGGCACTATTCGCACCGGCTTGCACTTTCTGCTTAAAAAAATCCAAATCGGCCTTAGTACTCTGCGCTTGTGGATGACATTCTGGATACGCAGCGACTTCAATCTGAAAATGTGATCCCGTTTCAGCGCGAATAAACTCAACCAATTGATTCGCATAGCGAAATTCCCCTAAGGGCCCGGCCCATCCAGAGGGTTGATCGCCCCGCAAAGCGACAATCCGTTTTATACCGTGCGCCTGATACCCTTGCAATAATTTAAGAATATTCTCACGGGTACTGCCAATACAAGACAAATGGGGTGCCGCATCAAAATCGGATTGCTCTTGAATTTCAACAACCGTCTCAAACGTTTTTTCCTGCGTCGAACCTCCGGCCCCAAAAGTCACCGAAAAATAGGCAGGCTTCAAGACTTCCAATTGTTCACGCACTTTGTGTAATTTTAAAACACCTTTATCAGTGCGCGGCGGAAAAAACTCACAACTTGTTGTTAATGCTTGTTTTTTTGACATAATGATGGCATTGAGTATTAAATATAAACAGTCATGATCAAAACATAAAATAGGTACACAATACAAGTGAATTGTTATTTCTACTTTATCAAATTCATTTTCATTCTCACGATGCGAATTAAGGGTTGAAAAATTATTTTATAAATCAGATAGTTAAAATTGGTGATTTTAGGTATTTCACGCTTTCACTTAAGAAGTTTCGCGAAGCGAAACTACGCATCGAAAAGTTGCGCGCAACTTCTTAAGTGAAATGCTTGAGCATTGGTTTTCTAACCCATTGTTTTTACAAAAGACACCGATTTTAACTCTTAATTCGCATTCACGCTTCGCGCAAAGAATGCGCGCATCAATTAATTTTAAAATTTTGCGCCGCAGCGAAAAGCGTGAGATAAATTAAATGTGACAAAGTAGAATTAAACATTCGCAATTGGAAATAAAGGTACCCTGTTTGCCGATCTGATTGCCGATATTAAAGTGTTATAAGTTATTGTATACAATACAGTATTGATTTCAAATATCGGTTATAAAGCATTTGATTTGCAGATCGAAAGCTATGTCGAATGAACTTTGTATTAAAATTAATATCAATTAAATCAGCGTCAATCATGACAATCAGTACAATCAGCGTTTTATCACGTTTTTAAATGTGCGCTTGACAATCTAACGTTAACGTAATATAAATATGCGCCCTAGAAAATTAAAAGGGTATATTTAATTAGGAATTGACGTAATCAATAGACGTTTATACCGATTTAACGTAACTCATTGATTTATATAAAATTATCAGTTTGAGAAAATTCATAAAATCAATTCGCGCCAAAAGTTTTGCGCGCAAAACTTTTGGCGCGAAACTTAATATTAAATCGGTATAATGTCTAATAAACAATTATTAATGAGTCAATCCATTTATATCGTTAATCCGTTGTACTCAGGAGTCAATAATGATGAACATCAGTGATATCATGGTTCACATCAACGAAATGTTAGATGTTGACGCACGAAAAAGCTTGGAAGAGACAATACGGCAGGTACAAGGTGTGATTGCCCCAAGATTCAACCCTGGAAAAGAACACCTGTTAGTGATTTCCTACAATGGTTCGCAAACCAATCCAAACACTTTACTAGAAAAAGTGCTAGAACAGGGTTATCATGCTCAATTAGTTGGGTTATAACAGGAACCTTGTGAACAAGTGAACAACAGCGGTACAGCATCATTCAAAAAAATCGGCGAAGTGGCCCAAATGCTGGGCACAACGCCGCGTACCCTCAGATTTTATGAAGAAGAAGGGCTTATCGTGTCTCGCCGAACTCAAGGTGGGACACGGTTTTATTCTCAACAAGATATTATCCGTCTGAGAATCATATTAAAATTAACCAAACTCGGCGTACCCATTAATTATATTAAGCAACTTGCGATCACACGTACTCACTGTCTGACGGGTGCCCAAGCGAGTGAAAATGTTTTACCTTTAGTTCAAGCCATACTCAAAAGCATCAATGAGCAAAAAAAATTCTATGAGGCGCTAGAAAAAGATTTAGAAACAGCGGCCCAAGTTATCCATCAATGCAATAATTGTCAAAATCCACCCAGTCGAAAAGGGTGTCCAATTTGTTCGGTTAATGAAAACCTGAGTCATTCAGAAATACTGCATTTGATTTGGGATCAAGATCAGAGTTGATCGTGCCTATTATCGGGGCAATTCGTTGTGGTTGCCCTGAATCTCTTACTTAGCATAAAGAGTTTGCAAAACGAAACGAGATGATGTAGTATGCTTGCCTCTTTTCGCAAAGCACTGAAATTTCAAACTGGCCTAATTCGATTATCCCAGTAATTAGCTGTACTTGATTGGTGGTTGACAGGATGTTGGGCAAAGTCGCCCTAGTACAACTAATTACGGGGATAAACGAATTTAATTTTTGACGAGCTTGACTCTAAAATTCGATTATCCCAGTAATTCGCTTCGCTGAACTGTGCTCAATCCCTGTAATGTCTTTTGTTTTTAACGCAAGAGCCGCAAGAGGCGCAAAAGACACCACCATTACCAAAAATTATCTTTAGCGTCTTTAGCGTCTTTAGCGTCTTTAGCGTTTATATTTTTTTATACAATACAATTTGCGCTTTTGCTTTTTTGAAAAATCGAAGGGGTTAGTCACCACCACCTGACTTGAGCTGTAAAAGTAATCGCGACCTTATGACGATGCTAAGTATATATAACGCAAGAGGCGCAAGAGGCGCAAAATGTTGGGCAAAAAAATATCGCCCATTGAAACATTTAAACTCTAAGTCCACGCAACCACGGAAGCTGTATTGACAGGATGTCGGACAATGTAGTCCGAGTAGTACTTAGTTAGGTTCAGGGAATTAAACTTCTTTATTATGAGGTGTTTTGAGGCGTTAGTCATTTTCTCAAAACCCTCTTTTTCTTTTTTGATACCCGCTAAATGGAAACAATCCCTCTCACCAAGGAGTGATATCCGATGATCCGTTGTACTCATATATAACCAGCACTTTCTCGAATAATATAATTTAGAGAACCCAATATTTTCTCTAAATCACTAATCGCTATAACCCCCTCATTTTTTATAAATACATCCTCAATCAGTTTGCCAAAATGCCACATTTCACCATCGGTTACTATCCCAGACACCGGCATTTTTGTGTTCTCATTCAATTTCTGTGACGCTAATAATTCAGCTAAACATTGCCCCCAGCCTTCGGTAAAATTATTTTGCTTCGCTTCCACAACCACAACAACCGGTAAACCTAAAATCGTTTTTCCCAATGATGATTTTGACGTGATCATATAATCCGGTATACCCGTTAATACCTCATCATAAGATAAAGCGTGATGACTCCACAATGAATAGTGAGCAACGTGATGTTTGTAAACATCACGAATAATGGGATAGATCACATTTTCACAACGAGAAGCTTCCGATGAAAAAACATCAATATTTTGACGGCTAAAATGATAGTCTTCTAAAAAACTTTTGGAAGGGCTTATCTCATCATATTCCAGATAATTTTCTTCCGCGTATCTGATATTGAATGTTTTTTGTACTTGTTGGATCGATTTAAAATCTATAAAAGCCATTGGTATTACGCTGTCACAATTTCCGTCAAGATGCCTAGAATCTTATCAAGTTCTTGAAGAGGATATTCAATGATATCAACATAAGTGGTGTTATTAACCAATTTGAGAAATCGCCATAAACTGCCAGTCGTCACAACACCATAAATGGCATCTATTGCCTGATGTCTTTGCTCATTATAGAGGCGAGCGGCAATCATCTCAGCAATACATTGTGGAATCCCGCCGATAATCTTATCATTTTTGGCTTCAACCAGAATCAAAACCGGCGCACTGAGCGTAAGTTGCTCTTTTGATTTGGAAAGAATATAGTCACACCGTCCGTTTAATCCTTTCGTTTTATCAATATTCAACTCGAATCCAGAAAATAAACTCATTTGATCTTTGAATTGCAGTTTAAATTCTGCCAAGATTGGCGCAATAATAAACTCAGAACGGGCCTTTTCGGTACTGATTGTAATTGCCAGAGGAACGTATCGTTGTAATAATTCAGTTAATAATATTCGGAACAACACCCTTCGATGTTTGAGAAAACAGAGCACAATCCTCAATCATCTCGATATATAATTGTTCTTTAAGCGTTTCAATTGTGAAATCACTATAACTCATTTTTTACCTCCCTCCTTTTAACAACGTAGGGTGGGTAACGGGTTTTTGTTGCCCACCATTTCCCTCTATAATTCATTTTTACCCTCCCTCTTTTTAACGACTGTATTTCACTTAAGAAGTATTTGCTTAAAAAACTGGGCGCATTCCTAAAAAAAGGGTCATATCGATAAATTTTGAAGGCCCGCTGGGAATGCATGTTATTTTGCTGCCCGCTTGAAGTGCAAAATTTATTTTGCGGATCGCCAAGATTGATAATGACCCTTTTTTTGGGAATGCGCCCAAAAAACTTTTGGTAGTCCCTACAAACCAGTGGTGGTCTTACAAATCAATGAGTTGTGTGATTTGCTTTAGGTAGATTTTGCCACGGAAAAACACGGAAAAACACGGAAAATTCCGTGCTTTCTGTGTCATTCCGTGGCTTTTAATCATCCCAATTCGTTATTATCAATCAATTACCCAATTCCCACTGCTTGAACACCTCCATTGGTTTGTAGGGACTACCAAACTTTTGCGTGAAATGGTGGGTAACGGGTTTTTGTATCCCACCATTTCCCTCTACAATTAACGACAATTGCAGTACTGTAGGGCTCCCTACGTGTTTTTAAAGCCCACCATTTCCCTCTACAATTAACGACAATTGTGAACGAGGCAAAAGTTTTGCGCGCAAAACTTTTGCATCAAACGGTGGACAGTAAAAATAGAGTAGATTAAGTCGTTGGCTTTTCGGCAGTAATCAATGCAAGATGTGTCGGCAACGGAATCTGTTTTGGATTGTTAAAACCTGCCTCGGTGAGCCAAGAAGCAACGTCGTCTCCTTTTCGATCACCCGCATTTGGCGCAAATGCGACAAGAACATATAAATCCATCATCATATCTAAAAAGTGTCGCTTAGGGCTATGATCAATTTGCATGTAATCCTGCACGATGATCAATCCACCCGGACGTAGTGCATTATAAATACGGCGAAATACCTGGCGACACATTTCCTCAGAGACAATAAGCACCACGCCAGAAATAAGCACCGCATCATAGTCGTTGTCTAGCTCAACTGTATTCATGTCTCCTTCGATGATGGTAATTCTATCGGACAACTTACTTTCATCCACCAGTCGGCGAGCCATTTCTAAAGGCTCTTTTTGATCAATTAAAACGGCTTTTAACTGAGGATTGGCTTGACACAGTGCGATGCTGTAACTTCCAGTTCCACAGCCTAAATCCAGTAGTTTTTGTTTGCCACGGAGTTCGACATTTTCAATCAAATTTTTTCCCTGCCCAATCATGACGCGGTTGTGTTGTCCCATCATGTAATCTGTCCAATAGGTGGTGGGCGTATCCACGAAACCATTTTCAAAGGGCAGTTCGGTGCGCCCTTCAACCACCAATGTGTCCAACTTTCCCCAAGTGTTCCAGTGGTTGGTAATATGGCGCATATGATCGCCAAGGTACTTCTGCTTGCCCGGAACCAGGAATTCATTCGACGTAGCCGAGTTTTTAAACTTATCCCCTTCTTTGTCCAGAAGTTCCAACACCACACAGGCATCAAGAAAAGCCTGAACAAAGCGAGGATTCTTGGCTTTAAGGTGTTGCGACACCTCATCAGGCGAAAGCGGTTTTTTATCAAGCAAGGAAAATAAGTCAAGCTTGACAGCGGCTCTCAATACCCCTGAGTTCCAGTAGTTAAAACTTAGATCATAAAGTTTATCTGACATTTGAATCTCCATTTTTAGATTTCAATCATTTCAATCAATTTTTGGCACCCTTCAATTACCTCTAAAAAATAGTTAAAGTTAACAGTTTGTTGTTTCTGGAATTTCGCCGTGCGGATTTCCCGAAACAACTCAATTTAGCACACTAAACTGTCAATTACTTTTGAAGGGTGCCCAATTTTTAACCCTTTTTAAGTGTTTGTTGCTGTTTAGTGACAAATGCTTGTGTGAGTCGATCAATGATAATTGCCAAAATGACAATAGCAATGCCACCGGTGAAACCGCGACCGACTTTAAGTTGGTTGATGCCAATGAGTACTTCATTTCCCAAGCCACCCGCACCAATCATTGAACAAATGACTACCATGCTCAAAGCCATCATAACGGTTTGATTGACACCTGCCATAATGGTTGGCATTGCCAACGGTAATTGCACTTTGAACAAAAGTTGCCCTGTCGTCGAACCAAAGGCGTGTCCCGCTTCAAGCATCTGTGTGGGTACTTGCCGAATGCCTAAGTTGGTAAAACGAGTCACCGGCGGTATGGCATAAACCACGGTAGAAATAAGAGCGGGTACTTTGCCAAGCCCGAATAACATGAGTGTGGGAATAAGATAAACAAAGCTCGGCATCGTTTGCATCATATCCAGCATGGGGCGAGTCATCCGTTCAAACCAATCACTTTGACTCATGGCAATACCCACTGGAACCCCTATGAAAACGGCCAATAAAGTAGCCGCTATGACAATAGCTAAAGTACTCATGGCAGGTACCCACAGTCCAAGCATACCGATCAATAACAGTCCACCGACGCTCCAAAAGCTCAATTGCCAACCGCCCCAACGCCATGCAATAACGGTTATGGCAATGATGATTAAGAACCAAGGTATTCCCACCAAAAGACGTTCTAACAGGAGTAGCGGCCTCAAAAGTATGTTTCCAATCACTTCAAATGCCTCATCCCATTCTTCGATTAGCCACTTCACCAAATCATCAGTCCATTGAGCCAGCGGAATTTTAATAAATGTGGGAAAATTATAATAATCAGAGAGTTGGTGTGAGTCTTTTTCCAATTCTGGTTGAGCCAGCGTTTTTTCGACGCGCACCACAATGTTTTCAGGTAGCCAACTCCGCCATTTGTCAGGATAGTTTTCAAAAAACCAACGGGCCGCTTGTTCTGCTTCTACTTCTTCTTTTTCCATGTAAGCCGCTGTTTTATTCAGAGGAACAGTGCCTACATTCATTTTCTCCAAAAAGGCCACTATTTCTGGCGCTCTCTCTTTTAAACCGGCATAGACTCCTTTAGTGATTGCGTAGTTGGGAAAAGCACAACCGGCTTTTTGAGTCACTTTTGACAAGGGTAAATCATTGTCGAGTATTTTTTGTATTTGTGCCCAACAGGCCTTGGTATGTTCAGGCTCTTTGAGCTGAATCATATCATAACCCCCCATCAACCAAGTGGGTTCCCAATAGTATGCCAAAATGGGCTGCCCTTTTTTGTAAGCACTGACAATGGCTGTGTCAAGTGCCGGCGTTGTGCCAGGTTCCATTATGTTGAAATCATCGGCTAAACCGTAGGCATGCAGTTTTACGCGGCTGATTTCAGACGCTTTCCAACCCATAATGGCGTTCAAGAACAGACCTTTATCAGGGTTTTCAGGGTCTTTAAATAAGGACTTGTACTTGGGTAGATCAAACACCGATACCAAATCTGGAGCCATCGGCATTATCCCACGTTCAGCGTCACCTTCAACGACATAGCGGGGCACATACCAACCTTCCGTCGCCGTTTCAAATAGGGTACCTAAGTCTAGAACTGTGCCTTTTGATATAACTTCGTTGTACCAATCAATAATGTTATAACGCCACATTTCCATGCTAACATCGATATCACCTTTAGGCAGAGATGCTTGCATGACGGGGGTGGAAAGCATAACACTTTCTACAGGATAACCATAGCCATGCTCAATAATGAACATCGCTATGGCATTATTAATGCGAATGGTTTGCCATTGTAAATCACCAAATTTGATGGCCGATGTGTCTGACTGTGAAGCAAACGCATTTTCCACCAATATGAGCAACAATAAAACAGACACTAAATTCAATAGGAAACGTTTGTATTTCATCAAATAAAAAATGTGTACATTAGGTTGCAAATACCGTCCAACATCTCGTTTCTTTAACATCATTAAAAATGGATTCTATTTTTTAAGTTCTTTCGCCAAGAATTTTCAGATATTTTAATAGAAGGGCAACCCTACGGATTGCCCCTACACTCTGCACCAACACTCCAGTATAAACTCTCGCTACAATAATGTATAAATCCTAAGCTAAGTACTGAAGCACAAATAAGCAGGTATTTTACCACAAAGGGCAACCACAAGGAATTGTCCCTATAAGGCTCTGTTAAAATACCTGAAAATTTATGGTTCAGTACTTATAAAGAACTATTCAAAACATTCAACCTGCTGTACAAACCATCACGATCAGCATAACAACCTTGCAAATGGCGATTGCTAGCACTGAAAAATTTGGTGCGTGCATGTAACACTCGCTCGTTGTCAACAATATAAAGATCACCAGGCTTCAATTTAAAGCGAACTTGGAAATCTGGATTGTTTAACATACGCCCAAAAGTACAGTAAGCCTCATAAAATGGCTCAATCAAATCCGCCTCAAAATCAAGTGGGGCAATGGTATAATTATTAAAGCGCACTGCAGCCAGCTCACCCCGACTGTCTAGGCCAATAATCGGGGTATCAGCCATAAGCTCGATGTTTTTATCGTGAAAATGGAAAAGAACCGGCTGTGTAGACAGGTGTTTAAACTGGTTGGGCTCTTGTGAACGCAGTAGCTCTGCTACCTGAAAACTGTCTACTAAGATGCTATCACCTCCGGCTGCGTCAGAACTGAGACAGTGTAGCAGTTGGTGTGTCGGTACTGGATTGCGATAGGGATTATCCGTGTGAGGGCCGATAGCCAAGTCTGTATAGGCCACATTAATGGGATTAGCTGTCGATTTTACATCGAAAATTTTCCCATAATTGGTTTCTCGGATATAGCCAAAGAGTTCAACTACTTGCTTAATTGTACCTGAGGTGGTTGGCACATCATGCAGGAGCGCAAATCCATAGTCTCTGATCATTGTCAGCCACTTTTGTAAGGCACTATCATTGGTCGAGATATCAGAATATGACGCTTCTGGCAATGTAGCCATCAACTCAGCAGTCCAGAGTTTGCGTGAGGGCAGCTCTTTGGCGCGTTTGGCTCGTTCTGAAGCCGAGTAACAGTGAGTACGTAACCAACGAGGGGAAAAGTGGCTCACATGCCCATCAGCCCAAACAATTTTTATTTGCCCATCCTCAATTGCTTGGATAGAACTGGGGCAAATATCTGAGGGAATGGATATCGTTTCAAGTAATTTTTGACCGTTGGGATGTCGGCATTCTGGACATGGACAATTGTCCCGTAGCCAGATATAGTGAAAAAGGCTCAAATGACCATCCGCCCAATTGATAGCCAAGGTACGTTCTTCCAATGCGATGTTTGTAACGGTTTCAAGCGAATTTGTTGGTGTTGTCATCAGTGTATTTTCTTGCATTTCCTTTAAAATAAAAAAATATAAGTTATAGTTATCACGAACATAAAAAAAACTAAAATAAGAAACCAAAATTCAGTAAACATTTAACAATTACCTCTTAAATAATAATGTTTGAAATTAGTACCTTCTATCCCAGCGATAACTATCGTTTTACAATCTGCAATAATTTAGTATCTGAAAATGGCAGCGACGGAGTCGTTGCCTGAGCAGTAAAAAACTATCAAACTAAAATGCCATGTCTTGCCTCAGTTTTGTCTTTTACTGATAACAAAAACTATAGAATATTCTGGCCTTCTGCTGTTGGAAGTTCCATGCCCATTAATGCAGTTACGGTGGGAGCAATATCTACCAAATTAATTTTACCCAAATTTTGTTTTGCGGCAATACCCGGACCCACGGCAAAAAAAGCGGCATTCATTTTTCCTGATTTATCTGGAAAGTGACCATGTGTGCCACGAAATTCTTTTTCTTTGGTGATAATCGGGCCATCTAAATCTTCGATAAAACGATAATCCATCTTGGCACCCATTACAAAAATAGCATTTGGAAAAATACCTTGCTCTTTTGCTTCGTGGGCATCCAAAATCTTAGCAATCCCATTGGATTGTTCAGCTGCCAAGGTTTCTAGCACAATTTTAGCTTTTTGATAAGCTTCGTTATCATTTTTATCTTTAAGCATCACTGCCGTTGTACCATGCGCTTGCCAAGCAAAAACACGCCATGATACTAATTTTCCTAGCTCATTAAGTGTGATCAAATCAGCTTGTTGGAAAGCCGCATTAAGTCTGATAGCTTTTCTAATTGACGTAAAACCATGATCAGAAACAACACAAATAAAGGCCTTTCTATTTCCCATTTCTTCGGCGGCAATTCTGATTTGACCTAACATTTCGTCTATGGACTCTAATACGGTAAAAACATTCTCCGTATAAGGGCCTTCGGCATGTTGTTGTAAATCTAAGGAACTTAGGTAAACTGTAATTAATTGCACTCTCTTATGTTTTAGAAGGTAAACGGTCAAATTCGTTCTGTTTTTATCTCCGTGTACAGTCCAACTAAAATCTAAGGAGCCAATGAATTTCTCTGCCTCATCAAGTATATCCCGTGGTGAGGATAGTTTCTGCCACATTTTAATATTGTCTTCTTCCATTCTACTAGGGTCGTGTTCCAACCAAAATTGTGGAAGATTGTAATCAATATTAGCACCCACAGAAACTGGCCAATCTATACTGGCTGTTACTAATTTATTTTCTTGAGCGACATCCCATAGCGTGGGAACCTTGATGTCTCTAGCATACCAGTACCAAACACTCTCGTGTTTCTTAAAAGGTTCGAAGGATTCATTATTGACGATTCCATGAATTGCCGGTGGTACTCCAGTAACTAATGTGGTATTGCTTGGGTAAGTCAGAGTGGGAATAACTCCTTTAACACTAGTAGCATAGCTTCCTTCTGCTAGCAAACGGCGAAAATTAGGTATCGCTAACTGGTATTTGTCAGCATTCAGAACATAATCCGGTATCAAACCACCAATTGATATCAGCACCACAGGTATCCTAGTCGGGATTGGCATGATTTATTCCACTTTGAAAAAAATTAGGCACTAGGCTTGCCCAATGGAATTAGGTGAAAGGTGCAAAATGAAATGTAAGCGCAAAAAGTGTCCATTCGTTCCTCAAAAGGCACTCGAATTTGAGCTTTCCTTTTTGTTCTTTTTTCCCATTTTACCTAATCCCATTCAACGATCCCAATGCCATAAATTAATCTGCATTAAGAGAACGACCCTAATGCCAAAAATTAATCTGCGTTAAGAGTTGCTTTTTTAGGATTAAGTACACGACTTTGAAGGTTCGCTGGCCTCATCTCGAAAAATAAAGGGGTTACGCAATATTGCTTTTATCGTAATACCTTTATACAGCATCATTTTCGTAACCTTCAAAGTCGTGTTAAGTAGGTAAACAAAATTTTTTAACATTTTGGGCTGCTTGTAATGTCGGTGATTGTGGATTATGTTGTGCGATGCAGAGCATCGCGGCATGCATTCCCAAACAGAGTTTGGGAACGAGAAAAATATTAAAAGATTTATGTGTACCTACTTATTTATAGGCAAAAATAAAAGTAGTTTGACCCATATTTTTACGCAAATTCTCCCGCGTTTCAAGATACTGCACCATGCTATCTTCCTGATTCAGGGTTCGTACTCGTTCAAAGGCCCGCTCAAGCTCCTCATTTGTTGCCAAAGACCAAGTAGAATCCCCATCTCGAAAGTCTTTTTTGAGTGGGCCCATTGGATCAAGGTAATTTTCACCTTGAAGAACAGTATTCACCGGAACAACAATACCTACCCTGTCAAAGCCAACTTCTTTCAGCATTGAGTTCATGATTTCTATTGGTGGAAAACGTTTAGCAATTCTACCCACCGCTTCTGGAATTAAATCTGCCCACCAAAAACCATCATAAAGTTGCGGATGGCTACTGGTATTAAAGACTAATACACCTTGGGGGCGTAATATTCGTTGTGCTTCTTTTATCAGTTTATGCACTGGCTCAAAATTTTCTTGGCTTGAAGCGGCAACCAAGTGATGAAGTACTTGATTAGACATCATGCCGTCGAAAGTATCATCGTGATAGGGAAGGGGCTCAAGTAAACTGCCTTGCTCTAATTGAATGTTAGCATCATTTTGGCACTTCTCTCGTGCCTGAGCCAACATCCCCCCATTCAATTCCAACCCATACAAATGGCCTACTTTTTCCTTGAGTGCCTGAATATAGTTTCCAGTGCCACAGCCAGCATCTAGGATGTTTTGCTCAAGCAAAGGGCGGTTCGTTCCAGCAAAACAACCTAAATATATCTCAATACCGATAGGGATACGAGTATTATCGTAAGCTTTTGAGGTGTCGTGATAGTTTTCATATTCAATTTGATTCATAACAAATAGTTCCCTAATGATAATAACATACGCCAAAGATAAATCACTATTACTCGATCTTCACGTTTTTGATGTTATGTTATTATGCCGTCGCAAAATCACAGATTGACGCTTGAAATCGCTAAGTCATTGATTTTTAATACGATTAAGTTTTTAAGGTATCAAACACTATTTCTTTTAAAATCAATTATTTAATTGACAAAAAACGTGAAGTTCGAGTATTAAAAACTCGACTGGATGCTTATTGTGTAATACACAACTTCGTTCGCCTTCATTATCCCATTGAACGCTCCCAATACCTAAATTGAGAGCACATTCTTACTTAAAAATGGCGTGTTGTCTGAGAAAACACACCTTAGGGTGAAAGCGATGGCGTAATTGCTTTTTAACTGATAATATTCTGTTAATATTGGTGGGTTGTCTGAGAAAATGTACTT